>Ga0209480_10000040_pt1 | contig 156324 bp, 149 predicted proteins | sample JI61114C2DNA_FD_187501 | JGI IMG/M metagenome (GOLD analysis project Ga0209480, IMG submission 187501) | Wastewater effluent complex algal communities from Wisconsin, to seasonally profile nutrient transformation and Carbon sequestration -... | ecosystem: Engineered > WWTP > Effluent > Algae...
TGGTTGGAGTGGCTAGAGCGGCGCAAAGCAGCCGGTGAAACTGAATATTCAGATATCTACGCCCACCAAGAGCGGGCAGCTATTCGGGCTGAATCACTGCTGGCAGTGGCAAGGGGGGCGGTATGAGTGCTATCACACCAGAAAACGGAATCTCTTCCCCAAGTGAGGCCACACCTAACTACGGTTACGAGCTGATTGCTTTCGTGACTGCCCTGCTCTTGGTGGTGTTCATTGGCCTAATCCCCACCCTGATAGATGCAAAGTTGAAGCAATTGCCCTTTTGTTTAATTGGCCTAGCCTTCGTATTCGGGGCGCTATTGGCCTACCACCACCAACACCATGCACGCTTCTGGGCATTTATTGCTGGTGCGGTTTTGATTGTTTTAGGGTTTTAAGGGAGCGCAAACCATGAATGAATTAGTTACCTATCAACACGGGGCACAACACCACGCCAAAGCGGTTCATTATTCCCGCTACTACACCCTTGACCAGCTCAAACAGTTCTATAGCACTGCTAGCCTAGGTTTCATCTGTGCCAGCTTTGCCAGTTGGTGCTTAATGTCCTTCTTTATTGGGCAGTTCTTCGCGGGTGCTGAATTTGAAGCTATGAGCGAATGGCGTGCTATCCAGTTTGTGTATGCGGCTATGGGCATAGCGCTTGCCACTGCAATAACACTAGCTGAAGTGGTTTTATTCAATTCAGGGCGGGCGCGTGAATACTTGCTGGTCATGGGCTTTTCTGTGGGGTTCTCTATTTTCGCTGAATCAGCAGCGACGATGCAGCGTGAACAAAGTACCGTGGCGTTTAAATCAACTCAAAGTGAAGTTTATAAGGCTACGATTAAAGCGGTGGATGTATTGGCAACGAATAGCACCCTCTCCCCTGCTCAAATTAAATTAAGCCATTTACAAGCGAGTTTTACCGAAGCTAAGCAATTAGGTAAGCAAGCGGCAATGGATTCAATACAGGCGCGTATCTTGCGTTTAGAGCAACAGATTGAATTAGAGCAAGCGAATAAAGTGAATGCGCTACAGACTACGATTAGCCAAGCCAAAGCACTCGAATATGATGAAACTAAACATCAGGCCATGATTCGTTTTTTGTCCGAAGTGCTTGGCCTTAGTCATGTAGTCAGTTCTGCCCTACTCGCGTTCTTTCTGATTCTCACTTTCAAGATTTGCTTCCATTACTTGGGTTCACAACGTCAACTGAATGAGCGTGCTATCTCGATTAATACGGGGAAAATTAGCGCTTCGATTGAATCATTTAAGCTTGTGCCCTCTTCCGGTTCACAGCCTGAAAACAGCTTACAGTTACCTGTCATACAGTTACCTGTAGAACGTACAGGCATAGACAATACTAGTGAAAATTCAACTGTTTACGCTCAAGCGGAACTTGCCAAAGTGGGGGCAATGGTGAGCTGTCCTAATTGCGGTAATCAATTCCAGAAGTCCAACAAGTGGCACTTATTTTGCTCAAATAATCGCAAGCCTAGAACGGATGGCGGTAATTGTTCTGATGACTGGCACAATGCCCAAGACCCCGAACGTGCAGCAGTAGCACAGGCCAAAAAGCGCAAAGGGGCAGGGGAGTAGGATTAGTAGAGAAGCTGGTTAAGCTAGTCTCTGATTTATTGAATTAAGGTGAATTTTAGAGGGTGCATTAAAAAATGTTGGTATATTTGATGGTATGTCGAAAATATGAATTGTATTTTATTTATATAAAACAACATTTTATGAAATTTTTTCAATAGCCTCCAGAATCTGTAAAGGGTTTTTTGTTTCTATTCGTTCCAAATCAAACCTAGAAAGCCCAACAAAAAGTTGATAGCTTTGATGGTATCTTCCTTATCCACTAAGCGGATGCCAACAAATAAAGTATCGACTCACTGATTCAACTATTAAAGTAGCTAAACCCAAGCCTGATGGTAAGCCAGTCAAGGTAAGTGACGGAGGCGGGTTATTTCTCTTGGTCAATCGTGTCGGTAAGTATTGGCGTTATAATTATCGCTATAACGGTAAGCAGAGAGCGCTTGCTGTTTTTCTAAGCTGCCTATGCCGCAGTGAACAGTACTTTTTTAGTGTAAATGATTAATTTGATTTAAAAAAGAAGTGTTTTGGCTGTTGAACCCCTTTTTTCTGGGTTTCGCTAAGTATTTGATTGTTAAAGAGCCTTGTATGCCTTGAAAAAAAAGGGTTGACTCAAGGGCGTTTGAGCTTGTTCTTATTACAGCAGAGTTTCCTATTTTCGCCTAATTTAACGCCACAAATTCGAGGCAAGCTGGCGCAAGCGATATCTGATGAGAAACTGGAGCACCATAAAAAAAGCCCTTGAAAAGGTTCAAGGGCTTTTGATTGTCAGCGAGCTTTTAACAGCCTACAACTCTTTCACCGCGTTCACTAACTCACTTGCTACTTTCTGACCATCGCCATACAGCATCCGGCAGTTATCCGCGAAGAATAAGTGATTTTCCACGCCCGAGAAGCCTGCACCTTGACCGCGTTTAATCACAATTACGTTTTTCGCATGATCAGCATTCAAAATAGGCATCCCAAAAATGGGGCTATTCGGGTCAGTACGTGCCACCGGATTAACCACATCATTTGCGCCAATCACCAACGCGACATCCGCTGTACCGAATTCTTCGTTGATTTCATCCAAGTCATAAATCATGTCATACGGCACGCCTGCTTCGGCGAGCAACACATTCATATGCCCCGGCATCCGCCCAGCCACCGGATGAATCGCGAATTTGACCTTCACGCCGCGCTCAGTTAGTACCTTAGTCAGCTCTTGAATCTTATGTTGAGCCTGAGCAACCGCCATGCCGTAGCCCGGAATAATGATTACTTTCTCTGCAAAGGCCATCATGATCGCAGCATCCGGCGACTCAATCGCTTTCATGCTGCCTGTCACGGCTTGCGCTTCACCCGTGCCACCACCGAATTGACTAAACAAAACATTACTGATAGGGCGATTCATCGCTTTAGCCATTAATTGCGTGAGTAAAGTACCCGCAGAGCCTACGACAATACCCGCAATCATCATCGCCGGATTGCCGAGCACATAACCCTCAAAACCAACCGCTAAGCCAGTCAATGCGTTATACAGTGAAATAACTACTGGCATGTCAGCGCCACCAATCGGCAACGTCATCATCACGCCAAAGGCCAAAGCCAGCACGAAGAAAATGAACAGCGTGAACAGGCTATAGTCAGTGCCACTGAATGCAATCACTAAGCCAATTAAGACCGTAACCCCAAATAAGGATGCATTTACCATTTGCTGACTTTTAAAGCGAATCACACCGCTAAAGGCTTTGATGCCTTGCAACTTAGCAAAAGCCACTAAAGAGCCAGAGAAAGCAATGCTACCGATCAAGGCACCCAGTACGGCCATTAATTGCACACCTAACGGCAAATCGTGGCGCTTTAATAATTCCACGCCTGCAATGGCTGCGGCTGCACCGCCACCCATACCGTTATACAGGGCAATCATTTGCGGCATATCGGTCATGGCAACACGCTTGCCGGTATACCAAGCCAAGCCCCCACCAATACCAATGGCCAAAATCATCAGAATGTAATTGCTATGAATTTGCGGGTGGATAAAGGTAATAACCGTTGCCAGCACCATGCCCGCACCCGCCCATTGAATCCCACTACGGGCATTATTGGGCGAGGCCATTTGTTTTAAGCCATAAATAAATAAAACTGCTGCTATAAAGTAAGCAAGGTTCACAATGAAATCAGTCATGCTTTGCTCGCTCCTTTATTGCTGCTTTTGAACATTTCTAGCATACGTTCGGTGACCACATAACCGCCAACAGCATTGCCTGCGCCTAATAACACGGCGATAAAGCCAATCAAAGTTTCAGTACCGGTTTCAGCTTGGCCCAAAGCAACCATCGCACCGACTAACACAATACCATGCACGAAATTCGAGCCAGACATTAAGGGTGTGTGCAAAATCACAGGGACTTTAGAAATAACTTCGTAGCCAGTGAAGGCTGCGAGCATGAAAATATACAGTGCGGTAAATCCATCCATGTTTAAGCGCCTCCCACTAGTTTAGCAATAGCTTCATTCACGATAGCACCATCGCGAGTCACACAAGCGCCTGCAATGACTTCATCTTTAAAATCAGGCTGGTATTCACCATTTTTAACCATCAGGGTGAGGAAATTTAGCAGATTTTTAGCATACATTTCGCTAGCATGTACCGGCACTTGGCTCGCGACATTTAAGGGTGCATGAATTACTACACCATTATGCTCAATGGTTTCGCCAGGCTTGCTTAAAGTACAGTTGCCACCACCTTCAGCGGCCAGATCAATAATCACCGCGCCTTTTTTCATGCCTGCTACAGTGGAGTCGGGAATGATTTTCGGCGAAGGCTTACCAGGAACGGCTGCGGTCGTGATCAAGACATCAGCGCTCGCAATATGTTTGGCAAGCTCTTCCTGCTGCTTCTTTTTTTCATCTTCAGTCAATTCACGCGCATAGCCACCAGTGCCTTCTGCACTAATGCCTAACTCAATGAACTTTGCCCCTAAAGACTGCACTTGCTCTTTGGTCGCCGAACGCACGTCATAAGCTTCCACCATCGCACCTAAGCGTCTTGCGGTAGCAATCGCTTGTAAACCGGCAACCCCCACACCAATCACAATCACTTTGGAGGGGCGAATCGTACCCGCCGCGGTGGTGAGCATCGGGAAAAAGCGCGTGGATAAATCTGCACCCATAATCGCGGCTTTGTAACCCGCAACGGCTGCTTGTGAGGAAAGAATATCCATCGACTGCGCCCGCGAAATCCGTGGAATCAATTCCATCGCATAGGCTGTTATTTGCTTATCGCGCAGCTGCTTCATGAGTTCAAGATTATTGTAAGGATTGAGTGCACCGATTAGCACACTGCCATTTTTTAGTTGGGCGGCTTCATCGGCACTAGGTGCTTGGACTTTCAGCACAATATCAGCTTGCTGATAAAGACTCTCTGCTGACTCAACAATCGTCGCGCCTTGGAAGGCGCTGTCTTGGATCTGCGCGGCAGAGCCTGCACCTTGCTCAATCAGAACGTCTAGTCCTAATTGCTTGAGCTTGACCATAATACCCGGATCAATCGCGACACGGCGTTCACCGTTAGCGCGTTCTCGCGGGGCTGCAATTTTTAATGACATAAACTGTGACTCCCAAACATTTAGGAAAAAATTTACATAGTACTTAGTGTGGTTATCTTATGCTCTAGCCTGAGGTAGATAGGACACCAGTTTTAATTTAGGCTTTTTCTGTCTCTAATAGATTATTGATTTTATGATCAAGAGGCTAGCTTTTTAGAACAGCTATTACAAAAAATAAAGCCCTCGGAGTATGTGGCTCACAAGGGCAAGTTCGGTAAAAACCTTAAAGTAACTAAGGTCTGTCTAGATAAGCTTGCCGTCTTTTAAGGTAGGTAGGCAGAATCAAAATGACTAAGGTAATAATCAATAGAATCAAAGAAACTGGGTGAGTCAAAAACACAGTCAAATCCCCTTGATTAATCGACATCGCGCGCCGGAAGAACTTCTCTGCCATCGGCCCTACAATTAAGCCGACAATGAGCGGTACGACTGGGAAATCATAGCGGCGCATTAAGAAGCCCATCAAGCCCACAATATATAAGAGTAGCAGATCAAACCAGTTTTGACGTAAGGCATAAGCCCCCATCGTGGCGAGCACAACAATGCCACCATATAAGAGTGGGCGAGGCACTTTCAGCAGTTGCACCCATAAGCCAACCAAGGGCAAGTTCAAAACCAAGAGCATGACATTGCCGATATAAAGCGAGGCAATCAAACCCCAAACTAACTCTGGATTGGTATCGAATAGCAGTGGGCCAGGTGCAATATTATATTGCTGGAAGGCAGCGAGCATAATCGCAGCCGTAGCGGAGGTCGGAATACCTAAAGTTAAAAGTGGAATCAACGTGCCAGTAACGGCTGCATTATTAGCTGCTTCAGGGCCTGCAACCCCTTCAATCGCACCCTTACCAAATTCTTTTTTAATTTCGGGTGGGGCTAATTTGCGTTCGGCTGAATAGGATAAGAAGGTGGGCATTTCCGTCCCCCCTGCTGGAATAGTACCGAAAGGAAAGCCAATCGCAGTGCCGCGTATCCACGGTTTCCACGAGCGCTTCCATTCGGATTTATTCATCCAGAAGCGGCCTGCTAAAGACTCAACACCACCTTTTATATGGTTTTCATAAGTAGCGGTATATAAAGTTTCGCCAATAGCAAACAAGCCCATCGCAATAACAACAATATCAATGCCATCTAGGAGCGGTGCTAAGCCAAAGGTAAAGCGTGCTTGCCCCGATTGCTGCTCAATACCAATTAAGCCAATCCCTAAACCAATTAATAAGGAAATCACACCCTTTAAAGGCGAGTTGCCCAACACAGCAGAGACTGCTGCAAAGGTTAAGATCATTAAAGCGCACATTTCGACTGGGCCAAGCTTTAAAGTCAGGGTGGCAATCATCGGCGCAAGTATAGTGAGCAAGACGGTTGCAATCGAACCCGCCACAAATGAACCAATAGCAGCGGTCGAGAGTGCGGGTCCACCTCGTCCCGCTTTCGCCATTTTATTGCCTTCGAGTGCCGAGACGATACTCCCAGCTTCACCGGGTGTATTGAGCAAGATGGAAGTGGTCGAGCCGCCAAACATGGCGCCGTAATAGACGCCAGCGAGCATAATTAAAGCACCTGTAGGATCAATGCTTTGGGTAACAGGTAATAATAAAGCCACCGTGACCGCAGGCCCCACGCCGGGTAAGACCCCAATCGCTGTACCTAAAGTACAACCGATCAGCGCCCATAATAAATTCATCGGGGTGAGGGCAGTGGCAAAACCTATAGTAAATAAATCGTGCAAACCATCCATTTAGATAAACCCTCCAGTAATTAGGGCTGGCAGGTTTAAGCCTAGCCATTTAAATAAATGGAATAATCCCAGTACGAGTAGGAAAGACAAAATCAAATCGCGAATCTTGCTTTGAGATTCAAGTGCTAAGCAAATTCCAAAACACAAGATAGTGCCTGCCAAGGTAAACCCAATGAAGCTAATTAGACTCATATGCAAAATCAGCGCAGCACTAGCGATGCCAAACATCCGCCAATTCGGCTGGGGAGTCTCATAATTAAGCGGTTGATCGGGATCTTGGGTTTTGTCTTCAGTCTCTGGGTGTTGAGAAGGACGACTTTGTATAAACAAAATCACCCCCGTAATCAGCAAGCCAAAGGCTATGACCGATGGAAAAAAGCGCGGTCCGACGCCAGCATAACCCGTCGTTTGGGATAATCCAGTAATTTGCCAAGCCATCATTAAGCTGATAAGGATCACCCCAAAGGCAATCCATTGCTCGCCGGTCACGCGCTTCAGCATATTAACCGCCTATTTTGAGTTTCTTTAAAGTCTCAGCTGTTACTTTTTGCTCTTCTTCCAAGAATTTCTTGAAATCATCGCCGGTCATCATCATGTCAGTCCATTGCGAAGCTTTGGCTTTGTCTTGCCAAGTAGCTGATTTCACGGCGTCTTCCACGGTTTTGGTTAAAGCCGCTTTTTGCTCATCAGTAATATCAGGAGCGCCGAAGACTGCACGCCAGTTAGCTAAGACCACATCGACGCCTTGCTCTTTCATGGTAGGAATATCGACACCTTCAATTTTCTTGTCGCTACTCACGCCTAAAGCACGCACTTTTTTCGCAGTAATCAGGTCAGCCAGTTCGCCGTAACCGCTTAAATAAGCAGTGACTTGCCCGCCTAAAATCGCGGCTTTACCTTCACCACCGCCTGCAAAGGGAATGTAGTTAACTTTAGAGCCTTCTACACCGACTTTCTCCGCCATCAAACCTGCAATAATATGATCCACACCGCCTGCAGAACCACCACCAAAACTGACTGAGCCGGGATCTTTTTTCACAGCATCCATTAATTCGGTCAAGGTTTTATAAGGGGAATTGTCAGGTACAACGATCACATCGTATTCGCCCATCAAGCGGGCAATCGGCGCGACCATCGTGAAGTTAACTGGAGATTTATTGGTTTCAATCGCACCAACAGTAATCGCCCCTGCCACTAGTAGGGCATTCGGATTACCTTTTTCATTATTGATGAATTGAGCCATGCCAATAGTACCGCCAGCGCCAGCCTTGTTTTCCACGACTACATTTTTGGCTTGACCATTGGCTTTGAGAGCATCACCTAAAGTGCGGGCAATCGTATCCCAGCCACCACCGGGGTTAGCAGGTGCCATGATTTTGAATTGGTCGATTTCAGCATGAGAAATACTTAAAGGGGCTAAAGCCAATAAACAAGTAGCAATTAAATGGGGTAATCTTTTCATAATGGTGCATTCTCCTCGTATGTGTAGTTATATGCGAACCAAGTAACAAGCCAACTACTTAGCAAACTAAGCGCTGCTAAACAGTCGCTTTTCTCCTCCAAGTTGCACGCCCCGATTAGATACCTTGACTGTTGAGAGTGTCAAGTTCTGCTAATTAATACGCTTGTGCTAATTTGCTTGGTAAATTTATAAATTATTTTAATTCAACTACTTAGCTTGCATAAAAGTATCTAAAGCGCTTTGAAATAAAGCTGGTTTTTAAGCCATGCTGAGATTTATAATGCGCTTATTAATATAAAACACTTGATAGGCTCTGACAGAGTTGTTGCTGTGAGGGTTTTGTTCTTTTAGTTGATGGTCAATTCTCTAGCTGAATGGTCATCGCCAGTCTAATAACTTATTTTAATCATGAATACTACCAATAACTCTCTAGTATTACGTGGCTTACTCATTTCCTTAGTCGGTTATGCCGTGTTTTCTGCGCATGATGCTTTAGTTAAAGTTTTGAGTGACTACTCTGTTTTTCAAATTATTTTTTTCGCGATGCTGTTCGGATATGTGCCTTTTTCCTTAGTGCGGATTACCGATGCGCGTGCTGTCTCTTTGCGCCCGGTGCATCCTTGGTTGGTGTTTATTCGTGCTGCTATGATGGTGGGCGCTTTGTGCTTCGCTTTTTTAGCTTTCTCCATGTTGCCTTTAGTACAAGTTTATGTGCTGCTCTTCACCACGCCGGTGTTGATTTCTTTGCTGGCAATACCGTTTCTAGGTGAGCGTATCCATATCGTGCGCGCTATGCTTATTATTGTCGGCCTGATTGGGGTTCTAGTGGTATTAAGACCTACTCCTCAACGTTTGGAGTTAGGGCATCTATTTGGTGCGCTCTCAGCCTTTTGTGGGGCGGGTGCAGCTATTATTTCTCGCAAAATTGGCCGCGAGGAAGTCTCTGCAACCTTAATTATTAGCCCATTGATTTTGAATATTATTGTTTCAGGTTGCTTATTATATTTCGTCTATAAGCCAATGAGTTTACTAGACTTATCGTTGATGTTTTTGTTAGGTGTATTTGCTTTAGTTGGCCAGCTCTGCATCTTGACAGGTTATCGTAATGCGCCTGCCGCAGTGGTAGCGCCGATGCAATATAGCCAGATTATCTGGGCGATTATTTTTGGAACTTTATTTTTCAATGAGTCGGTCGATACTTTAACGCTAGTAGGAGCCGCTATCACCATTACAGCCGGTATTCTGATGGTTTGGCGCGAAAGTCGCGTTTCTGTGCATCAACCAGTGCTACGCAGCCGGAATATGCGCAGTGTAGGTTCCGCTCCTCTGCCCGGTTTTGAGTCAGAGAACTGACTTTAAATGCCTTAGTGCGTGGCGAAAGATCAGTATCTGTGCCAAAATTCACTAGATCAGCCTTATGTGGGTGCAGCGCTGTCTTTTGCCAATAGGAACAATGATGAACATGGAAGAATTGGACAAAGAGATATACAAAAAACTGGATAGCAATGTATATCTCACTGCCTCCGATAAACAGTCGCTAAAGAATATCTTGCTAGGATTGCAACAACGTCTGACTGAGCGCGATACCTTCGTGCAAAATATGACGGGTATTCTTTTGGAAAAGGATGGCCATGTCCGTGTGCGTGATGCGCGCATTGACGAACGCGACAATCAATTAACGAAACTCAATACCTTTCTACTGGAAAAAGATGAGCTAATCGCGCGCCATGCGCGTGATCTTGCTGCTAAAGAAGATTTACTGCAAAAACGTGATGCACACTTACAAGCGAAAGATGAACAGCTGCATCAACGTGAAGGTTTATTGCAGGGCAGGGAAGAGCGCATTAAGGGCTTAGAAAATAAGCTGGTCACTTATGAAAAACTTATTCAAGAAAAAGAAACTCTGATTGAGCAGCGCGACCGCAATATGGAGGACAAAGACCGTTCTCTCTTGCGCTTTGATCAGGCCGTGCAAAATAAAGATCGCTTGCTACAAAGCCGCGATGAGACCATTTCTAAAAAAGAGCAAAGTGTTCAAGAGCGTGATCAGCTTTTACAAGAGCGTACTCGCCAAACACTCGAGCAAGAAAAGTTAATTAAAGAACGTGACCATCAAATTGCTAAACGTGACCAGCATTTGATGGAGCGTGATCGCCAAGTAGCCGAGCGCGATTTGCGGGTTGAAGAAATTCAGCGTCATATGGAAGCGACCAATACTACCTTGCAAGAGCGCGATCTAGCGATTAAGCAGCGCGAGCAATGGATTGGTGAGAAAGAGTCTTTCATCAGTGAACGTGATCAGCGTTTAGTCGCTCAACAAAAGCAATTAGAAGCACGTGATCTCACCGTTTATGAGCGTGATAAACAGCTGACTGAGCGTGATCAAGCGATTGCTGAGCGTGATCGGAATATTGTTGAGCGTGATCAGGCAATTTTAAGTCGCGATCAGAAAAACTATGATTATCTTGGTTCGATTGAAAATCTTGAAGACCATCTGCAAGACCGCGACTTGCAAATTACCACTCGTGATCGGCAATTAACACTACGTGATGAGCGTATCCAGAAAACCGACCAAGATGTGGTTGAGCGCGATAATCAAATCAAAGAGCGCGACAACCAGCTTAAAGAGCGTGATAGCAGCTTAGCTGAGCGCGAGCAAACGATTCATGATCGCGATTTGTCAGTCCGTGAGCGTGATCAGCGAATTACAGCGCAAGATTTGCAGCTGCGTGAGCGGGATAAACAAATTCAGCTGCGCGATTCGCAAGTCAAAAGCCGTGACGATACTGTAAAAGAGCGCGATACCCATATTCTGGAGCGCGACCATAGCATCATTGCTCTAAATACCCAGCTGCAAGAACGTGATGAAATGGTGGCGGGGCGTGATAAGACTTTGTCTGAGCGTGACGTCGCTTTATATCAACGTGATGACAGTATCCAAAAGCGTGACCAGCAACTGTTGGTACGTGATGGCACGATTAAAGAGCGTGATCAAAGCCTTACGGAGCGCGATAAACAAGTCACTAGCCTAGGTGATCACTTAAAAGCTCGTGAGGCCACTCTTGGCGAACGCGATGAAGAAGTGCGCCGTCGTGATGAGCAAATTCGCAATCTCCAGCTTGATGTCCATATGCGTGATCAGAGTTTGGCTGAGCGTGATGTGCAATTGCAGATTCGTGATCAAACTATCCAAGATCGCGATGAAATGCTGGGGATGCGTGAGGAAACGATTGCCGAACGTGACTCCGCTATCGCTGAGCGTGATGCCCAATTAGAGCAACGTACTAAAGATTTGCAGCGCCAAGAAGAGATTGTACGTGAACGCGATGCCGCGATTGCTGAGCGTGATAGCGCGGTTGCCGAACGTGATCGCCAAATCGAAAAACGCGATACGCAGCTAAATGCTCGTGAAGTCGAAATTAAAGAGCGTGATAATTCCTTGCGCTTACGTGATGCCACGATTCATGATCGTGATCAGTCGATTGTGGCTAAAGAGGCACATATTCGTCGGCGCGATGAAAAAATCCAAGAACTGACTTTACACATTCAGCACTTAGATGGTGAGTTGGCTGCTTTACGTAATCAGATTGCGCATCGGGATGATCAAGTCCATCAGCGTGATTTAATTATTGGCCAGCGGGATCGCCAGCTCGATAAGTTAGATAAAAGCGTGGTGAAATATGTGGGTTCCACTCAATCCGTATTTATTAAAGGTACGTTGGCGGGTTTAGTGAGTAGTTTTATCTTCTTTTGGGGCTTACGCCTCCTCGAAATCATTTAAAACAGTTGGCAGTTAATCGGCTGCCAACCACGTTTCTAATAATTATTATTGATCACAATAACCTAGTTGCTTAAAAGTCTGCGTGCTACCGGCTGGTTTTTTAGAGCAAATATTGTTGAGTAAAGCTGCAATATTACCGGCTCCAAACCCACCATAATCTGCCTTCGGGTAGCGTTTGTTTTGGGTAAACTGTGAAGAGAAATTATCTTTAGGTTTGTTTGGATCAGAAGTGCCCCATGACGTGACACCAATGACCACATTGGCCCGGGCGTTTTGCCCAGGGCCTGCGCCATTACTAAATTGTGAATTCTCATAACCAAAGTTCACTACCCAAGGTCCACCACTAGAGCCGCCCGTAAAATTGCTACCTTGATAAATTTGATGAGCTTCATTTAAGGTTGCTAGATAAGCTGGGCCATCAGAGCGTTGCATAATTTCGCCATTATCCAATAAGCCGGGGTAGCCTAAAGTAGTGACTGCTGCTGTCCACAGGTTGCCAGTTTTTTTACCTTTAAAAAATGAATAATTGTTCCAGCCGTAATTTAAATGTCCGCCCACTACATCGCTAACGAATTGGCCGGATGCATTTTTAGCTAAAATCATAACGGCCAAGTCATTATCGACCGCAGAGCCTTCACCGATATCATTCCCCTTCGTCCAAGTATTTGGCCAAAGCGATGCAATCGGTGTCCATTCACCATAAGGGCTGCTGCCTTGATAGCTACTAGGGCGGAATACATAAGAGCCAAAACGTTCTGAACCCGCGCCATAATCTTGCATGCAATGTGCTGCAGTAACGATCACGCCTTTTAAAATCACGCTGGCTGAACAGAAGGTATCCGCGCCGTAGGCTTGAAAGCTAAGTTTCCCCACTGCGCTATAGGGAAAAGTTGAACTTAAATAAGCATTAGAGCTAGCTGCAATCGCTGTGCTGGTTGCTGCTGAAACTCGCTTAGAGGTAAATGGCACGGCAAAAGCACCGAGCGCACGGCTAGTATTTTTGTGGGTAGATGCGCCTTGTTTAGTAGCTTGGTGACTGCTGTCCGGTTCCACCATTGAGGTATCAGGGGGAAGCAGTGAGTTGCTGTGGGCTTTACCCTCCAAGCTACTCTTGACAGCATTGCTTGAAGTGCTGGCGTTGTCGTAAAAATAAACAGTATCAAGATCAGCAGCTAATGCAGAGATTGGCATCCATGCAGCTAACAGTAGTGCTTTTTTCATTGGAGTAAACAGCCTTAGTCGATAAAAAAGAGTTTATTATTGTCGGAAGGCTGGCCTGAAAGTGCAAGTTAAGAATTGTAAGATTTAGTGTATAACTCAGGTGAGGTGATGCACACAAGACAGGCTACTGCTAGTAAAAAAGCTCCCTAGCCAATCCAGCACGGCTAGGGAGTACAGGAGAAGCTCAGGAGAGGCTTCTATAAATCAATGACTAGCACCCGGCCCCGGAATGGCTCCGGGGGGGCATTTACCGAGAATAATCATGCCTAAGACTTCATCTTTGGTGACATCATTCACATGCGCGGTGCCGACTACTTGGCCATTTTTCATCACGGTTACGCGATCAGCTAAGTCGAAAACGTCGTGAATATCATGGCTAATCAAGAAGATGCCAATACCATCTGCTTTGAGTTGCTTGATTAGTTCGCCGACTTGCGCTGTTTCTTGTGGCCCTAAAGCCGCTGTTGGCTCATCCATAATCAGGATGCGAGCATTAAAGAGGATCGCCCGCGCAATCGCGACCGATTGACGTTGGCCGCCTGATAAAGCTTTTACGGGCTCTTTAAAGCGTTGGAAACGTGGATTTAAGCGCCCCATGACTTTGCGAGCTTCTGCTTCCATTGCGACATCATCTAAGGTCCCCCAGCTGGTTTTTAATTCCCGACCAAGATACAGATTAGCTGCTGTATCCACATTGTCAGCTAAAGCGAGGGTTTGATAGATCGTTTCAATCCCATAAGCTTTGGCATCACGTGGATTATTAATGGTCGCTTCTTGGCCATTAATAAAGATTTGCCCGCCATCACGTTTATAAGCACCCGAGAGGATTTTAATGAAGGTAGATTTACCCGCTCCATTATGCCCCAGTAGCGCTACCACTTCGCCTGCGTACAAATCAGCCGAGGCATGATCGACTGCATGAATCCCACCAAAAGAGATGGACACATCACGCATTTCAACCAGAGGTGTTTTTGCTTCACTCATCATGTTTCTCCGGTTTAAGCAGTACGCTTGCGATAGAGGGTGTCGATCCAAACCGCAATCACCAACACAATCCCGACCACGATATTTTGTAGCGGTGTATCCACCCCTAATAAGATCATTCCAGATTGTAAGGATTGCATCAGCAGTGCACCCAGCATGGCGCCAATAATGGTTCCTGAGCCACCTGCGAGTGAAGTACCACCAATGACCGCTGCTGCAATGACGAGGAGTTCATCTAAAGTTCCTAACGCATTGGTAGCCGCATTCAAGCGTGCAGTGGAAATAGCCGCAGCAATCGCACATAAAACACCCATTAGCATGAAAATTTTCATAGTAATCCAGCGCGTATTGATCCCCGCTAATTCGGCTGCTTCGGGGTTGCCACCAATGGCGTAGACATAGCGCCCAAAGCTAGTGCGATTAGAGATAAAGGTCATCACTAAGGCAACCACTAGTGCAATAATCACCGGCACAGCAATCCCATGCGCGATAAATAAGCCACCTTCGGGTACTACGAGATTGTGGGCTTGCGCATAATCAGCCGCGATTTTTGCTGGCCAAGGATAAGCGTTGAAGATGGCGATAATCCCCAAAGTCACGGCACAACCTAATACGGCTAGGAAGATTTCCGCCCACATAGGACGTAAAGGAAAATTAAAGCGTAAACGCTGGCGGCGGGTATTGATAATGGCAACGAGAATGCCTATGCATAACAGTATTCCTACCACCCAACTGGCAGTAGCACCGATTGAACCATACGGGCCACCGCCCATTAAACGGAAGGTTTCATCCATCGGTGCAACAGTACGCCCTGAAGTGACCCACCAAGCAGCACCGCGCCAGACTAATAAACCACCTAAAGTCACAATAAAAGCGGGCACACCTAAATAAGCAATCACATAACCGTGGAAAGCGCCAATAGCAGCACCTAGTAAAATCCCAATACTTAAGGCAATTAGCCAAGTCATTGGATTATCAAGGCCGACTAATTTGGGCAGAATTTCGACTTGAGTGACCGCCATAATCATGCCGACAAAACCCAAGATCGAGCCAACGGATAGGTCAATATGGCGGGTAACAATAATCAAAACCATACCGGTTGCCATTACGCCCACCCCCGCCGTTTGTACCGACAGGTTCCATAAATTGCGTGGGGTTAGAAATAAACCGCCAGATAAGAGATTAAAAACAAACCAAATCACTAGCATAGCGCCGATCATACCGAGCATGCGGGTATCGAGTTCTGTGGCTTTGAAAAATTTTGCGACTGGCCCTAGCTCGCTAGCACGAGCTTTATCAGGCGTTGTAGTGGTATTCATAAGCATCATCCTTAAAACCCTCCTCTAAGGGGAGAGGAGGGGCATTTTAACTAACTCAAGCTAGATGCTTTTTTTACTTACAAGCAGCAAGTTCGGCTTTAACACCTTGGCAAACTACGTCTTTCTTGACCCAACCTGCATCGATAACGACATTCAAATTGTCTTTAGTGATCGCGACTGGTTTCAAGAAAATAGCGTTCATTTCCACTTTGTTAGGGCCATCTGCCCATTTCATTACATTAGGAATTTCACCCATTTTCTTGCCATCCGCTAGCATTGCAGCAATCGTAGCTGCATTTTTGCCAAGCTCGCGGGAGTCTTTCCAAACTGAAACTGTTTGGCTACCGGTAGCAATCCGATTTAAGGCAGCATGGTCACCATCTTGACCCGAAACCGGTACTGAACCCGCTAGACCTTGTGCGGTTAACGCCGCGACTGCACCACCTGCAGTACCATCATTAGAGGCAACGACGGCATCCACTTTATTGTTGTTCGCCGTTAGAATTTGCTCCATGTTTTTCTGAGCATTTTCTGGCTTCCAACCATCGGTATAAGCTTCGCCTACATTCTTAATTTTGCCGCCGTCAATAGCTGCTTTCAGCACTTCCATTTGACCGGAGAATAAGAAGTCAGCATTAGGATCTGCAGACGAACCTTTAATAAAGGCATAGTTACCTTCAGGTTTAGCCGCTAACACCGCTTGAGCTTGTAAGCGACCGACTTCTTTGTTGTCGAAAGTGATGTAGAAAGCATCTTTGTTTTCGATTAAGCGGTCATAACCCACCACAGGAATGCCTTCAGCAGCGGCTTTTTCTACCGCAGGGCCAATAGCACTAGAGTCTTGTGCCAGAATGATTAAAGCATTGGCTTTCTGGGCGATTAAGCTTTCAACATCAGTTAATTGCTTAGAAGCTGAACCTTGAGCATCTGCAGAAACGTATTTATCGCCTGCGGCTTCAATAGCGGCTTTCATGGCAGCTTCGTCAGTTTTCCAGCGTTCTTCTTGGAAGTTTGACCAAGACACCCCAATGACTTTGTCTTTAGCGAAACTTGGCGCGGTAAAACCAGCCAGCACCATTGCGCTTGCTAGTAAAATAACAGACTTTTTCATGTAATCTCCTCCAAAGAGATGAGCAAGTTAGTACGTTTTGACGACGGTTGACTATTTTATTTTAAGTCTCGAAAAAAATAGTGACGCAAAAAAAAACCTGTGTCAATATACTTTTCAAATGATTTTTATTGGCGGCAACTAGATTTAGTTTGCTAGTCAAACTATTTAGAGAGGGTGAAAATGCCTGCATTAGTCCGTACAGATGACGTTCGACGCCAGAATACGCGTTCAATCATCCAAGTTCTAAGACGTCATGGTTCGGTATCACGCACAGAAATTGTGGAGTACACAGGCTTATCACCAGCAACGGTATCGACGATTACTTCAGGTTTGATCACAGACGGGCTACTGCTAAACCAATCTGAGCAAAATCAAAGCCAAGATACGGTGAATCGGCGGGGACGTCCACGGGTGACTTTAGCGTTGAACCCACAAGTGGGCTGCATTGTAGTGATGGTGCTATCGATTAATAAATTGACTGCACGGCTGCAAGACTATGCAGGTAAGGTGTTAGCAACAGCTGAAGATCACTTTGAATCGCGTACTGCCCGCTTAGAAGACTTTGATCATTATCTATTACGCATGGTGACGCGCTTGATCAGCCAGCAAACTATTAACCCGATGCCGTTACGTTTTATTAGTGTGGGTGTGCAAGGTGTGGTCGATGCAGGTGGGCAAATTATGTTGTGGTCACCGATGACCCGACTGCTTAATGTACCGCTAGGTGAGATGTTACATCGAGCCTTTAACGTGCCTGTCTGGGTCGCGAATGATTGCAATATGGCGGCAGAAGCCTTGCACTGGCAAGACTCCAAGCGCTTTGGTGATGATTTCGCGGCAATTTTACTAGGCTCAGGGATTGGGATGGGCTTGGTGTTAAAAGGTAAGCGTTTTATTGGGCGTCAATCCTCTGCAGCCGAATTTGGGCATATGGTACATGCGGATGACGCTGGCGCCTTATGCCGTTGTGGTCAGCATGGTTGTGTCGAAGCCTATGTGGGCGATTATGCTATCTGGCGGCGGGTAACGGGTTTGCCAGAGCAAAGTCCACCCGTGGATGAAATTGATCCTATTGGCATGCTGGATTTGGCTCGGCGTGCCCATGAAGTCGATGGGATTGAGCGCGAAGCCTACCGTGAAGCAGGGCGGGCTTTAGGCAAAGCTTTACGCAGTTTATTTGCCCTGATTGACCCCATTACGATTGCTTTTATTGGCAGTGGTGTGCGCGCTTTCAACTTAATGGAACCAGAGATTCGCAACGCCCTGCGCCACAATGGCAATATGCTGGAAGCCAGCGATGTCAGCCTTTATTGCTATGAGGATTCGCAAGAGTTAATTCATCTAGGTTGTGCGATTACTACTTTGCAAACCTTAGATCGCAATCTGGGGTTAGGCGGATGAAATCCAGCTGGCTAATAGCCTTGATTTTATCGGCAGCTAGTAACTGGGTGGTTGCTGCTAATGAGCCTTGGCTTGATCAACACTTGCGACCTGATTTCCAGTTACCGAATGGTGAAGTTTCTCCTGAGCAATTAGAGGCTATTCGCGATTATGGCGAAGAGCTATTTAAAGCACGCTTCACCCGCGAAGAAGGGGCTGGTCGCCCGAAAGCTACGCAAGCGATTATTCCTACTAAACGTAAGCGAGTCAGTGAGTTTACCTTTAGTCGTACTGCTGGCTTAGATGCAGCCGCTTGTGCGGCTTGTCATAACGAACCAAAATTGGGGGGGGCGGGGGATTTCGCGGCTAATGTATTTGTCTCCGAAGGCTTTGTGAATGCCGATTTTGATAGCCTTGATCCGCAATTCTCTAATGAGCGTAATTCCAATCATTTATTTGGGGCAGGCTTAGTTGAATTATTAGCTCGTGAAATGACCACTGACTTGCATAGCATTCGTACTACAGCGTTAGAGCAAGCCCGCAGTAGTCAGCAGCCAGTGAAAGTAGAGTTGCTGAGTAAAGGAGTGTCCTATGGTTTTATCACTGCTCAGCCGGATGGCGTGGTGGATTTAAGCGCGATTCAAGGTATTGATACCGATTTAATTATTCGCCCTTTTAGCCAAAAAGGTGTGTTTGCCTCGTTACGCCAATTCACCATCAATGCAATGAATCAGCATCATGGCATGCAAGCCATCGAACGCTTTGGTGGTCGCTGGACGGGCGAGGATGACTTCGATGAAGATGGCATCCAGAATGAAATGACACCCGCTGATATCTCCGCTTTAGTCGCTTGGCAAGCTAGCTTACCGCCACCCATTCAAAAGCAGCCAGAAGATGCCAAATGGCAACAAGCGGCGAGTGAAGGTGAACAGCTTTTCCAGAAAATTCAATGTGCTAGCTGCCATACCCCAGCTCTACCTTTGAAAAGTTTGACCTTCACTGATCCGGGTTTGTGGGACACTGCGGGGACTTTACGCCAAGGTGAAAGTGCGGATGTGAAGACAAGTTATAATTTTGCTTTACAAGCTTGGGCTAAAGGTTTGAAGCGTAATGAAAAAGGTGAAGTTTTAATCCCTTTGTTTGGTGATCTGAAGCGGCATGTGATTGCAGATGCACAAGTGGCTGCTTTAGGGAATGAGTTGCTGTCACAACGCTTTGTGGAGCGCGATCAATTTATGACTTCGGAGCTTTGGGGCATTGCCTCCACCGCACCCTATGGACATCGTGGCGATCAACTTACGTTAAATGAAGTGATTCGTGTGCATGGTGGTGAAGGGCGTGCCGCGCGTGATGCATATCTTGCCTTGACAGATGTTGAACGCTCAAATCTGCTGGCCTATTTAAAGACCTTGGTTATCGAATGATGCAAGCCTTAAAAACTTTATTAGTGACTAGCGCTTGCTTCATCAGCTCTCTGGTGGGTGCAACTGCAACTCCTCCGGCTGCTGCGCCAATGGATATTCCAGCTATGCAGGATGAGTCGGCTAGCTCAGGGATTGCTCAGGAGTACACCGGGCCTTGGGAGTTTTTTGTGGGTGGTGGTTTAGCGGTGTTAGATTGCAATCAAGATCGGCTGCCGGATGTATTGATTGCCGGTGGTGAGCAAACTGCTAAGCTCTATACCAATGCTAGTAAGCCGCGCCAACATTTGGTTTTCAAACCTCAAGCCTTGGAGCTAGAAGACAGCGATTTAAAGCAAGTCACCGGCGCTTATCCCTTAGATATTGATAATGATGGCTTTCAAGATTTAGTCCTGCTGCGCGTGGGGCGCAATATCTTATTAAAAGGTGGTAAAGATTGTAGCTTCAGCAAAGCGAATAAGCTTTGGAATTATGACGGCGGCAATGCTTGGACAACGGCTTTTGCTGCCAGTTTTGAAAAAGGCCAAAACTATCCCACTTTAGCGTTTGGTAATTATGTCGATCGCTCAGCCCCCGGTTCGCCTTGGGGCACTTGCCATGAAAATGATTTGCTGCGGCCTAGTTCCAAAGACCAGCCGGATTACCATGAGCGTACTGCACTAGCGCCGGGTTTTTGTGCTTTATCGATGTTGTTTACTGATTGGAATAAAAGCGGCGAACCCTCACTCCGTATCACCAATGACCGCCAATATTATCGCGAAGGTGAAGAGCAGCTCTGGCGTATTCCTGCGGATAATCCCCCGAAATTATATAGCCGTAATGATGGCTGGCAGCGCGTATTGATTTGGGGGATGGGTATTGCTGAAGGTGATTTAGAGGGTGACGGTTTCCCTGAGTATGCCTTAACTTCAATGGGAGATACGCGCTTACAAGTGTTAGACGATGAGGCCGAAGAAGATCGCCCTATTTATAAAGATGTAGCGTATGAGCGCCAAGCCACGGCCCATCGCCCCTATGCAGGTGAGGATTTGCGTCCTTCGACTGGTTGGCATGCTGAGTTTGATGATCTGAATAATGACAGCAAATTAGATTTATTCATCGCTAAAGGCAATGTCGAGGCCATGCCGGACTTTGCGGCTTTTGACCCTGATAATTTATTGCTCGGGCAATGGAATAAAAAGTTTTACGAAGCAGGGCATGAGGCGGGTATTGATTTAGCTCGGAGTGGACGGGGAGCAAGTGTGCATGATTTCAATGCGGATGGTTTACTCGATTTAATTGTGGTGAATCGTAAAGATCCAGTCAGTGTATTTCGCAATTTGGGTGCGAAAACCACTCAAGGCACGCAGCCAATGGGCAATTGGCTACAAATCGAATTATCCCAAGCGGGCGCAAATCGTAATGCTGTGGGCGCGACGCTGGCGATTAAAACCGGAGTGCCTTCGCAAATTCGCCGTATTCAAGTCGGTGGCGGACATGCTTCGGGGGAATCAGGTTTTATCCATGTGGGTTTAGGTGTGGCAGAGCGGGCGACTATCCGCATCCAATGGCCGGATGGCCAATGGAGTGCTGAATATCGAGTGTTTGCGAATCAATTCGTGCTCATCAAAAAAGACGATCCTCAAGTACGCTATTGGTATCCACAATAGCGCTACTCTGGCTTATTTCTGCCCATATGCAGTCGGCTTGCAAGCTGTAAGACTGCGTAGTAGTAAAGCAGTTAAGCTCAAGGCAAAAGCCAAAATAGATATCAGCACTCGCCAAGCATTCGCCTCGTTCCAGCTTTGGCGGGTGGCTTCCCAATCGCTCGGTAGCAGCTCTGGCTTCCACGATTCGGTGTAGTAATTCAGCGGTAAATTCACCACCTTGGTGAACACAATAATGCCAAAAATATAGAGCACAGCAGCTGCTGCCAACAGCCAAAAGCTAGGCGAGGCATAGTGTTTATAGTTCAAAATGAGCGCTAAGATCGCAGCGCCTGCACTACCGAAAAAGAAACTAAAAAACATCGCATGACGCACATTCACATTAAATAAAGACTGCACTCGCGCATAAGTCGCACCATCCAATTGTGCGGTAGCAAGATTGACATTGAAGGTATACGTCCAGAAAAAGCCTGCCATGATGCCGAACATGAGAATGCTGATAGCAAGGCTAGTATTTTCTAGCATCGTGAATGTGAGCTTAGAGTAGGTTTGCATACTGACACCCAAGAGTTAAAGATGATGCAGTATTGCTTCAGGGCGGTTTGGCTGCCTTATCAAATGATAAGTAACTAAACTTTATTTAATTGCTGGCGTAAGCGCGACAGTGAAACATCGGTAATCCCCAAATAACTAGCCAATTGCACTAGCGGTACACGCTCAGCTAAGTCTGGCTCACGTTGGCAGAAATCAGCATAGCGCTCTTTGGCAGCTAGGCTGAGTAAGTCGTGCTCGCGCTGTAATTTGTGATCGACCAATTTGCTTAAGAAGTGGCTTTGTAGCTCAATCCATTTCTGCTGTGCTTTTAATGACTCAATAAAATAATTAGCGGAGCATTGCCAAACAGTGCAGTTTTCAATACAGCTAATTCCAAATAGTGAGCGTTGAGTCTGCATATTGGTGGTTAGCGGGCAAATGAGCTGGCCTTCACGATAGAAGTTTTTATTAAACTCTCGGCCATCGGGGCGCAAAAAATATAAACGAATCAAGCCGCTTTCAATTAAATACAGCTGTTGCCAAATTTCGTTTTGGCGTAATAAGGCCTCGCCACGTTTGTACTGTTTAGGGCGAAATTGCACTTTGAGTAGCGCTTGTGTCCCTGCATCTAAAAATGGGCAGGCGGTTTGTAGTAGTTGAGTTGCGAGCATTTCCATAAGCGCTATTTTGCAAACAGAGCCGCAAACTGCAAGAGCTTTTCCCCCGAAGCACAGCTTGTTGTATGATGAGCCACCTTTGCACCGCCAGGATTTGAAGCTATGAATACGCTCGTTTTTGACATTGAAACCGTTCCCGATATTGAAGGCGGGCGCAAGCTTTATGGCTTGGGCGATTTGGATGCGAGCGGTGTTGCTAAAGCGATGTTTCATTTGCGCGCGCAAAAAACTGGTGGCTCAGAGTTTTTAGCCCATCATCTCCAGCGGATTGTGGCGATTTCGGTGACTTTTCGTGGGCGCGGTGATGAGTTCAAGGTCTGGTCACTGGGCGATGAAAAGGCGGATGAAAAAGATATTATTCAGCGTTTTTTTGATGGAATTGAGCGCTTTACTCCGACTTTAGTCTCTTGGAATGGCAGTGGTTTTGACCTGCCAGTGATTCATTATCGCGCTATGCTGCACAAAATTTCTGCGCCCCGCTATTGGGATATGGGCGATGACGATAGCAGCTTCAAATGGAATAATTACATTAGCCGCTATCACCAGCGCCACACCGATTTAATGGATGTGTTAGCGCTCTATAGCGGGCGTGCCAATGCCCCTTTGGATGAGTTGGCAACCTTGTATGGTTTCCCCGGTAAAATGGGCATGGATGGCTCGAAAGTTTGGGATGCTTTCCAAGACGGCAAAATCGCCGAAATCCGTAATTATTGTGAAACCGACGTGCTGAATACTTGGCTGGTTTATCTGCGTTTTCAATTGATGCGTGGGCAAATTGATGCTGAGCGTTATACGAATGAATGTGCGCTGGTGCGGAAAGTGTTGACTCAATCAGGCAAGGCACATTTGCAGGCATTTGAGGCAGCTTGGGAGGTCGGAGCATGAGTCGTCGCCAACATAAACCTCGTGGTGTTCAAAATAGCCCCCTAGTTGAAGCCGAAATTAGCTCCCTAACCCTTGAGGGCAAAGGTGTGGCTCGTGTCAATGGCAAAACGGTATTCATTGAAGGCGCTTTGCCCGAAGAAAAAGTTGCCTTCCGCTATACCTCCTATAAGGCTAATTACGATGAAGGTCGGGTTGATACGGTGCTCAGTGCTTCGCCAAATCGGGTGGAGCCGAAATGCCAGCATTTTGCGATCTGTGGCGGTTGCAGTTGGCAGCATATTTCACTGGAGGCACAAATCCTCTATAAGCAGCAGATTTTATTAGATAACTTGTTGCATATTGGCAAAGTGCAGCCTGAAACAGTGTTCGAACCGTTAACCGCTGATGGCTGGGCGTATCGACGTAAAGCCCGTTTAGGTGCACGTTGGGTGCGGAAGAAGCAGCAAGTTTTAGTCGGCTTTCGGGAGAAAAATGGCGGCTTACTAGCCGATATTTCCCGTTGTGAAGTTTTGCATCCGTTAGTCGGTGAGCGGATTAGCGCCTTAAAGGATTTAGCCACTAGTCTGGATGCGCGCGACACTTTGCCACAGATCGAAGTTTCGATTGGGGATGATGACGTCGCGGCTTTGGTGGTGCGTCATATGCAGCCTTTATCCGCTGGTGATTCGGAAAAGCTGCTGAATTTTGCCCGCGAATTTAATTTTGAACTCTATCTCCAACCTGCGGGGCCACAGACCGTCCATAAAGTGTATGGCGAGCGCAGTTTGGCCTATCTGCATCCGCATTTTAATACCCGAGTGCAGTTTGAGCCGCTGGATTTTATTCAAGTGAATCAAGCGCTCAATCGTAAAATGGTGATGCGTGCACTCGAATTATTAGAGCTGAAATCTACCGATACCGTGCTCGATTTATTCTGTGGCCTTGGCAATTTTACACTGCCCTTAGCACGTCAAGCAGCGCAAGTAATTGGCGTCGAGGGTGATCAAGCGATGGTCGAACGCGCACGCGCTGCTGCCCATGCCAACGAGCTGCAAAATACCGATTACTATGTCTGTAATTTAATGAGTGACGACCTGAGCAAAGAGCAGTGGCTGAAGCGTAGCTATGAGCGCATTTTGCTGGATCCGCCGCGTGCGGGTGCAAAAGAAGTCATTCCGCATTTAGGCAAACTCAAAGCCGAGCGAATTGTGTATGTATCGTGTGACCCTGCCACTTTAGCGCGCGATGCGGGTGAATTGGTGCATACTCAAGGCTATAAGTTGCTGGGCGCGGGAGTGATGGATATGTTCCCACATACGGCGCATGTTGAGTCGATAGCGGTATTTGCGCGTTAAGTCGCTGCGGCTAACTTGCTGTAGCCGCTTTACGTATAATCAGCTCCAAACCAATAGTTAAATAAGGTGCTTTTTTTATGCCCAGCGTACAAGAACAAATCGAAGCCTTACGCACTCAAATTCGCCATCACAATCATCGGTATTACGTGTTGGATGATCCGCAAATTCCTGATGCGGAATACGATCGTTTATTTCGTGACTTGCAAGCTTTAGAAACCGCTAACCCTGAGTTCATTACTTCCGATTCACCAACGCAACGGGTGGGCGGCGAAGCTTTAAGTGAGTTTGGCAGTGTGCGCCATGAGTTGCCGATGTTGTCTTTGGCGAATGTGTTTAGCGAAGAAGAGTTGGGTAGTTTTGATCGACGCATCCATGAGCGCTTAAAGGATGAGGCGCAGCTTGAATATGTCGCAGAGCCAAAATTGGATGGTTTGGCGATTAGCTTACTCTACGAAAATGGCTTATTGGTGCGTGCGGCAACCCGTGGCGATGGCGAAACTGGCGAGGATGTGACCGCTAATGTGCGCACCATTCAGTCGATTCCTTTGTGTTTATTGGGTGAAGATTACCCGACGCGCTTAGAAGTTCGTGGCGAGATTTATATGCCGAAAGCAGGCTTCAATAAACTCAATCAGCGCTTAGCAGCGGAAGGTACAAAAACCTTCGTTAATCCACGCAATGCCGCCGCCGGAAGTTTGCGTCAGCTTGATCCGCGCCTGACTGCACAACGCCCATTGGAGATGTTTTGCTATGCAATGGGGATAGCCGAGGGCGGCAAGATCCCCGACAAGCATTACGCTATTTTGCAGCAGTTTAAAGCGTGGGGCTTGCGGGTTTGCCCTGATATAAAAATCGTGCAGGGCGCACCAGGCTGCATGGAATACTTCAATGAAATTGGTGCTAAGCGTGCACGCTTGCCTTATGACATTGATGGCGTGGTTTACAAGATCAATGACATCAAAACCCAGCAAGCATTAGGTTTTGTCAGCCGTGCGCCACGTTGGGCGATTGCGCATAAGTTTCCGGCGCAAGAGGAAATTACTGAGCTGGAAGCGGTGGAGTTTCAAGTCGGTCGCACGGGTGCTTTGACGCCAGTCGCACGCTTAAAGCCGGTGTTCGTGGGTGGCGTCACCGTGAGCAATGCCACGCTGCACAATATGGATGAAATCGAGCGCAAGGACGTGCGTATCGGCGATTTTGTGATTGTACGCCGGGCGGGCGATGTGATTCCTGAAGTAGCGCGGGTAGTCTTGGAAAAGCGGCCTGCCAATGCGCAAGCGATTACTCTGCCCGCACAATGTCCAGTCTGTGGTTCAGAGGTGAAGCGTTCAGAAGAGGGTGCAGTAGCGCGTTGCCCCGGCGGTTTGTATTGTCCTGCACAAGTCAAAGAGGCAATCAAACATTTTGCTTCACGCCGTGCGATGAATATTGATGGCTTGGGCGATAAATTGGTCGAGCAGTTTTTTGAAGCTGGTTTAATTCGTCATGTCGATGATTTGTATCGCTTAAGCATCGAGCAAATTGCTGCTTTAGAGCGCATGGGCGAAAAGTCCGCCGAAAATATTATTGCCGCTCTCAATGCCAGCAAAAATACCACCTTAGAGCGCTTTATTTACGGTTTGGGGATTCGCGATGCAGGCGAATCAACCACTAAAGCCTTAGCGCGCTATTTCGGCTCGCTCGAAGCGCTGCAAGCTGCGAATGAAGAAACCTTAAAATTAATCCCCGATATAGGCCCGATTAGCGCGAACAGCATCAGTAATTTCTTCAAAGAAGAACATAACCTCAAAACCATCAATAATTTGCGTGAACTAGGTGTGCATTGGTCGAATTACGAAGCCAAACCCGCCGAAGCTTTGCCACTAGCAGGTAAAACTTATGTGATTACCGGTACTTTAAGCCGCCCACGTGAGGATATTAAGGCGGATTTAGAAAACTTGGGCGCGAAGGTATCGAACAGTGTTTCAAAGAAAACCACAGCTTTAATTGCAGGTGCGGAAGCGGGTTCTAAATTGGAGAAGGCGGAGAGTTTGGGGGTACTGGTATTAGATGAGGCGGGTTTATTATTGCTATTAGAAAATTTTATTGAAGGGTTGATTGATTAACAAGCACATGCGTCTAATTCACACTGCCGATTGGCATCTCGGGCAAACTTTGCATGGTTTTGAACGTAGCCATGAGCAGCAATGCTTTTTGGATTGGCTTCTGGAAGCGTTAGTCGAGCAGCAAGCTGATGTTTTAATCATTGCGGGTGATGTGTTTGACACCGCAAATCCATCCGCTTTGGCACAGCAGCAGTTGTATCGCTTTTTGACTCAAGCACGGACACGTTTGCCGCATTTGAATACGGTGTTGATTGCTGGCAATCATGATTCTCCCGCCCGTTTAGAAGCGCCAAGACCATTCCTGCAGTTATTGGATGCGGTGGTAAGTGGGCAAGTATGGCGTGCAGGTGGGCACGATTTAGAGTCTTTAGTCGTACCCTTAAAAAACAAGACAGGCGAAATTGCGGCTTGGTGCTTAGCCGTACCATTTTTACGCCCTGCGGATCTACCTAAAGTAGAGACTGAGCAGGATGCTTTTCTGGCGGGTGTGCAACAAGTTTATCAACAGACTTTAAAGCTTGCTCAAGCTAAAGCAGAACCTCAGCAAGCGCTCATTGCCTTGGGGCATTGCTATTTGCAAGGCGGCTCAGCCTCGCTAGATTCGGAGCGGCGGATTGTGGTTGGCAATAGTGAAGCCTTACCTGCCAGTGTGTTTAGCCAAGACCTCTCTTATGTCGCACTCGGTCATTTGCATTTAGCGCAAGCTGTGGGTGGTGCAGACTGGATTCGCTATGCTGGCAGCCCATTGCCGATGTCTTTTGCAGAGGCAAACTATCCGCATCAAGTGCTCTGTGTTGATTTTGAGGGTGCTGAGCTTAAAGCGGTACAACCGCTGCGGATTCCGCGCTTCGTTGATTTATTGCGAGTTCCTGCCAAACCAACGCCCTTGACTGAAGTCTTGGCAAGCCTGCAGAGTTTGGATCTCGCCGTTTTACCTGAGAAGCAACAACCTTATCTGGAAGTGCGTGTGCAATTAACAGCCCCCGAGCCGGGTTTACGGGTACGGATTGAGGAAGCGCTCAAAGATAAACCCGTCCGCTTAGCCAAAATTGAGACTAGCTATGCGCGTTCGGAGGCAGAAAGCACTGAGCTAGCCCCCATTTCCTTGGATGAATTAGAACAGCTTGACCCCTTGAATTTGCTCGAAGAGCTCTACCGCCAAAAATATCCCAGCGAACTACCCAAAGAGTTATCTCAAGCTTTTAATACCTTGCTGCAAGACGCTCAACTTGAGATTGTGGAATGAAGATTTTAGCGATTCGCGGGAAAAACCTAGCCTCGTTGGCGCGTCAGTTTGAAGTTGACTTCACCGCTGAGCCACTCGCTAGCACTGGCATTTTCGCTATTATTGGGCCAACGGGCGCAGGCAAAAGTACCTTGTTGGATGCTTTATGCTTAGCGCTCTACGACGATATGCCGCGCTTACCGCGTGAAGGTTATCGTGGGCAGAATCTGCCCGATGTATCCGGCGAAACCATCGCCCCTCGTGATCCACGCAATATCCTGCGGCGTGGTGCGGCGGAAGCTTTCGCTGAAGTGGATTTCGTCGGCAATGATGGCTTGGCCTATCGCGCCCATTGGAGTGTGCGGCGGGCGCGGATTAAGTCAGAAGGGCGCTTACAAAATTCCGAAATGTCGCTGCTGTGTTTAGCTAACCAACAGCCGCTTGGGAGCGCGCGGAAAACCGAAGTTTTAGTGGCAATTGCTGAGCGCATTGGCTTGAGTTTTGAGCAATTCACCCGCGCTGTATTACTCGCCCAAAATGAATTTTCAGCTTTCTTGAAAGCTTCAGATGATAAGCGTGCTGAGCTGCTCCAGACTTTAACCGGCACGGATTTATTTGCAGATTTATCGCGCCGTGCTTATCAACGTGCTAAGTCGGCTGAGCAGAGCCTAAACAACTTACGCGAGCGTTTAGTTGCTTTAAATATACTCGGTACCGAACAGCGTCAACAGACCGAATTAGCCAGCAGCCAAGCTCAATTACAGGTGCAAAGTTTGGAGCTGGAGCGTAGCCAAATAGAGTTGCAATTGCAGTGGTATCAACAAGCCGAGCAACTCCAGCAAGCTTGTCTAGCCGCAGAAGTTTTATTGACCAATGCTCAAGCCAACAAACAAGCAGCTACGCCGCGGCGGCAGTTTTTAAGCAAATTAGAAGCTATTCAGCCTGCCCGCACGGTTGTTGAAAATCTAGCACGGATTAAGCAAGCGCTATTCAAAACACAAGCTGATCAGCAAGCCGCAAATGCTAGCTATTCCTTAGTTGAAACCAAGCAGCAACACACTCAGCAGCAATTAAACACCGCGAAACAACAACTTGAGCAGCAGCAAGCAGCCTATCAAAATTTGCAACCACTGCTGCTGCAAGCTCGTAAGCTGGATACGATTATTCAAACCCTAGTGCCACGCTGTGAAGCAGCAGTTGCTGAGCAAGCGATAGCGCAGCAAGTATTGGCGAACTTACAAAACAGGCAAACTGAGCAAGCGAAGCGTTTAGAGCAATTAGCGGATAAATCCAGCCAAATCAGTGACTGGCTGTTAGCTAATCAGCAATGGCGATCGCTAGCTGAGCATTGGCCGCATTGGCACCGCCTCTTGCAACAAGCCAAAGCTAGTTTAACCAATCAGCAGAACTCGGCGCTTGAGCTTAAAACTGGGCAAGCTAAATTAGCTCAAATCCAAACAGCCGTTGAGCAAGCTCAGTTGGCGATGAATGCTAAGCAGCAAGACTTAACGCAAGCAGAAGAGCTGTATAAAACCAGTAAAACCCAAGCCGCTGCCTTTGATTTAGACATTCTCGCCCAGCAGCATCAAAACCTTGAACAGCAACGTGCTCAGTTACAAACCGCTGAGCAAGCATGGCAAAGTTTGCTGGCAACCCAACAGACGGTAGCTAAACTCCAAGCAGATACTCAGCAACTAACGCTAGAGCAAACTCGTTGCCAGCAAGCGCTCAAGCGGTTCAATATTCAGCAACCTAATTTAGAGCGTGATTGCGAGCGTGCTGAACATGCTTGGCGCTTAGCGGAAGCGGCTTGTGCAGATCAAGCGGCGGTTTGGCGTGCTCAGCTCAAGGCGGGTGATGCTTGCCCGGTGTGTGGTGCAACCGAGCATCCGTATGCGCAACATAATCCAGCCTTAGATGCAGTATTAGAGAGTTTGCATCAAGACTATTTACAACAGCGCCAAGCCTTAAAGGTTTTAGAAACGCAATTCGCAACGGAGCAAGCACACGAGCTTCAATATCAACAGCAATCTAGTCATTTAGAACAATCTTTAGCGGAGGCAAAACGAGCGAATGCTCAAGCTGAAACTAACTGGCAAGCCTATGCAAATTTGGTGACTGAGCAAGCTATTGAGCTAAGTCTAAAACAGCAATTAGCCACTAAGCAGCAAGCGCTTTTGACTGTCAAGCAACAAGCACAAACAGCACGCCAAAGTTTTCAACAGCTTGAGCTAACCCAAAGCGCTTTTCATCAAGCCCAACAAGCCAATTTAACAGCCCAAGAGCAGCTGAACGACTTAATAGCACAGCAGCGGCAACTGCAAACGCAGCAACAGTATTTGCAGCAAAGCCAAGTAGACTTTACCAACCAACTGAATTATGGTTTGCAGCAGTTAAATGTCGGGTTTGTCGACACAGTTTGGCAAGCGGCTTGGTTAAATTCACCCGAACATTTTGCGCAACACTGCAGCACTCAAGTAACGGCTTGGCAAAGCCAACAGCAAACGGCGGAAAGCTTAGCTCAACAAACAACTGAATTAACTACTCAGCAAACTCAACTGAATTTTGAACTACAACAAGCACAGCAAGCTTGGGAGCGTTTCCAGCAGCAAACTGCACAGCTCAATAGTGAGCTACAAAGCCAACAAACTCAACGCGTTAGCTTATTAGCAGGGCAAGCTGTGGCTGCCTTTGAAGCGGATTGGCAGGCTAAATTAGAGCAATTAACGCTAGCATTTAAGCAGGCACAAAGCTCATTGGAGCAAGCTAATCAAGAGCAGATTCGTGCGAAAGAAGCCTTGGCTCAGTTGCAAGCTTTAAGCACTCAATATGCCAAGCAGCAGAGTCAGGCTCAGCAGGACTTAGCAGCCTGCCTTATGAGCTTCAAGCAAGCAGGTTTTGAGTTGGATGAGTTTGAGCTAGGTTCGCTATTAAGCTATGAACCCGCTTGGTTGCAACAAGAACGTGCCGCTTTACAAGCCTTACAAACGGCCACCAGTAACGCACAAGCCGTGTTAGCCGAGCGTCAAGCGCAGTTAGTGCAGCATGAAAGTTTGCGGCTAAATGCTCAGAGTCTTGAACAAGTGCAAACTGCACATGCCGCTAATGTACTAGCACTCCAAGCCGCTCAACAGGCTTGGCAAGAATTATTATTGGTCTTGCGGAATGATTTACAAAGCCGTGAGCAAGCCAAGGATTTGCAAGCAGACTTGGATAGTTTAAGCAGCCAAGCGCGAGTCTGGGGGCAGTTGAATGAGTTGATTGGCTCAGCAGACGGTAAAAAATTTCGGAATTTTGCCCAGCAATACAGCCTCGATGTTTTACTCAGTTATGCGAATCGGCATCTAGCGGATTTGTCGCGGCGCTATACCCTGCGGCGGGTGCGGGAGAGTTTAGCGCTATTGGTGCTGGATCTCGATATGGGCGGGGAAATTCGTTCAGTGCATTCGCTGTCGGGAGGCGAGTCGTTTTTGGTGTCATTAGCTTTGGCTTTAGGTTTGGCTTCGCTGTCTTCCCAGCGGGTTAAAGTCGAGTCGCTATTTATTGATGAAGGTTTTGGCAGCCTAGATGCTGATTCCTTGCGAGTGGCGATGGATGCTTTGGATCAATTGCAGGCTCAAGGGCGCAAAGTGGGGGTGATTTCGCATGTGCAGGAAATGACCGAGCGAATTGCGGTGCAGATTCAGGTGCGGCGTTTGTCGGGCGGGCAGAGTGCTATTAGGGTTATTTAAGGCTACTGAGTTCACAGCAGCCTTGTGAAATGCAGTTTAAAGTCTGCGTTCTTTTAAGGCATTCTTTAAGCGCCCATTCAGATGCTTTAAGAGTTGTGAAGTAGTATCCCAATCAATACAAGCATCCGTTACCGATACGCCGTATTTCAGCTGGCTTAAATCAGTGGGAATCGCTTGATTGCCGGGGAACAGATGACTTTCCAGCATAATGCCCATGATCGAGCGATTGCCTTCTAAAATTTGGCTGGCGACATTCTCCGCGACTAAAACTTGCAGAGCGTGTTGCTTGCTGGAGTTGCCGTGGCTGCAATCCACTACAATATTCTGCGGTAACTTGGCCTTAGCCAAAGCTTGTTCGCATTGGGCAATGTTCACGCTGTCATAGTTTGGATGCTTGCCGCCACGTAGAATCATATGCCCATAGCGGTTGCCACGGGTTTTAATGACGGTGACTTGACCGGTCTGATTAATCCCTAAGAAGCTGTGCGGGTGTGAAACCGAGAGCATCGCATTGATTGCGACCTCTAAATTGCCATCCGTGCCATTTTTGAAACCCACTGGCATGGATAAACCACTAGCCATTTCGCGATGAGTTTGTGATTCGGTGGTACGTGCACCAATCGCTGCCCAAGCAAATAGATCGGATAAGTATTGTGGGCTAATCGGGTCGAGCGCTTCGGTGGCCGTTGGAATATTTTGTTCGGCGAGCCATAGCAGCAGTTCACGCGCTAAGCCTAAACCCTTTTCGATATTGAAGGAGTCATTCATATCGGGGTCATTGATTAGACCTTTCCAGCCGACGGTGGTACGTGGCTTTTCAAAATAAATACGCATCACCAAATATAAAGAATCACCAACTTGGGCGCTGAGTGCTTTCAAGCGTAAGGCATATTCTTTGGCTGCTTCAATATCATGAATTGAGCAAGGGCCAGACACCACTAATAAGCGGTGATCTTTGCCGTCTAAGATATTTTCGACAATTTGACGGCTGCTACGAATAAAAGCTTCGCCTGATGCAGACAGTGGAAAGCGTGCTTTGAACTCGTCTGGAGTCACTAAGATATGTTCTTCAGCAATATTCGTATTATTCAGGGTATCTTGAAGCATGGGATAAACCTACAAACAAAGAGGTGGTATCTTACCCGTTCGTTGAGTTAAGGGAAAATAAGTTCTAAAAATTTACCCTAGGTGTAGCCTAGCTCAATAAAAATACGGTTAGAGCCGATGGAATCTTGCAGGCTTAATCTTTATTGGTTATATATTAGCTATCAAAAGGCTTTTTCTAACCTTTAAACGATAGGATTAAACTATGAAGCAGTCTCTTTTATTTCCCCTATTCTGCCTTGGTGCGGCTACTCAGGTCTATGCTGCAGAATCGGCTTGCTCTTTCGTGAGTGCAGCTGATATTCAAGCTGCTTTTGGCCAGACTGTAGAAATTAGCACTGATACCCCGGAAATTTGTGATTATGAAAAAGATGGTTTTTCAGTGCGCGTGATGCACATCGACTACCACGATGAAATAGCGGCAAAAAAGGGCTTCAAAACTTTGTTTTCAGGCAAAAATAAGCTTGAAGGCTTAGGTGATGAAGCGAATAGCCATCGGCAGGGGCGTGAAATAGATAAAGTTTCTATGCGCCAAGGCCAAGAGGTAATAAGTGTCAGTAAGCTGGGAGGAGAGTATGTAGATGATGGTTTGCAGAAATTAGAAGGTTTGCTGCGTCTGGCTGCCAGCAAGTTAGCTAACTCTGGCACAGCCACATCCTCGGCAACAGCCGTAGATCCGGCCTGCGAAACAGTGATTAAAGCTAGTGAAGCTAAATTGGCACAAGCCGCTTGGCATACTATTACCGAAGCAGATGGGCTGAAATTAGAAGCGATTAAGCTGAATGATCAATTTTTTATGAACACTGAGGGAGCATGGCAGCCAGCACCTGATCTAAGTCATGCAGAGCGCGTCGCTATTGGGATGATGAAAGATGGCACTATCAAAATGACAGCTTGTAAGGAAGAGGGGAGTGATACGCTAGCTGGGGTGGAGGTGGTTATTTTTAGCTATCACAGTGATATGGCAGGTATGGGCGCAGGAACTAATCAGCTTTATATTGGTAAGGCAGATGGTCTGCCTTACAAAAGCCTAACGAAAACTGAAAAGGGCGAAACCAGTACGCAAACGGTGCGCTATCAAGATATTATTGCACCTAAACTTTAGTGGACTCTGCTTAAGACGCCAGTTTACATTCAGACTGGCGTAGCACGAGATTTAACAGCTATTCACAATCAGCCCACCAGCATTTTTTCTGCATTTCTTGAAATTGCATACTCATATCATATTTAGGCGCTTCGCTACGTGCTTGGTTTAAATGCTCTTTAATCCCGAAAGTACCGTAAGTGTGATAACTCTGTGGCATGGTAAACAGCATAAATAACTTACCGCCATTATCGCGCCAGCCATTTAAAAGTTGGCTATAGCGCCCTGCCATCCGTGGATCACGATTTGCCGCCCGAATTAAATCAAGTAGGCTTTTACGGCGCTCAGCAGTTAGGGTTTTGTCGGTATTATCAACGACTAAATGCTGGCCACCTTCATAAGTATAAAGATCAACATTAAAATCTTTGGCGACTTTAGCTTGCACCGCCATCCATTTAATCGTAGCAGCGAGGCCATAAGGATTATTTGGGTTATCGATAATATTAAATAGATCATCCACCGAGGTAATATCTTTCACCACTAGCGGATTTTTTGTGGTATCTGCACAGACCGCATTCGCCTCTTTACTCCAGCAGCCTTGGAAATAGGGCGCGCTGGCTAAAGCATCAATGTATTGATTATTCCCGTTATAAGTCAGCATATTGCGTGACATCCACTCATCAGGATGATAAGTGTTTAAAGTACGAACTAAGCGATCAGCACCACCGAAAATATTATGCCAAATCTTAAATACTTCAACCGAGCGGTTTGAATAGAATTTATAACCGGCGCGCCATTCGGTCGTATCCAAACCTAAGGCGATACCTTTCATGCGCACATAACGTGCTCCCCAGAAGATTCCATTCCAAGGTTCATTGGTATATTCAAGATGGATTTTTAAGTTTGAATTCAAGTTATCGCGCACATAAGTGGCAAACTTAGTTACATAATCATCGGTCGCATTATGTGGCAGGTTAAACCAGGGGTCTTTATTAACGGCATTAATTAAAGCAACCACGACTTCTAAAGGTACACCCCGTGCATAGCGTTGTAGGAGAGGAGTCCGTGCAGAACCACCCCAAGAGGCCTGAGTCATTTTGGCGCGTTGATCCCAAGTGAAGTCTTGCAACATGCACTTCTTATATTCGTCATCTTTGAAAGCATCACAAGCGCTAGCACGTGGACTCATTTCCATCAGATTCATCGTGCGCAAGACTTTGAAGTCTTTCACAAAGCGCAAATAGTCTGGGTTGAACACAATCGCATTCCGATCCGCTTGGAGGGTATCTACAAAGCTGCGATATTGCCCTGATGGACATTCAGCTTCATTATCTATCCGCACCAAAGGATTGCCTTCGCAAATCCCCCCGGGCATGATAATCCGAATATTTTTAACTGGATTGGCCGCATCAATATCTTTTAATTGCAGCCGCAAGCCTGCTGAATTACGGGTTTTAATTAAATCTGGCGTGATTTCAATCACATCACGCCCTGGCTGACTTTCAGCAGGGAGTTTATTGGCAATCCCACTGTATTGCAGCGCGCCAGTACCTTCATATAAAACCGTATACTTACCCGTTGGAATCGCACCATAAGGCACATAACGCATCAGTAATGTGGTGGCCCAAGTTTGCGTGCGGAAAGTAGGATTGACTTGAGTATCACAAGAGGCTGGAATTTCAATCGGCCAGCCATCAGGATTGTATTTAATATCAGTACAAGAAAATTCAGGGAAAGGGCGTGATACTCTGAATACATCCGCAAAAGCAACAGGTTGCCCGCCCACTTCATCGGCTTCAGGCTGCGGTGACTCTAGGTTCAAGCCTAAGGATGGTTTATATAAAGCTGCAGTTTGCCGACCTAGGACAGTCAATTTTTTGGCTAAAGCCCATTCAAACTGATCAATTTCAGCCTCTAAAGCAGCAGGCGGATTTTGCTGGAAGTTCGCGAGAATACTAATGCCGTTACTAAGATTTTGATCATTATCGACGCTCAATAATAAGCGCTGTAAATTGCGTGCAACCTTATATTGGCAAGTGGCTGGGGTGGCATTGGCTTTACAATAGCTAACAGCTAAATCATCTTCATTAATACTGGCTTTGGTCGCAATACCTGCGAAAGTCGTATTAAATAAAGTAAAACTAACCTGTTCGCTAGTATCGTATTTATATTCACCATTCGTATTGGTATTGCCTGCTTGACGCGCTGCTGCAGTAGTTGGAGCTGTGGAGAAGGGGATATTAACTAAGGCAACGCCCGTCGTGCTTTGCGGGTTGCTAACGATTAGCTTGCCTGTACCGGTCGCAGGTGGTGGCGCCCCACCATCATCCCCACCATTGCCGCCACTATCAGAACCGCCTCCACAGCCCTGTAAAAGCCCAGCTGTTATTAAGCATATAGCCAACCTAGTTGCAGGTATCATACAAGTTTCCCCTATCTTATTGTCCTAATAAAAAGCCAGCCTAATGGAACTGAGGAGACTGCTTTTGAATCCTAATAATGAGTATGCTTAGTGCACACTTTGAATAGATGCGTAGTTTTATTTGAGAAGCTGCAATGTTTTGCAGTTAAGAGGCTGTTTAGTATATGTTAAAATCCCTAAAGCTCCTATGGATTAGTTTATTTTTCCTGCTAAAAAGTTCATTTATAGAGGCGGCTGGTTTAAATCAGCATGAGCTTTACTTCGAGATAAAACCCAATTTACCTGCATGGGCTTTCATCGAAGAAAGCCTAGTTATGTTGCAAGTAGGGGATAGCCAGCCACTGGTATTAGAAGTCATTAATCCATTTTTATACAAAGGTTGGCGCAACCTTTATTTGAAAGTGAGTGACTATGATCAAGATGGCCTAAATGACCTAGCAGTGCTGCAATCAGTGGGGCATGGGGGAATCGAGCGCTGCTATGCAATCTATCGTTATAACCCAAAATTGAAGCAATTCAACCAGCGGAAAAGCTTTGATCGTTGCAATATCTAGTAGCGCCAAGGCTGAACAAGAAACGGATTTTTATGACTTTATTTCTTTTAATTTATGTTATGTAAAATTAAATAATAAACGTTGAATCCCCCAACACCTTTTAACTTACAACAAACCAGCTATCACAAGCTCAGGACGATGTTTGCCATCCAAGCCTGCAATATGGGAACATAGCGCCTTCATTTTTAGCCATAGGATAAGCACGGCACTATGAAGCAGCCCATCTTCAACTTTAGCCCAGGCCCTGCAGTCTTACCGCATGCAGTGCTGCAACAAGCACAAGCAGAACTATTGGATTGGCAGGGCTCTGGTATGTCAGTGATGGAAATGAGCCATCGCGGCAAAGAATTTATGTCGATCGCTGCGCAAGCTGAAACTGATTTACGTACCCTGATGGCGATCCCTAATAATTATAAAGTTTTATTTTTACAAGGCGGCGCGCATAGCCAATTTGCGATGATTCCGATGAATCTAGCGCGAGGTAAAAAGCAGGCAGATTATCTGGATACGGGGGATTGGTCGCTTAAGGCCATTGAAGAAGGCCAGCGCTATATTAACGTCAATACAGTGGCCTCTAGTGCAGATAGCAATTACACCACAATTCCTCCATTCGCTAATTGGCAACTGAATCAAGACGCTGCCTATTTGCATTACACTTCCAATGAAACCATTCGTGGTGTTGAGTTTGATTGGATTCCAGAAGCTGGTGATCTGCCTTTGGTTGTCGATATGTCGTCGGATATTCTTTCCCGCCCCATGGATGTGAGTCGCTTTGGCCTGATTTATGCGGGCGCACAAAAGAACATTGGCCCAGCGGGTTTAACGATTGTGATTGTGCGTGAGGATTTGCTCGGGCAAGTGTTAGATGGCACGCCAAGCATGTTCAATTATCAAATCTATGCTGAAACGGAATCGATGTATAACACGCCGCCGACTTATGCTTGGTATTTGTCGGGTCTAGTTTTCCAATGGCTATTGCAACAAGGTGGTTTGGAGGCAATGGCGCAAATCAATCAGCGTAAAGCCGAAAAGCTCTATACAGCGATTGATGCGAGCGATTTCTACCATAATCCGGTTGATCCTGATTGCCGTTCATGGATGAATGTTCCCTTTACGCTTGCGAATAGTGAACTGGAAAAGCGCTTCTTGGATGAAGCGGCACAAGCAGGTTTGATGACCTTGAAGGGACATCGGTTAGTAGGTGGCATGCGTGCCAGCATTTATAATGCCATGCCGGAAGAGGGTGTGGACGCATTGATTGCTTTCATGCGTGACTTTGAAGCGAAACACGGTTAATTAGGGTTGAGGGGAGCTAAAAACTAAATGGCAGGAACTACCGATTTAAAAGCTTTGCGTGAGCGGATTGATGCGCTGGATGATCAAGTCTTACAGCTGTTGAGTGAGCGTGCGCGCTGTGCCGAGCAGGTCGCCCATGCCAAATTAGCGGAAGACCCGCATGCAGTGTTTTATCGCCCTGAACGTGAAGCGCAAATTCTACGCCGCATGCAAGCGCAAAACCCTGGCCCGTTACGTAATGAACAAGTCAGCCGTTTATACCGTGAAATTATTTCTGCCTGTTTAGCGCTTGAAGAGTCGATGAAGATTGCCTATTTAGGCCCTGCTGGGACGTTCACTCAGGAAGCTACCTTTAAACATTTCGGCAATGGAATTGCAACTTTGCCAGTTGATTCGATTGGTCAAGTCTTCCGTGAAGTCGAAGCAGGGCGAGTACGTTATGGAGTAGTGCCGATTGAAAATTCGACCGAAGGCATGATCACTCATACCTTGGATATGTTTATGCAGTCTTCGTTGAATATTTGCGGTGAAATCATGCTGCGCATCAACCAAACTTTAATGTGTAAACATGCTGACTGGCAGAATGTTGCGAAAATTTATTCGCATCAACAGTCCTTAGCCCAATGCCGCTATTGGTTGGATAAGAATCTGCCGCATGCGGAGCGAATTGCCGTGAGTAGCAATGCAGAAGCAGCGCGTTTATGTGCTCTTGATCCAGAGTCAGTCTCGATTGGTAGCCAACAAGCGGCCTCAATTTATGGCTTGGAAGTGGTGCAGCACAATATTGAAGACCAACCCAATAATACAACCCGCTTCCTTGTGATTGGTGATCAACAGGTTTCAGCGAGTGGCAAAGATAAAACTTCAATCTTAGTCTCTGCCCCAAACCGCCCAGGCTCGCTCTATCACTTACTGCAGCCCTTAGCAGAGAATGGCGTGGATATGTCACGGATTGAATCACGGCCTTCGCGAAATATGAATTGGGATTATGTATTTTTCGTCGATGTACAAGGGCACGAAACTGATGCTGGCTTACAGAAAGCTCTGCAAGTGCTGCGTGATGAAGTCGATTTACTTAAGGTGTTAGGTTCTTATCCAGTCGCGATTATGTAGGTCGCTAAACCAACCAAAATACCAACAGTACGCCAGCCAGACTGGCGGCTGTCCACCAGTAAATAGTGTAATTAGTTTGAGCTGGCATTGAGGGTGGTGGCACTGGTTTTTTGGTTAAATCCGAATAGAGTTTTTCGCGAATCTGCATTTCAGTGTCATCTAATACGCCACCTTTCGCACCTTTAAGATTATTAAGAATCCGTTCTTTGACCCCTTTTTCAATACCAATTTTCTCGCCAGCTACTTTACCCTCTTTGACTCCTTCATCTTTACCGACCAGAAAACCACTATCATAACCACGCTGCCAGCCGAAACTATAAGCTAGCCACAAAGCTGCAATAGGAATAACTAAATACCAGAAAAGATCCGCAAGCATCTTTAGCCTTTCCGTTTTATTGGGTTTGTTAATCGGTTGTACCTAAGTTCAATGGTAGCAAACTTTTCAGTAACCGTTAGCTGCTACTTTGGAAAAACTAGCCAATCGCAGAGTGCTGTTCATATAAGTTAATCGTGATATTCTTAGTTGCAAAGCAATTGAGGATTAATAAGTGAATATCACAGATTACATGCAAAAGGTTGGCCAACAAGCGCGGGCTGCTGCCGCCGTGTTAGCGAGTGCCGAGACAGCAGTGAAAAATCAGGCTTTGCATGCAATGGCGGATGCTCTATTAGCAAAAGCCGATTGGTTAAAAGCAGAAAATGAAAAAGACTTAGCGGCAGGGCGCGCGAAAGGCTTAGATAGCGCGATGTTGGATCGTTTAACTCTCAGTGATAAAACGATTGCAGGCATGGCCGAAGGCTTGCGGCAAATTGTGGCTTTACCTGACCCGATTGGTTTGATCACCGATCTGAATTACCGCCCAACCGGTATTCAGGTCGGGCGTATGCGCGTGCCTTTAGGGGTGATTGGGATCATTTACGAATCACGTCCGAATGTGACCGTGGATGCTGCAGCCCTGTGCTTAAAATCAGGTAATGCCACTATTTTGCGCGGTGGTTCGGAAGCGATTCACTCTAATCAGGCGATTGCCGCTTGTGTGCAAGATGGCTTAAAAGCAGCAGGTCTGCCAGCCGATTGTGTACAAGTGATTGAAACCACCGATCGGACTGCAGTCGGCGAGCTATTACGTGCCAAAGATTATGTGGATGTCATTATTCCTCGTGGCGGCAAAAGCTTGATTGAACGGGTTAGCCAAGATTCCTTAATTCCGGTGATCAAGCACTTAGATGGCATTTGCCATGTGTATATTGATGATGAGGCGGATTTAGAAAAGTCAGTCATCGTGGCGCTCAATGCGAAAACACATCGTTATGGTGTGTGCAATGCGATGGAAACTTTATTAGTGGCTGACTCAGTCGCAGCAAAAGTGTTACCCATCTTAGCAGCTAAATTTGCTGAAAAAGCTGTCGAACTAAGGGGTTGCCCGAAAACTCGCGATATTCTGCCAGAAACTAAAACCGCGACCGAAGAAGATTGGAGCACTGAATATTTAGCGCCCATTCTGTCAATTCGGGTCGTTGATGATATGCAACAAGCGATTGAGCATATCAATCATTATGGCTCGCATCACACCGATGCCATCATGACGCAGAACTACAGCAAAGCGCGGCATTTCTTACGTGTCGTTGATTCTAGTTCAGTGGTGGTGAATGCCTCCACGCGCTTTGCGGATGGCTTTGAGTTTGGCTTAGGCGCGGAGATTGGTATTAGCACCGATAAATTGCATGCGCGTGGCCCGGTCGGTTTAGAAGGTTTAACATCGCAGAAGTATATTGTCTTAGGTGATGGGCAGATTCGTACATGATTGGAGTTATGGGCGGGACGTTTGACCCGATTCATTTTGGCCATTTACGCACGGCCTTAGAAATCGCTGAAAGTTGTGGAATGCAGCAGGTACGCTTCATTCCGGGCAGTGTGCCACCGCATCGACCACAACCTAAGGCCAGTGCTGAGCAACGTTGGGAGATGGTCAATTTAGCGATTGAAACTGAGCCTTTATTTCAAGCCGATCGGCGCGAGTTAGAGCGCCAAGGCAATTCGTATACGGTCGATACTTTGACTTCTTTGCGTGACGATTTGGGGGCGAAAATTCCGCTTGGATTCGTGCTAGGGATGGATGCTTTTTTAGCGTTTAGAAGTTGGCATCGTTGGCGGGATATTATGCAACTGGCGCATTTAGTGGTGATGAGCCGACCGGGTTACACGCCCGATCCACAGGATTGGTATGGTGAATTATTAGTACAAACGACTTGTGAGTTACGCTCAACAGCGGCGGGGCGAGTGACTTTTTTATCGGTGACGCAATTAGATATTTCAGCAACCGCTATTCGTGAAGCCTGCAAAGCCAAGAAAAGTGTACGTTTCTTGTTACCTGATGCGGTATATCAATATATTCAAGCACAGAACTTATATCATTAAAAATTCTACAACTTAGGTTGCCAACGATTTCTTTATCTTCGTTCTGAAAGGTTTAAAAATTATGAAAAAGAGCAAATCCCCGTTGTTTAAATGGGGCACTCTCGTTTTGCTGTCAGCTAGCGTGATCTTGACTGCCTGTGACCCGCAAACGAATACTGTGCATAAAACAGAGGCTGAGCCTGCTAAGGCTGCAACTTCGGTCGGCGGTGGTTCATTTATGATCACTGCCCCTTATGCGCGTGCAGTACCACCGGGACAGCCGAATAGTGCGGTGTTTATGCAGCTTCAGAATCAAGACAGTCAAAACCATGCCTTAGTGAAAGCAACCAGTACTGTCGCTGAGGTTGTTGAGCTGCATACGCATATCAATGAAGAGGGTGTCATGAAGATGCGTCAGGTCGAGGCCATTGATTTACCCGCAGGTCAGACGGTGGAACTGAAACCCGGTAGTTTCCACATCATGCTCATTGGTTTGAAGAAGCCCTTGCAGATTAATGAAACAGTCGAGCTGAATTTGACTTTTGAGGAGGGTACGACTGTCACAACAACCGCACCCGTTAAAGAAGTTACTGCACCCATGCATTAAGTTTTTTTAGTGCTGAGCAGCTTTGCTTGCTGCACGCGCAGAGCTGCGCTAGGCTCTAAATTTTTTGATGATTTAGGGCAGTTCATGAATACCATTTGGCTGAGTGATTACAGTGTCCAACTCAATAAGCATTTCAGTTTAAAACAGATCAACTGGCAGCTCGCTGCTGGGCAGCATTGGGTGATTTTAGGGGAGAATGGTGCAGGTAAATCGGCCTTAGCCGCGATTTTATGTGGGGTTGGTGAAACGATCAGTGGCTCTATTCAGGGCCTACCTGCCCAAACAGCTTTAGTTTCGTTTGAGGCTCAAGCCGAGTTAATCGAACAAGAGCGCAAGAAAGATGATGCGGATATTTTAGATATTATTCCTGAAGGTACAGCTGTCAAAGAACTGCTCACTTTGCCTGAAGCTGATGCAGGGTATTTAGCGGGATTAATTGAGTTATTTAAGTTTCAGCCTTTATTAGAACGTGGTTTTCGTAAACTTTCCACAGGCGAAACGCGCAAGCTTCTGTTGATTCGTGCTTTAGCGTGTCGCCCTGAGCTGTTGGTTTTGGATGAGCCATTTGAAGGTTTAGATGCTGTATCCATAAGACTGCTTGAGAATTTATTAACAGAGTGTGCTCGACAAACTCGCATTGTGATGGTGCTAAATCGAGTGGATGAAATCCCTGATTTCATTACACACATGGCTTATATGGAGCATGGGCAACTCTTGCATTGTGTGGCGATGAATGACCCGGTAGCAAGTGCTGATCTTCAGCAGCTCTTGCATCTAAAAACAACTGATTTAAAGATTCCATCCGCACCCCGCGAGCATTTACCCCCCACGCTTGACCCTAGCCAACCGTTAGTGCGCTTGCGTCAAGCACGTATTGCCTATGCTGAAAAGGTGGTGTTTACTGCTTTGGATTGGACGATTCAAGCAGGTGAACATTGGCAAGTCACCGGCCCCAATGGGAGCGGCAAAACTTGCCTCTTAAATCTAATCACGGGTGATCATCCGCAGTGCTATACCAATGATATTTTCGTGTTTGGCATGCAGCGTGGCACGGGCGAAAGTATTTGGCAAATTAAGCAGTATATTGGCTACGTTTCCAGCAATTTGCAGTGGGAATATCGGGTTAGCATCAATGTGCGCAATGTGATTATTTCAGGCTTCTACGACAGTATTGGCCTGTATCAAAAGTACACCGATCGTGAGCGTATGCTTGCCGAGCAATGGTTGGCTTTATTAGGCATGAGTGAACGTGCCACTGAGCCATTTAGCCAATTGTCCTATGGTGATCAACGCTTGGTGCTGATTGCGCGCGCGATGGTCAAGCATCCTAGTTTGCTAATTTTGGATGAGCCATGCTTAGGTTTGGATGACTTAAATCGCCAACTGATATTAGCTTTGATTGAAAGGATTTGCGCAGGTACCGAAACCACGGTTTTATACGTTAATCATCGAGCACAGGACAACATTGCTGGGATTCATCAGCATTTGGCTTTAGGACGTTCTTAACGTATCCATGGGCACTGCGGCCTTTGCTGAGCATGAACTCTGGGTTTTTGATCAAGAGTCGAAAAATTGGAATAAAAATTTGCTAGTATCTTGATATTTGATTTTTATTTAAATTATTCAAATGCTTGTGTGCTAACTACTTAGGTTAATGAGGTGCTGATAATTGTTACAATACTGTGTATTTATTGCAGTGCACAACATCTGAACGTGGACACCTTGTTAAGCAACGGGTAATATATCCGCCTACGTGTGCACGGGATGGGTAACCCCCATCCCGTAATTATATGTAGAACTTGGAGGTTCCTTTGAGCAAACTGGCACTGCTAGTACTGGAAGATGGTAGTATTTTCCGGGGGCGTTCCATTGGCTGTGATGGTCAAACCGTTGGTGAGCTTGTATTTAATACAGCGCTTACTGGCTATCAAGAAATTTTAACTGACCCGTCGTATGCGCGTCAGATCGTAACTTTAACTTATCCTCACATTGGGAATGTTGGTGTTAATGCCGAAGATTGTGAATCGGATCGGATTCATGCTGCGGGCTTAATTGTGCGCGACGTGCCGAATGCGTATAGCAATTGGCGGGGCGAAGAGTCTTTGCCCGCTTATTTAGAGCGCAATAAGATTGTCGCAATTGCCGATATTGATACCCGGCGCTTGACACGTATTCTGCGCGAAAAAGGCGCGCAACGTGGTTGCATTATGGCGGGTGCAGACTTAGATGAAGTGCAAGCTCGAGCCGCTGCTTTAGACTTCCCCGGTTTGCAAGGTATGGACTTGGCTAAAGAAGTGAGCAGCTCAAGCACTTATGTTTGGACGGAAGGCTCTTGGCAATTGAATCCAGCAACACCGCGTGCTTCAACGGCAGAAAAGTCGACTTATCATGTGGTCGCTTACGATTATGGCGTGAAGAAGAATATTCTGCGTATGCTCGTTGATCGTGGCTGCAAAGTGACGGTAGTACCCGCACAAACTCCAGCCGCTAAAGTATTAGAGTTGCAGCCAAATGGTGTATTCTTATCCAATGGCCCAGGTGATCCAGAGCCTTGTGATTATGCGATCACTGCGATTCAGCAAATTTTAGCGACTAAATTGCCGGTATTTGGTATTTGTTTAGGGCATCAATTGCTGGGCTTAGCCAGTGGTGCGCGTACTGTGAAAATGAAGTTTGGCCATCATGGTGCGAATCATCCAGTACAGGATATGAAAACCGGTCAAGTGATGATTAGCAGTCAAAACCACGGTTTTGCAGTGGATGAAACCAGTTTACCAGCTAATGTGAAAACCACACATAGATCTTTATTTGATCAGACCTTACAGGGCATCGAGCGTACTGACTGCCCTGCGTTTAGTTTCCAAGGTCATCCCGAAGCGAGTCCAGGGCCACATGATGTAGCACCTGTGTTTGATCGCTTTATCGACTTAATGCGAGCTGCGCGCTAAAACCTTTTTTTGTTCCTCCTGAACTATTATGGAGGTCGGGGGTAAGTGTTAAACTTAACTCCCTTAATCCCTTGTGTAAGGGAAAACGAATTATTGTGGACGATTGAAAATGCCGAAACGTACGGACATTAAAAGTATTCTGATTATTGGGGCTGGCCCGATTGTGATCGGCCAAGCCTGTGAGTTTGACTATTCGGGCGCACAAGCTTGTAAGGCTTTACGTGAAGAAGGCTATCGAGTCATTCTGGTCAACTCGAACCCTGCCACAATCATGACTGATCCCGGCACGGCAGATGCTATTTATATCGAGCCCATTCGTTGGGAAACCGTTGAAAAGATTATTGAAAAAGAGCGCCCCGATGCTTTATTGCCAACCATGGGTGGGCAAACCGCGCTGAATTGTGCTTTGGATTTATCACGTCATGGTGTCCTCGAAAAATATAAAGTCGAGATGATCGGCGCGAATGAAGTCGCGATTGAAATGGCGGAAGATCGGCAGAAATTCCGCGTCGCGATGGATGATATTGGCTTGGAGTCGGCGCGTTCACGCATCGCGCATACGATGGAAGAAGCCCGGGCGGCGCAGTCCGATATTGGCTTCCCTACGATTATTCGCCCTTCCTTTACTCTTGGTGGTACGGGTGGCGGCATTGCTTACAATAAGCAAGAATTTGAAACGATTGTCGCCCGTGGCTTAGATATGTCACCGACGACTGAAATCCTCCTCGAAGAGTCTCTGCTCGGCTGGAAAGAGTATGAGATGGAAGTGGTGCGTGATCATAAAGACAATTGCATCATCGTCTGCTCCATCGAAAACTTCGATCCGATGGGTGTGCATACTGGCGACTCAATCACCGTAGCACCTGCACAAACTCTCACAGATAAAGAATACCAACTGCTACGGAATGCATCTTTAGCGGTGTTACGGAAAATTGGGGTAGATACCGGCGGTTCGAATGTACAGTTTGCGATTAATCCAAAAGATGGTCGGATTATTGTCATTGAGATGAATCCACGGGTTTCGCGCTCTTCGGCGTTAGCCTCAAAAGCGACCGGCTTCCCGATTGCGAAAGTCGCGGCGAAGCTCGCGATTGGCTACACCTTAGACGAGTTACGTAATGATATTACCGGTGGCGCTACGCCTGCTTCTTTCGAGCCAAGCATTGATTATGTAGTCACCAAAATTCCCCGTTTCACCTTTGAAAAATTTCCGCAAGCGGATGCACGTTTAACCACGCAGATGAAGTCAGTCGGTGAGGTGATGGCGATTGGGCGTACTTTCCAAGAGTCCTTACAAAAAGCCTTGCGTGGTCTGGAAACAGGCATTGATGGCTTAGATGAGCGCTTGAATCGTGACCATCCCGAAGCACGTGATACGTTGCGTCGCGAGCTTACCGAGCCACATGCAGAACGTATTCTCTATGTAGCCGATGCCTTCCGTTATGGGATGAGCGTTGAGGAAGTGCATGCACAAACCAGTATTGATCCTTGGTTCTTAGTGCAGATGCAAGAACTGATCGAGATTGAGAAGAGCCTAGATGGCCGTCTGCTCAATCAAGTCAATGCTGATGAAATGCGCATGCTCAAGCGCAAAGGTTTCTCGGATCGGCGCTTAGCTAAACTGTTACATAGCACCGAGCGCAGTGTGCGCAATGTGCGCCGGAATATGAATGTGCGCCCAGTGTATAAGCGGGTCGATACTTGCGCGGCGGAGTTTGCCACCAATACCGCTTATATGTATTCCACTTACGAAGAAGAGTGCGAATCGAAGCCGACTGATCGTAAGAAGATTATGGTCTTGGGTGGCGGCCCGAATCGTATCGGCCAAGGGATCGAGTTTGACTATTGCTGCGTACATGCGGCTTTAGCACTGCGCGAAGATGGTTATGAAACCATCATGGTGAACTGTAATCCTGAAACGGTTTCAACCGATTATGATACTTCAGATCGCTTGTACTTCGAGCCATTAACGCTTGAAGATGTGATGGAGATTGTTGATCTTGAAAAGCCGTTAGGTGTGATCGTGCAATACGGTGGGCAAACGCCACTGAAACTGGCACGTGATCTTGAGAATTTGGGTGCACCAATTATTGGTACTTCGCCAGACTCCATTGACCTTGCAGAAGACCGCGAACGCTTCCAACAATTGATTCATCGTTTAGGTTTGCGTCAGCCACCGAATCGTACTGCACGCAGTATGGAAGAAGCAGTGCGTCTAGCCTTGGAAGTGGGCTATCCACTCGTGGTGCGTCCCTCTTATGTACTCGGTGGACGGGCGATGGAAATCGTATACAACGAAAATGAATTGCGCCGCTATATGAATACGGCGGTATCAGTCTCGAATGATTCGCCCGTATTGCTGGATCGCTTTTTAGACGATGCGATTGAAGTGGACGTGGATGCAATTTGTGACGGTCAGGATGTCTTGATCGGTGGCATCATGCAGCATATTGAACAAGCAGGGATTCATTCGGGTGATTCAGCTTGTTCCTTACCCCCTTATTCTTTAGATCCTGCTATTCAAGATGAGCTACGTGCACAAACGGCACGCATGGCCAAAGCGTTGAATGTCATCGGCCTGATGAATACGCAGTTTGCGATTAAGAACAATGAAGTGTACGTGTTGGAAGTGAATCCACGCGCTTCACGTACGGTACCTTATGTGTCCAAAGCGATTGGTCGTCCACTGGCAAAAATTGCGGCACGCTGTATGGCTGGGCAAAGTTTAGTTGCTCAAAATGCCACCGAAGAAGTGATTCCAGACTATTATTCAGTGAAGGAAGCTGTTTTCCCCTTCATTAAATTTCCTGGCGTTGACCCGATCTTAAGTCCTGAGATGAAATCAACGGGCGAGGTGATGGGGGTAGGGAAGACCTTCGCGGAGGCTTTTGGTAAGTCTCAGCACGCAGCGGGAGCAAGCTTCCCGACTTCAGGCGTGGTATTTATTAGCGTGCGTGAAGCTGATCGTCGCCATCTAGCTAATTTAGGTAGCATGCTAGTGAAGCAAAATTTCCGCATTATCGCTACCCGTGGAACTGCCCGTGAATTGCAGAATGCGGGCATTGCTTGTGAAGTCGTCAATAAAATGCATGAGGGGCGTCCAAATATTGTGGATATGATCAAAAATGATGAAGTTAATTTGATCATCAACACTACAGAGGGCGAACAGTCAACTCGCGATTCCTTTGAGATTCGCCGTGAAGCCTTGCAGCATAAATTAAGTTATACCACTACCATTGAGGGGGCACGAGCTCTGTGTATGGCAATGGGATACACCGCTGATGAGCAGGTGTATCGCCTGCAAGATTTGCATCAGGGAATCATGTAAAAAAAGAGGGAGAATAAGAATGAGTAGACCACCGTTAACAGCGACGGGTGCTGAGCGTTTAAAAACTGAATTAAATCGCTTAAAAACAGTAGAGCGCCCCCGGATTGTGCAAGCGATTGCCGAAGCACGTGAGCATGGCGATTTAAAAGAAAATGCTGAGTATCATGCTGCACGTGAGCAGCAAGGCTTTTGTGAAGGCCGGATTCAGGAGTTAGAGTCGGTATTATCCAATGCGCAAGTGATTGATATCGCTACGGTAGGCGCAGCTAACCCAGGGAAAGTAGTCTTTGGCGCTACCGTCGAACTAGAAGAGCTTAAGTCAGGAGACACGATTACTTATCAAATTGTGGGCGATGCAGAAGCTGATTTGAAGCTAGGTATGATCGCTGTTTCTTCACCGGTTGCGCGTGCCTTGATTGGTAAGGAAGAGGGCGATGTAGCGGTAGTACAAGCGCCTGGTGGCGTGCGTGAATATGAGATTCTTGAGGTTCGCTACGCATAGTGAGCATCCCCATTACCTTAATTGACTTGCTTCCTAGTGCAACTGTGGAAGCAGGTGAAGTATTTTGCGGTTCTTTACCTTCGACTTTGAGTGTCGAAGGTTTAAAAGCGCTCAAGAAAACTGTAAGACGCCGCCAAGATTGGCAAGCAGTACTGAGTTCTGAGCACAGCTCCTGCTTACCGTTTGCACAGTGGTTATCTGAAAAAAATCAGATGCCCTTACGTGCTTACTCGGAACTGGCGGAAATGAATTTTGGAGAGTGGGAAGGGCAAACTCCAGCGCATATTATGGAGCAAAACCCCACCACTTTAGCGCGCTGGTGGCGTAACCCAGCTTGTGTGACTCCGCCAGAAGGCGAATCCTTTAATAAGTTTCAAGCGCGTATTTTACCAGTTTGGGAGCGCATTATTGCTGAAAATAAAGGTAAGCGAGTTGTCTTAGTAGCTCAGCCAGGAGTAATTCGTCTGATTATTATGCATGTGTTAGGCATGCCTAGTCGCAATTTTTTCTCATTAGCGATTGAATCAGGCGATCTAGCGGGTATTCGTGTGATGCATGATGAAGCTGGAGATTGGGCTAGTTTAGTAGCCTATGGTTGTAATTCTTAATAACGGCTACTGATCATTCATTAGCTTGTTAATCCATTGAATTTTTAGTGATTTGCTTAGAGTAAGCAGCCCGTTGCTTATGTTTAGCGCCTGTCTGATTATCCCACCAACGTTGTGCTATGCTCTGTACTTTAATGAAGTCTGGGCTATTTAATACTCGCTCGTAAACGCTAGATTCACTAATAATTCTACTAAATTGTAGAAAGGTGGAAGGTGGGCTTTGGACAAGGGTCACATGAGTGCGATCAGGCAGTAGTTTGTTAGGTTGGCTAGGCGCTGCGAAACTTTGTACAGGCAAAATTAAAAGCAACAGCACACAAAAGCCCCACATAAAAAATTTGGGGTACATAAAGTATTCTCCAACACAATCGACGTTTTATTTTTCAACTCACAGTATAAAAAAATACACGCAGCATTGAAGCTTTTGACCATTAAACGATCAAACTCCCCGACAAGTGGGCAGTTTACCTTATAATTCGTCTTGCATTCTATAAGTAAATCAGATAGCTATGAGCTCTTTCTTAATACCCGCGACTAGTGTGCGTTATGAGCAGACTATAAAAAATAGCCAATTTATAAGCTTCATAGCCCATGCTCATCACCCGCAAGCCGCGCACGATTTCATTAATAAGATTAGGGCAGATTATCCTGATGCGCGCCATATTTGTTGGGCTTTTGTAGCTGGCAAACCTAAACAAACGACGCTGATAAGCTGTAGCGATGATGGTGAGCCAGCAGGTACAGCAGGCAAGCCGATGCTAAATGTTTTATTACATAGCGATATTGGTGAGGTAGTGGCTGTCGTAGTGCGCTATTTTGGAGGGATTAAATTAGGTACGGGTGGTTTAGTAAGAGCTTATTCTAGCTCAGTAACAGCGGCACTGAAGCAAACCCCAACTTGCCTAAAACTAGCTATGCATGCTTTTAAGTTAACCGCTGCTTATGCCTTAGAAGACTCAATTCGGCGTAGTTTAGCAGAGCGGCAATGCCAGATTACTGGCCTTGAATACTCTACTGAACTGCAAATTAATGGATTATGCCCAATAACTGTGCAAAGCCAGCTCCAGCAAGCTTTAGCCGATTTAGGCCGTGGGCAAATTTCAGTGGAATTTTTGCCCGAATAGGCTAAAAAATAAACATTTCTTTACTGAATTATTACAATTCTTGCCACTTTATATTATGATCTCACCGCTCGCGAGGGAAACCACTTGTCTTAACTGAGGAAGACAAGGCGGGCATATTCATCTCCCGGAGATAATTTATAGCCCATTCTTCTCCGGGAGCTTTTTCTAAATTTAATTCACTTCTCGATTGACTACTGCGTAAATTCTTTCCGCTAAATTAACTGCAACTTTCTCACCTATCGCATAAATTTGTTCACTTGAACATAAAGCCAATAGTTGTTCTTGGTTAGCCAATTCCAAAGTATATAAATACTCATTGCCGCGAAAAATTTTACTAGTGATCAAGGCTGATGCATCGGTTTGCCTACTAAGCTGAACATGCTCAGGGCGAATCAGTACCGTCACCTTGTCGGAGTGCAAGGCTGCGGGTGTTGTGTAGCCTAACGGTTCTAAATACGTTTCTACCTGCGTAGCATCGATAATTTGCCCTGCGATTAAGCTGCCTTGACCAATGAAGGAAGCAACAAAAGCATTCTGTGGCTGGTAATACAACTCATAAGCGCTGCCCCATTGCTGCAAGCGGCCTGCTTGCAATACGCCAATTTCATCCGCCATGGCAAAGGCTTCATGTTGATCATGTGTGACTAATAAAGCAGTAATGCCTTCTTGTTTAAGAATTTCGCGTACTTCACGCGCTAAAGATTCGCGTAATTCAGTATCTTGGCTGCCAAATGGCTCATCGAGTAACAGTAGAGCCGGTTTGGGGGCAAGGGCACGTGCTAAAGCGATACGCTGTTGCTGGCCACCTGAAAGCTCATGGGGATAGCGCTGCTCATAGCCTGGCAAGCTGACGAGTTCCAATAATTCTTTAACGCGCTGCTGCTGAGCTTTAGTTGGCTGCTTACGAATTCCAAAGCGAATATTGTCCGCAATGCTTAAATGTGGAAAGAGTGCATAGTCTTGAAACACCATGCCGATATTGCGTTGTTCGGTGGCTAGGGTGCTTTGTGGGGTACTAATCACTTGGCCATTTAAGTTAATACTACCTTGGCTTAAGCGTTCAAAGCCTGCAATCGCGCGCAGTAAAGTAGTTTTACCGCAGCCGCTCGGACCCAGTAAGCAAGCAATTTGCCCTTGTTCAACGGTGATATCGACAGCGTGTACCGCTGTGGTGTTGCCGTAGCAGATTTCAACTTGGCTCAACATCAGCTGACTCATAAAGACCCTCCCGCGCGTGAACGTGAAATCGAGCGGCTCAACAAAATCACCGGAATAATCCCGGTGGCCACAATCATTAAGGCAGGTAGGCCAGCCTCGGCTAAGCGCTCATCGGAGGCCAATTCATAAGTACGCACCGCCAGCGTATTAAAATTGAAAGGCCGCAAGATTAAAGTAGCCGGTAGCTCTTTTAGCACATCCACGAAAACTAATAAGATTGCGGTCAATAAGGAGCCTTTCATCAAGGGCATATGCAGCTTCCACAACACAGCACTTGGGCTTAAACCTAAGGAACGTCCAGCATTATCAAGCGTTGGTTTGATTTTGCCTAAGCCAGCTTCCACTGTTTGTAAGGAAACGGCTAGAAAGCGCACATTGTAGGCGAACAGCAGAATAAATAAGCTACCACTGAATAGCAGGCCTAGTTTGCTATTAAACAAGGACTGGCTCAAATAATTAAGCTGAGTATCTAGCCAAGCAAACGGAATCAATACACCAATCGCAATCACTGTCCCCGGAATGGCGTAACCCATACTGGCTAAGCGTGCGGCGAGGCTGACTAAGGGGCTAGGGCTTAACCGCTTCCCGTAACCTAAAATGAGTGCGAGGATTAAGGCAAATACCGCTGCAGCCATCGCTAAACCTAAACTATGCTGGATTAAGGTTAAAAAACTGCTGTCGATTTGGGTTCGCCAATTGGCGATGCTCCAACTGGTTAGTTGCGTAACTGGGACAATAAAGCCTAATAACAAAGTTAAACTACAAAAAAAGACTGCCCACCAAGCTTGCCATGCTTTTAAGGGGATGCGCTTAATCTGCGCGTATTTGCTAGAGCTATGATAATAGCGTGCCCGCCGCCGTGAGGCTTGCTCAAGCAATAAAAGAATAAATACAAAACTCATTAAGAGAGCAGCTAATTGTGAAGCAGCCGCATGATCCCCTAAGCCATACCAAGTACGGAAAATGCCGGTGGTGAAAGTAGTCACCCCAAAATATTGTACTGTCCCGAAATCAGCTAAAGTTTCCATTAAAGCTAAGGACAGGCCAGTAATAATCGCAGGACGGGCTAAGGGTAAGGCTACCCGAAAGAAACTTTGCCATTGATTGCAGCCCAAAGTACGGCTGACTTCTAAGACACAAATGGATTGCTCTAAAAAAGCTGCACGAGCGAGCAGGTAGACGTAAGGAAATAATACCAGCGCAAGCATCAAGATAGCGCCAGTGAGCGAGCGGATATTTGGAAACCAATAATCGCCATAACCCCAGCCCGTTAGCTCGCGTAAGCTGGTTTGTACGGGGCCTGCAAAATCCAACATTCCTGTATATGTGTAAGCAATGATGTAAGCAGGCATGGCTAAAGGCAGCAAGAGTAACCATTCAAACCAAGCACGCCCCGGAAATTCACACATGCTACACAGCCAAGCAAGAGGAACGCCCAGCAGTAATACGCCAATCCCTACGCCGAGGCTTAGATAAAGCGTATTGAGTAGATAATCACTTAAGACCGTGGCAGCTAAATGCTCCCAAACTTCAGCGGAGGGTACAAAGACATAAGCAAAGACTGCCAAAATAGGTAAAGCAGTCAATAGCGCCATGCACAGAAGCAGGGCGCGCCACACGAAGTTTTTTATTTCCAACCCACAGTGTCCATGATTTTAACAGCCTCCGCATTATGCTTACCTAATTCAGATAAGTTAATGCTATCCGCTTTAAAATCACCCCAACCTTTCAATAAACTGCTCGCAGGGACGGTAGTTTTCACGGGATACTCTTGGTTATGCTCAGCATACCAAGCTTGCGCTTCGTCACCGACCAAATATTCTAACAGTTTAACTGCATTCTCTTTGTTTTTAGCGGCCTTGGTTACGGTAGCTCCACTCACGTTGATATGCGTGCCACGACCCTGATCACCTTGATCGGGCCAGAAAATCGCGACTTTTTCGGCAGCCGCCTTATCTTCCGCCGCTTCCCCTGCCAGCATTTGCCCATAGTAATAAGTATTAGAAATCGCCAGATCACACAGGCCAGCGGCGGCCGCTTTGAGTTGATCACGATCACCACCTTCGGGTGGACGCGCGAAGTTTTGCACCAAGCCTTCTGCCCATTTAGTCGCTGCCTCAGCACCTTGGCTGGCAATCATCGAAGCTAATATGGATTGGTTATAAATATTGTCGGAGCTACGCACACAGATTTTACCTTTCCATTTCGGATCCGCTAAATCAGCATAAGTGGATAAGTCTTCGGGTTTAATCTTTTCTTTTACATAGAAAATCGGGCGCGCGCGATAGGTTAAACCAAACCACTGATTTTCAGGGTCACGTAGATTTTCTGGAATCGATGTCTTTAAAATTTCAGATTCAACCGTCTGGCTTAAACCTAAGTCTTTAGCGCGCGATAAACGCCCCGCATCAGCAGTTATGAGGATATCAGCAGGGCTATTTTCGCCTTCTAATTTCAAGCGTTCAATCAGCGCATCATCTTTACCTGAGACCAGATTAACTTTAATGCCAGAAGCCGCTGTGAATTTGTCCAAAATTGGCTTGATTAATTGTTCTTGGCGTGAGGAATAAACATTGACTTCGCCCTCAGCAAACGCGGCTAAGGGTGCAGAGAGTAGGGCTAGAGTGAGCGCAAGTTTCTTAAGCATAAAAAAATCCATGGGTAAGGGGTGATAAGATTAATATAAAGTTAGTGTATTTTAAATGCAAATAGTTCTCATTAAAAATAAATAACTAACTAAGCAGCATCAAGTGGTTGTCCCAAGCGAGTTCAGCGAAATTATTTAAAACGCGTAGCGGGTTTTGGGTGTCAGTAAGCTTGAGTTGGTACAAACCACCTTGGCTGTTGGACACTAGGAAGCTGTCTTTTTCAATGCCCAAGCTCACACCACTGGCCTCAGCTAACGGTAGCGCTTGTACAAAGCTGGCTGTGGCGGTGCTCCAGATAGAAACACAATGACCGCGAGGGGTAGCGCTCACCAACAGCTGCTGTTTAGGGTCATAGACAATATCAGCCAAATAGCCATGCAGCTGTGTAACTTCGCTAGGCGAAATCTTCAGAAGCTGAAGCTCAGCCCCCGCAGCTTGCCAAGCCACTAGAGAGCTAGGCTGATTTCTATACAGATCACCTTCATACTGGAGAGCTATTGCGACGTCGCCTTGAGCACTCACGGTTAAATGTCGAATACCCAACAGGTGATCAGGTAAGCGATACTCAGCTAGTTTTTTACCATTGGTAATATCCAAATAAACTAGGGAAGGTTGGATACTATCCACATTGAGCTTGCGCCGGCCAAAGTCTGGGTGAGTTTCAATGCCACCATTGGCGACGACTAAAGTCTTGCCATCGGGCAGTAGTTGTAAATCATGGGGATCGAGGCCGTAGCTTGCATATTCACCGATTTGTTTAAGCGTGCTGAGATCACGAATCCCAATAACCCCGCGCTTTTTTTCGTAGTCAGTTTCAGTAGTCAGCAGAGCTTTTCGATCAGGAGATAAACAACCATGCCCATTAAAATGGCGATTCGTATTTGCTTTAAAACTTTCGACTGAGTGATTTTTAAAATCAACTCGCGCACATTCAAAAGCAGGTCTACGTCCAAATAGCAGTGCCCACTCTTCATTGATAGCTAAAGCGGCATGCCCACGCATCGGCACTTTCTGCTGCTGTAATTGTCCTGCAGTTAAATCGAATTTACTTAGAAAATGCTCACCCGTCGCATTATCACTAGCAGAATAGAGTTGGGGCCTTGCTTTTGGTTGAGCTTTGTCTAATAGCTGATTGGTGGCCAGCGCGCTACCAAACATGCTAAATGCCGCTAAACCCAAGAATTGCCGCCGCTGCATGTTAGTCTCCATCATTATCGTTAAAGCCTAATTGGGCTTTAGTGATGATGGACAGTTGACGTTTAACGCCCATTTCTAAACCACGACTACGCTCAACTAGTTCATTTAACTCTGCTGGGTGTTGTTTTTGCTCAACCATAGTGAAGGGATCACCTTCAGGTAATTTCATTGCGGCTAAGTCTTTAAGTTGTTTTTCAAAAGATACCACCACAGTTTTAGTCGCATCATTAGGGAAGGTTTTATCGATCCATGCTAGAAAGCCACCATCAACAAATACCCGCTGAATACCTTCAACATTCGCTTTAATAATTTTAAAGGAGTAACCACTACGCCAAGCTTCCAAGTCATAGGGATGGCGCAATTTTTTTTCATCATTAAGGCCAAGAGGAGCCGAAAGTTTTTTGACATTGACCTTTGCTAAGGTTTGGTAAGACTTGCCAATCAACAAATCAATAGCTTCTTGGTTACTGGCAAAAATCTTGGTCGTATCACTACTCAGCCACGATGTAGTAACTTTTTTGATGTTTTGCTCAAGCAAGCTACTCACTGCTTGCACGTAACTGCAGCGGATTTGCCCCTTACTGTCCTGAAAGCTTGCTAATAACTGCTCATTGGTTTGTGCACGATCAAATAATAAATACTCCAAACTACTCAAGCCCTGTGCACCCACGCCAGCCGCTGTGATTGACTCCGCAGTAATTGGCTTATCGCTGTCTAATAAGCTTTTAATAATTTGCTTTTTAGGGGGCGTGAAGTTGATATAGAAGTCCATTTGCTCCGCAGTGGCAGGCCCAAAGAGCAAACTATCGGTACGTTGCCAGGCCAGCATGGTTTGACCCCAAGCATCCTGTAGCGTTTGGAAACCTTCCAGCGAACTATCTTTACAAAAATCATGACTGTTTTGGGTGAGCTGCTGGCTACGTTGCTCTAACTCGCGGTAAAGCGGCTGAATGCCTGCAGTAATTAATTGATTGATAAACGCATCATCCTTAGCTGCAACAGTTGATGTTGCAGTGATTGTTGTGCTGCTAGTAGCTGCGCTTGGACTAGTTTGAGGTGTATCAGCTATTGCTACTGATGCATTCAAAAGAAAAACGAGCAAACTAATTTGACCTAAGCCAATTAGCTGCTGCTGAAGTTTTTGCATGTCTACTTTCTACAAGGCTTAGAGTGAGTTAAGAAAACGTAAGAGGGCAGCACGCTCTTCTTTACTCATATTCAATACATTTTCACGCGAGCGTTCGGCTTCGCCACCATGCCAAAGAATCGCTTCCATTAAATTGCGGGCGCGCCCATCGTGTAGAAAGCGGGTATGACCATTGACGGTTTCTATCAAACCAATCCCCCATAAAGGAGCTGTGCGCCATTCGCTGCCGGTCGCCAAAAAGTCAGGACGTTGATCCGCTAAGCCATCGCCCATATCATGTAATAACAAATCGGTGAAGGGTTGAATCTTCTGATTTTCTAATTCAGGGAAATCAGGCTTCACACCCGTTTTTAGCTCGGGGATATGGCAAGCACTGCAATTAGCTTGTTTAAATAAACGCTCACCTTTTAACACTTCAGGATCATTCATCTCACGGCGAGCAGGAACAGCCAGCAATGACGCATAAAAAGTCACCATATCCATCAATTCTTGATTAATTTCAGGCTGACCACCATCCGGGGCTTTTAAGCAATCGGCTTGCGTAGGGGTACATGGTGTACTAGAAAACAACGGTGAACTAATACCAATATCGCCATGAAAGGCGCCCGCACTTTGTTGCGCTACAGTGGGTTGATTAGATTTCCAGCCAAAGCGCCCAAGCACGGTTTTCTGTGCTTTAACATCCCAGACTTGATTGCTGCGCCCTGAAATACCATCAGCATTCTTATCATCAGGATCAGCTAGTGCTAGCAAATCAGCTTCTGGAATCGCCTCTAATAAACCCATGCCGATCATGACGGGCGCGACCCGCGCAGACAGTTGAGCTTGGGGATGTAAAGCACCATAATTGAGCTGTTCTAGTTTGAGCTTAGGTTTGAGCAGAGCATAAGTTTCGCCGTCTTTAAATTGCCCAGCCACCTCTTCATAGTCAAAGCTTGGAGTCGCTTCACCTTTTAAGCCAGTAATGCTATTCGGCTGAATCTGATCACCATAATTAGGTTCGGGAACTACACCGATTGTAATAAGCAGCGCTTTTTGCTCGGCGGTTTCTGCAGGAATACTCACCCGCACTAAAGTAGATAGAAAACTATCTTCCCGTGTAAGCGGCGGGTGGCCTTTACCATCTTTCACATGGCAACCTTGGCAGCTATTGCTATTAAATAAGGGGCCTAAACCATCCCGCGCGGAAGTAGAGGAGGGTGCAATCACCCAAGGTTGTCTAAAAAATGCATTGCCAATGAAAAAATTATCACGCCGCAGAATACTTAAATTATTCGCGGGCAAGGAGAAGGCATTGCTACTCTTATCCAATACTGTGGTTGCTCCGCCTGATAAATGTCTATCAGCAGGGCTTGGCTCGTTACTGTTGGCCACTGGGCTAAGGATTAGCCCGCCCAGTAGCAAAGTTTTGGCTAGTTTCATGTAGTGTTTTGAGTGGTTAATGGATAGTTATTATTGCAAAGAGTCACTCGTTTCTGGGCTTAAGTTGCTCACGCCTAAAGCTTTAGCAGCAGCTTCAATGCTAGCGGTTTGTGTCCTTAAGGCAGCAATAGTGGCTTTGACACGGTCATTGCCTGCGCTATTTTCGGCAGCAATTTGCTGGTCAAAAGGTTCACCATTAGAAGCAGCTTTCACGATGTCTTCAGCCGTCGCTTTGGTCGCATTCAGGTTTTGCTCCAACTCAGCACTCAGCGCTTTATCTTTAGAGGCTAATAGTTCGGCAAGGCTGGCACCTTTAAGCGTAGTGCCATCAGTACGTTGATATGAGCCATTGAATACGTTGTTGATCCCCTGCACATTACTCAAAATGTCATTGTGAGTGTTATCGCTAAAGCAAGAATGCTCATCTTCTTGAGAGTGCGCCAGCAGAGCTACATTCATCCGTTCGCCCGCTAACTCACCTAAGCTCAGGCTGCCCATGCCAAACAGAATGCGACGTAAGGCTTCAGTTTCCTCGAAAGCCAAGAAACTTTTACGATAATTGACTTGATCGGGTGCCCAATCTTGTTCCATTTTACTTAAATCAGCGATCAATAAATCAGTAGCAGTCTTTAAGTATTGAGCGCGCCGTTCACAGTTTTTGTGGGTGCATTCAGTGCCTTGCACAAAATCGGTATAGTTACGTGTACCCGCTGCTTTCGGATCTTGATTAAAATCTTGGCCCCACAATAGAAATTCAACGGCATGATAACCCGTGGCTACATTCGCTTCGGAGCCGCCTTTTTCTTGATAGGATGTCAGTAGCTCGGCTGTGATTGGCTCAGTACCTGCAATGATATTCGCAGTAGCAAATTGATTGCCTTCTTCGTGCTCATAAGCATCGGATTTAACGTAGTCAATTAAGCCTTCATCTAAAGGCCAAGCATTGACGCTACCTTCCCATTCATCAATATTAGGATTGCCGAAGCGGAAAACTTCAGTCTGGCTATAAGGTACACGCGCTGCTAGCCAAGCTTGTTTGGCTGCTGTATGCGTAGCTTCAGTGGGTTTTGTAATGAACGCATCGACTTTTGTTTGGAGGTTTTTAGCGGCGACTAGGGTATCGCTAAATTCAGCATGCACCAAGTTCGCGTAATTTTCTATCACTGCTTTAGGCGTTACGTCATCCGCATAGAGGATAGGGGCGCTAAATACGCAAGTTATCGTACTGAGTAGCAGGGTAGGTAAAACTTTCAACATTAAATACTCCAAAGTTTAAGCGCGCCGCTCAACTCATCTGATTCGACAGTGGGTTTATTCAAACAGTTTCATGATCGCTAGCTGCCTGCGAGCTTGGATTCGACTGATCAAGCGGTGTTTCAGCAGCGGTTAAAATCAGCTTGCCACGGCGGGTGATAGTCAAGACATAGGGGCGAGAGCCGTGTTGCAGGATGACTTTTTTGCAACCTTGCATCCATTCTTCTACATTGATTCGACGTAAATCTAAGCATTGCATCATAAGTAAAAGCTCAAAATTAAGCGCAAATAGCGGTTGCATAATAATTCAAATAAGTGTCTTCGCGCTGCTCAGCACATTGACGAATCAATTCTTGAGCGAACGGTTTACAGCGCCCACAGCAAATTCCGACACACAATTCCTTTTGTATCGCTTCTAAGCTGTCATGACCTTTTTTTACAGATTGTTTGATAGCTTCGTCAGTGACTGCATTACAAACGCATACATACATAGAATCACACCTAAATAAGAATCATTCTTGATGTTGTGAATCATAAGTAAGTCTTGTGTTGGATGCAAGTAATTCTCATTTACTTGCATTCTCGCTAAATCTATACTAGATTAAATGAAAATGATTATCATTTATGATGATCTCTTAGTGAGTGCTTAGCACTTGATGCAACTGGAGTAGATATGAGTTTCTTGATCAATGCGTGGTTAGATAGAGCAAACCCCTTCATTGAGCTACGCAATACGCAAACCGGTGAAGTCATAGCGCAATTTGCTGGAGAAAAACTGACTCGTTGCTTAGAGCAAGGTGATGTCTGTTTGCATGATCTATGTAAAGCAGATACCTCCACGCAGCAAGAGTTAGTGCGTTGTTTGTTGTTGGCGCATTGTGCTAATTGTCTACAAGGGCAGTTAGACAATAGTTTTAATGATTGCGCTTATTTACGTGAGCGGAGCAGGCGTTCTCGGGGAAGTAATATTGTGCCGTTTGTGGCCCGGAAAGTAGCAAGGTATTAATCCATAAAAGCTGACAGCCACTCATAGTCATTAATAATCTTTAAAGAGAGTGGTATTAAGTGCAAGGTCTGGCAGTCTTGTCACAATCTAGGGGGCATTGTCGCCCCTTTATTTTTAGCATTCCTAGCTTTTCTGAGTATAAGGATTGCATGCAAGTCAGCATCGTCTTTATGATGAAAACTCCTGAGTTAGGCTAGTGAAGGAGCAGCTATGCAAGGAAATCCAGAAATCAATCGTGCTTTGAATAAAGTGCTACGCGGGCAATTGGTTGCCATCAATCAGTACTTTTTACATGCGCGCATGAGTGCCAATTGGGGCTTGTCGAAGTTTAATGAGCAAGAGTACAAACGCTCGATTAAGGCCATGAAACAAGCTGACGAATTAATCAAACGTATTCTCCTCTTAGAAGGCTTACCTAATTTGCAAGATTTGGGCAAGTTATACTTGGGTGAGAATATCCCTGAAATATTATCGAATGATCGGCAGCTAGGCAGCGATATCATTGCCGAATTACGTGCGGCTATTCTTGCCTGTGAGCAAGCGCAGGACTATGTATCCCGTGAACTGCTGCAAGAAATCCTCGAAGAGGAAGAAGAACAGATTGATTGGTTAGAGTCGCAGCAGTGGCTGTTAACCAATACTGGTGAGCAAAATTACTTACAGTCGCTCATGTCAAGCTAAGGAGAGTAAGATGCAAGGAAATCAGCAAGTGATTGATGTATTGAAGCAGTTGCTAGCCGGTGAGCTGGCAGCACGTGACCAATACTTTGCGCATTCACGGTTATGTGCGGATTGGGGCTTAGAGAAATTAGCTGAGCATTATGAGCATGAGCGCCAAGAAGAAGCTGGGCATGCAGATGCCATTTTAAAGCGCTTATTGTTTCTCGAAACTATCCCAGACTTGAATCAGCAGGATCAGATTAAGATAGGTACTGATGTCGTAGGCATGCTGAAAAATGACCTGCAGTTAGAATATCAGGTACAAGCTGCACTGAAAGCAGCGATTCAGATCTGTGAAACTCAGCAAGATTATGTCACTCGCGAGATGCTGCGTGTACAGTTGACTGATACAGAGGAAGATCATGCCTATTGGTTAGAAAAGCAATTAGGTTTGATTGACAAAATTGGCCTGCAAAACTATCTGCAAAGTCAAATGTAAGTAGTTTTAAGTTCTGCTAGGCAAGCGTTTAAGCGCATTACCCACGCAGAATATTTTCGTTAACTATCTTCTCCAGAACTGTCTGCTCTGATGGCTGCCCAGATTCTCCAATACTAGCTATACTGCTAAGCCTTGCTAATTGAAGGATCAGATCATGGATTATTTGCCCGCAGTTATTGTTGAACCTGCTCAGCCTGCTAAAGCTAGTGTGATTTGGCTACATGGCTTAGGCGCAGATGGGTATGATTTTGAGCCGATTGTGCCTGAGCTAAAACTACCCCCAGAAGCTGCTATTCGGTTTATTTTCCCACATGCTCCTGCTATACCCGTAACGATTAATAGCGGTTATGTGATGCCTGCTTGGTATGACATTTTAGCGATGGATATTGATCGCAAAGTGGATACAAAGCAGTTAGAAGCTTCAGCGCAAGCAGTGGCTAAACTGATTGATCGTGAGCTAGAAAAAGGTATCCCGAGCGAGCGCATTGTGTTGGCGGGCTTTTCTCAAGGCGGTGCAGTGGCTTATCAAACCGCCTTAACGTATCCAAAGCCCCTCGCTGGCTTGTTGGCGATGTCTACCTATCTTGCGACTGCAGACAGCATCCAAGTGAATCGCGCAAATAAAAGTTTGCCGATTGAGATTTTTCACGGTTTACAAGATCCGGTGGTACCAGAAAGTTTGGGCAAAAAAGCCCAACAGCGTTTGCAGGCGCTGGGTTATACCCCCGGCTATTTTACCTATGCGATGGAGCATAGTGTGAGTGCAGCCGAGGTGAAGGATTTAGCTGATTTTATTAAAAAATGGCTATTGAAGGTTGATTGAGCGTTATGAGCCTGAATATTTGTCCCTGCGGAACTGAGTTAACTTATAGCCAGTGTTGTCGGCCTTTACATGAAGGCAAAGCAGCTACAACGGCTGAGGCTTTAATGCGTTCACGTTATAGTGCTTATGTGCTGGGTGATGCCGCTTATATTCATCGTAGCTGGCATAGCAGTACGCGGCCTAGTAAGAAAAGCTTAACTCAGCCCATTCATATTCAGTGGGAGCGGCTAGAAATAGTAAAAACTGAAGCAGGCCAAGCTGAAGACCAGGATGGCATGGTCGAGTTTATTGCTTATTTTTCTGAGCATGGACAAGCCCAACAATTGCATGAGCTGAGCCGTTTTATCCGCGAAAAAAATCGCTGGGTGTATGTGGAGGCTTTGCCTACTACACCCGATTCCGAATAACTTATACAGAAACGCGCTTAAAGCACTTCAAGTAATTTGGTTTTTAGGTTTTCAGAGTCTTTCTTACCTTGCTTAGTACCCATAATGGCGCTCAGCCAATCATCATAAATAACACGTAGGGCTTCATGATCTTCACAGCGCTCGATGCGATTGATGAGCGCGCTCGAACCAAAAGTACCTACGAAAGCATTCAAGGTATTAGCCATGAAATTTTTTGCCATTTTTAACTGAGCTGCATCAACTCGTGGTGGCAGTGGGCGGAAATTGCCATTGCGTGCTGGTGGGATAAAAGCAGGTACTGCATTGTTACCAACCCTGCTTACTAACAATGGATTACTATTGTGGGTAGTCGTTTTGGAGGGTTCAGTAGCTGTGGAGGGTTCAGAGGAAACACGCTGAATATAGCCGTTTTGCTCCAAACTATTAATGATTTGCTCAACATCATCAACCTTGGGAAGCGCTCGGACTTCATGCAAAGTACGTTTGCCATCTAAAAAGATTAGCACACGGCGCATAAGTAAGCTTAAGCCTCCAGACTTCGAATCAATTTCATCGCGCCCCTTGGGGGTTTTGATAAAGACAGCGTTCATTGTTATTGTCATGACGATCTCCTCGACTTGGATATAGTGGGAAGCCATAAAGTGGGGTAACTCTACGCACTAATTTGATCCAGCTGTTTAGACACATTTGTTATTGTTTTGATCAAATAGTATCAGTTTAGTCATAAGATTATCAGTGTTTTATCGGAAAAATAATAGTAAAACAGCTGAATGGTATTGCTTGAATAATCCGCAACATAGGGCTAGTTTTGCTTATAAAATAATCTTTTTTGCCTGGCTCTGCAGGCCTGCGCCCAGCTGACTTGGCCTAAAATTTGCTGGATTTTAGGTCTGCTTATCCTTGGCAGTAATTTTTGCTGCAGTGCAATGCTCGAAAATAATGAATTTTGTAAGTGCTTGTAATCTTTTAATGTGTTGCTGTTCTTAAGCTACTTAACATTTTTGGCTTGAAAGACACATAAAATTCTACTGGTAAGAACTATTTTTATTTTAGGTTTTCTTATTAAATTCAGTAAAATATTCTGGTTTGCCAGTAAATAACAGAAAAAAAATTGGCAAAATTTCTCATAATATGCTCAGTATTATTAAAGCTTATAAGGCTACCTAAGGAGCGAGAAAATATGCATGCGATTGTGATCGGCAGCGGAGTAATTGGTACTACAACTGCCTATTATTTAAACCGTCTAGGTTACCAAGTGACGGTGCTCGATCGGCAACCACGTTCTGGTTTAGAAACTAGTTTTGCGAATGCTGGGCAAATTTCACCCGGCTACTCGGCACCTTGGGCTGGGCCTGGTATTCCTATGAAAGCGATTAAATGGATGCTCAGTGAGCATTCGCCACTAGTGATTCGCCCCAGCAAAATGGATGCGACCATGTTTCGTTTTATTGTCATGATGATGCGTAATTGTACCGCTGCACGTTATCATATCAATAAGGCGCGTATGCTTAAAGTGGCTGAATACAGTCGTCAGGCGCTTGATGAATTACGCAAGGAAACGGGTATTAGTTATGACGAACGTACGCGTGGGACTTTGCAAGTATTTCGCACGGATGCTCAAGTGCAGGGCGCGAAAAAAGACACTGATATTTTAGAGGAATGTAATATTCCCTATGAGTCTTTAAGTGTTGATGGGTGTATTGCTGCCGAACCGGCTTTGAAGCATGTGCGTGAAAAGATTCGTGGTGGCTTACGTTTGCCTTTGGATGAAACCGGCGATTGCTTAATGTTCACCCAAAATCTAGCGGTTACTTGCATCACTAAGGGTGTCGTTTTCCGTTACGGGGTGAATATCGAAGCGCTATTGATGAACAATGGCAAGATCAGTGGCGTTAAAACCGACCAAGGTGTTTTGACAGCTGATCAATATGTGATGGCTTTAGGCAGTTACTCGCCGCAATTGCTCAAGCCTGTTGGTATTGATATTCCGGTTTACCCTGTTAAGGGTTATTCGATTACTGTGCCGATTGTGAATCCTGAGGATGCACCCGTTTCAACAGTGATGGACGAAACTTATAAAGTGGCGATTACGCGTTTAGGTGATCGGGTGCGGGTGGCTGGCACGGCAGAATTAACCGGGCATGATTTAAGTCTGCGTGAAGAGCGTCGCCAAACAGTACGCTTTGTCGTTTCAGATATGTTCCCGAAAGCCGCGAATATGACCGAAGATAATTTTTGGACGGGCTTGCGTCCAATGACTCCAGACGGTACTCCAGTGATTGGTGCGACACCGCACTCTAATTTATTTATCAATACTGGGCATGGGACTTTAGGCTGGACTATGGCTTGTGGTTCAGGACGTTTATTAGCTGATATTATGGCCGGGCAAAAATCAGACATTGATCTGGAAGGCTTAGATATGCGCCGCTATAGCTTTGCGAATAAAGTGAAAGCCTCAACTTAAGTATCGATTATTCAATTAACAAGGATTTTACCATGACTGATAAAGTTATTATTGCTACCACATCTGCACCTGCTGCGATTGGCCCTTACTCACAAGCGGTGCGTGCAGGTAACACAGTGTATTGCTCTGGGCAGATTCCCTTAAACCCGAATAGCATGAAAGTAGAAGCTGAAGATTTTACAGGTCAAGCCGAACAAGTTTTTAAGAATCTACAAGCGGTGGCGGTGGCGGCAGGCGGTTCTTGTAAGGATTTTGTGAAGTTAAATATTTATTTAACTGATCTTAGTAATTTTGCAGCGGTCAATGAGGTTATGAAAAACTATTTTTCTGAACCCTTTCCTGCCCGTGCAGCAGTGGGTGTGGCTTCTTTACCGCTAGGTGTGATGGTGGAGGTTGAAGGTGTCTTGGTGTTGGGTTCCTAATGGCGCGCCCAGCTGTAGCCGTGATTGATTTAAATGCAATCCGGCATAACTACCGACTTGCTAAATCGTTAGCACCCCATTCCAAAGCACTCGCAATAATTAAAGCCAATGCTTATGGGCATGGTGCTATTAAAGTTGCGCAAGCGTTGGCCACTGAAGCCGATGGTTTTGGGGTGGCTTGTATGGAAGAGGCTTTAGAATTACGCCATTCGGGTATTAGTTTGCCGATTTTGCTGCTGGAAGGAATCTTCACACCTGATGAATTAATGCTCGCAGACCGTGAATCTTTGTCCTTAGTAGTGCATAACCAACAACAATTGGATTATTTGCTAGTTGCTAAACCTAAAAATAAGTTTAAAATCTTTTTAAAAGTTGATACTGGAATGCATCGCCTAGGCTTTGCACCATCTGAGATCAAAGCGCTTTGGTTTGCACTGCAAAAATGTGTGCATATTGAGTCAGTCATCTTAATGACTCACTTTGCCAGAGCAGATGAGCTAGACAGTAATTATACCGTGCAGCAGTTGCAAAGTTTTAAAGCTGCAGTAGCTGGTATTGATCTGCCCTATTGTCTAGCTAATTCGCCAGCGATTTTGGGCTGGCCTGAAGCGCATTATGACTGTGTAAGACCAGGCTTGATGTTGTATGGCGCTTCACCGTTTAATCAGGCTAATGCAGCGGCACAACAATTGAAGCCTGCAATGAGCTTAGAATCAGCCTTAATAGGGATTCGGCAGTTAGCGGCAGGCGAAACCATTGGCTATGGTGGGCGTTTCCGTTGTGATAAACCGACTACGGTTGGGGTCGTTGCCATAGGTTATGCAGACGGCTATCCACGTTATGCAATAGATGGCACGCCAATTGCAGTGAATGGCATACGTACTCGAGTAATTGGGCGCGTGTCGATGGATATGATGACAATTGATCTTACAGGTATGGATTGCCAGCTTGGAGATCGAGTGCAATTGTGGGGCGATAGGGTGTTAGCGACCGAAGTCGCGCAAGCAAGTAGCACTATTCCGTATACTTTGTTTACAGGAGTAACACGACGTGTACCTTTAACTTACCTAGGTTAAAAAACAATTTAGGTGATATGCAGTTGAGACGATTCATAAACAGTCTCCATTGCAACTAGGGTACGTGAGTCACGAATGCCGGGTAGGGTATGTAAAATATCCCCCAGCAACGTGCGGTAAGAAGCCATGTTTTTGATACGTATTTTGAGTAGGTAATCAAAATCACCAGCAACTAAGTGACATTCAAGGATTTGAGGCCACTGTCGAACGGCGTCACGAAATTGTTCGAAAATATCACCTGAGGTGTAGTTCAAACTAATTTCGACAAACACAAGTAAGTTAGCGTCCATTTGGGCAGGGCAGAGTAAGGCTGTATAGCCTTTAATAAAGCCGGAGCGTTCTAAGCGACGCACCCGCTCAAGACAAGGTGAGGTACTTAAACCAACTTTTTCAGCTAAATCGACGAAAGAAATTCGGCCATCATTTTGTAACTCACGCAGAATTTTTTTATCAATTCGATCTAGTTTGGGCTTGCTTTCTAGTGTTGAAGACACCTGTAAAACCTCGATAAAAACGACATAATACAATGTGATTGACTTTAGGGAAAAGACTACTTATTTCTGGTATGAATAAGTCAAATTTCTGATATTTTCTTGACAATCCTATTGGTTTTATTTTCTTATCTGTATGTTTGTATTGAGTTTTATTTTTTTCGACTCTTAAAGGAATAGTTGTATTTTTCTTTGTAGTACGATAGGTTTAAGTCATCGACTTTAATGTGATTTAAAGCTCGGTTTTACTAGACGTTGTTATATAACGACATTTGAGAGAAGAGGAGAAACCATGAAATCTGCAAAATTATTGGCAGTAGCGGGCTTGTTATCTGCCAGCTTTGCAATGCCAGCGGCGCATGCGGGCGCTACACTGGATGCGGTTAAGAAAAATGATGCGGTGAAATGCGGTATCAACACCCCATTCCCAGGCTTTGCTAATCAAGATGAAAAAGGTAACTGGTCAGGTTTAGATATCGACGTTTGCCGTGCAGTTGCGGTAGCAATTTTCGGCGACCCTAATAAAGTTAAATTTACTTCATTAACGGCCAAAGAACGTTTCACCGCACTTCAATCAGGTGAAGTGGATATGCTGTCACGTAACTCAACTGGCACCTTGAGCCGTGATACGGGTATGGGGTTAACTTTCGTTGCCACCAACTATTATGATGGTCAAGGTTTCTTAGTCAAAAACTCACTTAATGTTAAAAGTGCTAAAGAATTAGACGGTGCATCGGTTTGTATTCAATCAGGTACGACCACCGAATTAAACTTAGCTGACTATTTCCGTGCTAATAACATGAAGTTTGAGCCAATTACGTATGAAAAATTGGACGAAGTCACTAAGGCCTTTGATGAAGGTCGTTGTGACGTTTTAACTTCTGACCAATCTCAGCTTTATTCTAACCGTATTACCTTGAAAGACCCTGCTTCTGCAACTGTATTGCCAGAAGTTATTTCGAAAGAGCCATTAGGACCTTTCGTGCGTCAAGGCGATGATGAATGGTTGAAGATCGTACGTTGGGCATACTATGCGATGGTCGAAGCCGAAGACTTAGGCATTACTTCGGCGAATGTTGAGGAAATGTCCAAAGGGACTGATCCAAACATTAAGCGTTTCTTAGGTATGGAAGAAGGTGGCGACGCTAACTTACCATTAGATAAGAAATGGGCTTATAACGTCGTTAAGATGGTCGGCAACTATGGCGAATCATTTGAGCGTAGCGTTGGTCAAGGCTCACCTTTGAAAATCAATCGTGGCTTAAATGCACTGTGGAAAAATGGCGGCTTGCAATACTCTCCACCTTTCCGTTAAGCCAAGAGCTTAGTTGAACAACCTATTCAATTTCCTGAGTAGGTTTTTCTCATAGACAGTTGATAAACCAGTGTATTTATCAACTGTCTGTCACCACCTTAGCAAATTCGATAGAAAGGCTGGCTTATGACAGACCCAAACCTCTCTGCATCACCACCACAAAATCTGTCTACCGTGCCTAGCAAACCTTCCTTTTGGAACGATCCACAGAAACGTGCGATGGTATTCCAAATTTTGTTAGTACTCGGCATTGGCTTATTGTTGTGGTTTATTTTTAGTAACACCTTACACAATCTTCAAACACGCGGGATTAAAACGGGATTCGATTTTCTAGATCGCCCTGCTGGATTTGGTATTACCCAAACTTTAATTCCTTACACTGAAGCCAGTACCTTTGGCCGTACTTTCTTAGTAGGCTTATTAAATACTTTATTAGTGGCAGGTTTAGGCATTATCTTTGCTACGCTACTAGGCTTTACGGTGGGTGTAGCGCGGTTATCCAGTAACTGGTTGATTTCGCGTATGGCCTTAGTCTTTATTGAAACCATCCGCAATATCCCACCTTTGCTACAAATTTTATTCTGGTATCGCGCTATTTTGCCATTGCTACCCGGGCCTAAGGAAAGCATGTCCTTGGCGGAACTATTTTATCTGCATAAGCGCGGATTGACTGTTCCAGCACCATTAACCGAACCCGGTTTCATGTGGAGTTTTTTGGCGTTTATCGGTGCCATTGTTTTAGCTTTTCTGATTGGACGTTGGGCCAAAAGTCGGCGTGAAGCAACAGGTCAGCAATTCCCCATATTGTGGACAGCCATAGGGCTGATTATTGGCTTGCCTTTGATCGTATTTTTCCTAACAGGTGCTCCTTTAAGTTGGGATGTACCCGCCTTAAAAGGTTTTAACTTCCAAGGTGGCTTGACGGTTATTCCAGAGTTAACGGCCTTACTGTTAGCGCTTAGCATTTATACCGCAGCCTTTATTGCAGAAATTGTGCGCTCGGGTATTCAGTCGGTCAGCAAAGGCCAATCAGAGGCAGCGGGTTCTTTGGGATTACGTCCTAATCGCACCTTGCAATTAGTAATTATCCCGCAAGCGATGCGCGTCATTATTCCGCAGCTGACCAGCCAATATCTGAATCTCACTAAGAACACTTCTTTGGGGGTGGCAATTGGATATCCTGATCTAGTCAACGTCTTCGCTGGAACGACTTTGAACCAAACGGGGCAGGCGGTGGAAATCATCTTCATGACTATGTTGGTTTACTTAGTGATTAGCTTGGTCATTTCCATGTTTATGAACTGGTATAACAAACGTATGGCGTTGGTGGAGCGTTGATATGACAGCATTTATTACTCATGAAACCTTACCCAGCCTACCAGCGCCTAATACCTTAAAAGGCCCTGTGGCTTGGATGCGCCAAAACCTGTTTTCTAACTGGCTGAATAGCGTTCTTACAGTCATTTTGCTAATTGGCATCTTGGCAGCTTTGATTCCTTTCATTAATTGGGCTTTTATTAAAGCTGATTGGATAGGAACCAGCCGTGACGATTGCACCAGTGGCGGCGCCTGTTGGGTGTTCGTTTATGTCCACTTCAAGTTATTCATGGTCGGTTTGTATCCTGAAGCTGAAACCTGGCGTACTTTATTGGTGGGAGCGATTCTAGTCGTCACCTTAGCAGGCTTAATGATTAAGGGTGTGCCATTTAAAAAGTACATTCAAATCTTTGCTTTAATTGCTTTTCCAGTGATTGCTTTCATGCTGCTCTCTGGCGGATCGTTTGGTTTGCCCCATGTAGAAACCAATTTCTGGGGTGGCTTATTACTGACCTTAGTGATCTCCATTGTTGGCATTGTAGCAGCCTTCCCGCTAGGTATTTTGCTAGCGTTAGGTCGCCGCTCTTCTATGCCGATTGTAAAAGCCATTTGTGTGGTATTTATCGAAGTATGGCGCGGTGTGCCTTTAATTACCGTGCTATTTATGTCTTCAGTGATGCTACCTTTGTTTTTACCAGCGGGTATGGAGATTGATAAGCTACTACGTGCTTTGGTGGGTATTACCTTATTCCAATCAGCGTATTTAGCGGAAGTCGTGCGCAGCGGTTTGCAAGCCATTCCAAAAGGTCAAACTGAAGCGGCGAATTCGTTAGGTTTAACCTATTGGCAAGGCATGTATAAAGTTACTCTGCCACAAGCGCTGAAGATCGTTATTCCGGGGATTGTGAACTCGTTCATCTCCTTATTTAAAGACACCTCGTTAGTATTAATCATTGGCTTGTTTGATTTGTTGGCGACAATTCAAGGCGCATTTGCTAGCCCGAAATGGTTAGGTTATGCGATTGAAGGTTATTTATTCGCCGCATTTGTTTATTGGATTTTCTGCTTTGGTATGTCGCGTTACAGCCAACATGTAGAACGTAGTCTGAAAACCACTAATTAAACAGCCTAGACAAGATTGAGGATTTGTATGGAAACTGCTACTGAAACTAAACCCGAAATTGCGGTCAGCCTACGTGAAGTCAATAAATGGTATGGCGACTTTCACGTATTGAAAAATGTGAACCTAGATGTGGAGCGCGGTCAACGTATCGTTATTTGCGGCCCCTCTGGTTCGGGTAAATCTACCATGATTCGCTGCATTAACCGTTTGGAAGAACACCAAGCCGGGCAGATTCTGGTTGATGGCATTGAATTAAATAATGACTTAAAAAACATCGACCAAATTCGTCGTGAAGTGGGTATGGTGTTCCAACACTTTAATTTATTTCCGCATTTAACCGTGCTGGAAAATTGCTGCTTAGCGCCGATGTGGGTACGTAAGATCCCACGTAAGCAAGCCGAAGCGACCGCGATGGAATACTTAGAGCGCGTTAAAATTCCGCACCAAGCCAAGAAATTTCCGGGGCAATTGTCCGGTGGTCAACAACAACGGGTGGCGATAGCACGTAGTCTGTGTATGAAGCCACGCATCATGTTGTTCGACGAACCGACCTCAGCACTTGACCCTGAAATGATCAAGGAAGTCTTGGATACCATGATTGAGCTGGCGGAAAGCGGCATGACCATGCTGTGTGTTACCCACGAAATGGGCTTTGCTAAAACCGTTGCGGACTCAGTGATTTTCATGGATGGCGGGCAGATTATTGAAAGTAATACGCCGGATGAGTTCTTTAATCATCCACAGCATGAACGTACTAAGTTGTTCTTGAGCCAGATTCTGGCGCATTAATTTAGTGTGATTGTGAACAGAAAGCCGCTCTTATAGCGGCTTTTTTTATGCAGTATTTTTTTGAGGCTTTTAGCGTTCTAAGCGAACAGCTATCTACAATCCGAGTAGCTAGATTGAGAGATTAAAATAATGGAAGAAACTAAGCGTAATCGCCGCCGCAATACGCCGCGTGTGTTAGTAGATAATACAGTTCCTTCGCCTTGTATCGGTGTTTGTTGGTTGAATGATCAATCCGGTTTATGTGAGGGGTGCTTGCGTACTGGTGATGAAATTCGTGATTGGATGATTATGACTGGTGAGCAAAAACTGCAATTACTGCAGGTATTAGAACAGCGCTTTACCAGCGTTTAAGCTAAGACATACGCGCTAAATTCTAAGGAAAGATAAATTATGCAGAATGTTGATCACAGTCGCCGCCAAGCCTTAATCCAATTAGCAGCAGGCAGTATCGCTTTAAGCGCTAGCACAGCTTGGGCGCGGATTACGCCAAGTTGCATTCTCACCCCTGAGCAAACTGAAGGGCCATACTTCGTCGATACTAAGCTTGAGCGCTCAGATGTTCGGAGTGATCCTAATACAAAGCAGGTCAGTGTGGGTGTGCCTTTGCATTTGCAGCTTCAAGTCACAGGCATCAAAGCAGGGCAGTGCCAACCGTTGCCGGGAGCCATCGTGGATATTTGGCATTGCAATGCAGCCGGGGTGTATTCCGATGTGGATAATGCAGCAGGACAACAATTTTTGCGTGGCTATCAGATTACCGATCAGCGCGGCAAAGTGAATTTCGTCACGATTTATCCGGGTTGGTATCCGGGGCGCGCAATACATATTCACTTTAAAGTACGTACAGCGACTCGTTCAGGCAAAGCTGAGTTACTCACCTCCCAATTGTATTTTGATGAGGCAGTGACTAAACAAGTTTATAAGCAGCAGCCTTATGCTGAGCGAGCAACGGGTTATCAAACGAACGAACGCGATGGCATTTATCGCTCAGGTGGCAAGCAATTGCTATTACGCCCTGAACAGGACGAACGGGGCTATGTTGCGGTGTTTGGTATCGGCTTAATGCTTAGCTAGGGCGGACATTACCTGCTTCAGGATTACGATGCTGCAACTGGCTTAAGTCACTGCCGCTTAAACTATAAGCCTTCCCAAAACCCGCCACATAATTGCCTGAACTTGGCGTCAGGCAGAATAAATGGAAATCGGGCAGGGTTTGTAAGAGCCGCATAAACTTGCCAAAGCGTTCATGAAATAAAGCTAAAATGACCTCAGAACTAGCAGCATCGAGTGCTAATGCTTCAGCCGTACAATGTAGGCTGACGCGCTTGCGCGCAAATAAATTTGGGGTGTCGGCTTCATTTTCAATAAATAGTAGGCTGCAAGTTTTAGTTTGAAGTAAATTCTGTGTATGTACCGCTAACTCACTGATAAAGATGTAGTATTTCCCATCAAACTCAACATAAGGCGCATAGCTTGCTTCGGGAGTATTGTTAGCGCTGGTGCTGGCAATTAATACGCTTTTGAAGCCTGCAATGAACTCACGATATTCTTGCAGTAGAACGCTTAAATCTTTGCTTTGGCTCATGATCTTATCTCTTTTTCTGTAATTAGGAGGCGTGCTATCAAGGGCATGAATAAGGTAATGGCCACTATCCGTGATAGATGATGCGCTGCGATATAAGCAGGATCATAGTGTAAAGCTAGTGCCAGTGCTGCCATCGCTTCAATGCCTCCGGGCGCATACGCGATCCACACCTGACCAAAGGGTAGGTCTAAAGCAGTTGCCATCAAGCCAGCACCTAAGGCTGCAATAATACTGCTCAAGCCTACACTAATGACGGCGGCGAGGGATAGGGAGCGCAACTCGGCTATTTTCATGCCTTTTAAGCGGGTGCCGACTACGCAACCAATAATCACAAAACCTAAAGTGACAATAGCATTGGGTAAATTGCCGCTTAGCCAACCGCTGATATGCCCCGCTCCACTAAGGATTAAGCCTGCTAACACGTAAGCCGCAGGTAGCTTTAGTTTGTCGAGCATTTGCGCAATTGCAAAAGCAGTCAGTAAGAGCGCGGGAACTGTCTGCCAAGGCAAGGAAGTTTGCTGGGTAGCAGTTAAATGCATGCTGCCTTGTAAGTTGAGGCCATGAATGATGAGTGGAAAGCTGAGCATTACTAAAATTAAACGTAAGCTCTGCAACACCACGACGGTGCTCAACTCACCTTTACCTTCGCTGGCTAAGGCAACGACCGTGGATAAAGCGCCGGGAGTGGAAGCGAGCAGCGCGGTATTTTTAGTTTGCTGAAAGTATTTAACTAGTACCCAAGTGCTCGCTACCATCATGGCGGTTACCGTAGCGCCTAAACCCAACAGGCTTAATGGCCATTGGCCAATTTTGGCGAGCATTTCTTGGGTAATGCTGCTACCCATCGAACAGCCTAAAATGGTAAAACCTAGGTTGCGCATCAGCGTGGGCATGCATAGAGGCAACGGCGTGAAGGCAAGAACTGCAATTAATAATCCACTGCCAAGTAAAGCAGCGACAGGCAGATGAATCAGTTGTGCTAAGCCTGCACCTAGATAGCCGAGTGTCAGAGTAAAGAGGATGGTGCTTGCTTGAATAGCAAAGTCTTTTGAAGTTGTTGCGCCCACAATACTAAAGTTGTTTTCATCAAAGAAAGCAAGTCAGTATAGCGTTTTAGGCTGATTTATGCCTGTGGTAGCGGCGGCTATTCTTCAATAAAAATGCTTATTTGCTGGCTAGCTGTACATTTTATTGTCGTTTTAGAGCCTTTAATTTTTCGTCCTGAAATAAATCTGCAGTTTCCAGTTGGCAACTGCTAAACCACTGACGTATAGTCAATTAATCGACTTGTCATAAAGCGTTGCTAGCATCTTAGCTCCATATAACTACCTCAATCTGGGAGAGACCGACTATGTCAAAATCAAGCATCCGTGCAACACTGCTGTCTACCGCCATTGCAGCCGCAGTTTGTGCAACAACAGCTTCAGCGGAGGACTTAGCTGCTATTGAAAAGGCAGCTAAAGCAGAAGGCATGCTCACGACGATTGCCTTGCCGCATGATTGGTGTGGCTACGGCGGAATTATTGAAAGTTTCCAGAAAAAATACCCAGAAATCAAAGTGAATGAACTCAATCCTGATGCAGGCTCTAAGGATGAAATTGAAGCCATTCGTGCGAATAAAGACAATAAAGGCCCACAAGCGCCGGATGTCATTGATGTCGGTTTCTCATTTGGCCCCGCTGCTAAGAAAGAAGGTTTGTTGCAGCCTTATAAAGTCTCTACTTGGGATTCGATTCCTGAAAATGTAAAAGATGCAGAAGGCTATTTCTACGGTGACTACTACGGTGTTTTAGCCTTTGCAGTGAATAAAGACCTGGTCAAAACGATGCCAGAAGACTGGGCTGATTTACTCAAGCCTGAATTTGCTAATAGTGTTGCCTTAGCAGGCGACCCACGTGCGTCTAACCAAGCGATTCTTGCCGTGTATGCCGCTGGTTTATCCGCAGGCGCAACCGGTGCTGAGGCGGTGGGTCAGGCAGGTTTAGATTATTTTGCGAAGATGAATAAAGCCGGTAATTTCGTTCCGACCATTGGTAAAGCTGGCACGATTGCTCAGGGTGCAACACCGGTTGTGATTATGTGGGACTACAATGGTTTGTCGGCGCGTGAAACCTTAAAAGGCAATCCACCTGTTGAAGTCGTAGTGCCTAAAACCGGTGTAGTCGCGGGCGTTTATGTCCAAGGTATTAGTGCGTTTGCGCCGCATCCGAACGCGGCCAAGTTGTGGATGGAGCATTTGTATTCTGATGAAGGCCAATTAGGCTGGTTAAAAGGTTATTGCCATCCAGCTCGCTTCAATAGCATGGTTGCTGAGAATAAGGTTCCAAAAGAGTTATTAGATGCTCTGCCACCTGCTGCTGCTTATGAAAAAGCAACTTTCCCAACGGTAGAAGATCAAGATGCCTCTAAAGTTGTGATCACTGGCAAATGGGATGCTGTTGTAGGCGCCAATGTAAAATAAGACTTAATTATCGTTGTAGGCAGCCTCTTTGAATTAAAGGGGCTGTTAGTTAGTTTGTCTTGCTCGTTAAACTGGCCTCACCACAGCCCAACCTGAGCTTTGCTGTATGTCTACCATCACTGAATCTGCTGGAGCTACAGCTCCAATCCCACTGAAACCGCGACGCTCGCTGGCGTGGCTAGGTATCTTGCCTTTTTTATTATTTGCTTTGCTGTTTTTAATTCTGCCGACGATGAATATCGTGATTGGTGCTTTTCAAAATCCAGCAGGTGAATTGACTTTCGATAATATTCACAAGCTCTTTCAACCTTCGATTTTGGCATCGTACTGGATCAGCATCAAAATCAGTCTAGCTTCTGCTTTCTTAGGTTGCTTGATTGGTTTTGCTATCGCCGCCGCGATTGTGTTGGGTGGGTTACCGAATTGGGTACGTTCCCCGATCATGACCTTTTCAGGTGTGGCTTCAAATTTTGCGGGTGTGCCCTTGGCTTTTGCCTTCATTGCTACCTTAGGGCGTTTAGGCTTAGTCACCGTCCTATTACGCGATTGGTTTGGGATTAATCTGTATGCGCATGGTTTTAATATCCTGAGCTTTTGGGGCTTGACCCTCACTTATTTATTCTTCCAAATTCCCTTGATGATTTTGATTATCACGCCCGCTTTAGATGGCTTAAAGCGTGAATGGCGCGAAGCGGCAGCGATTTTGGGCGCGAATGGCTTTCAATATTGGACAATGGTGGCGCTACCAATTTTGTGGCCTGCTTTATTGGGGACTTTTGCGCTGCTATTTGCGAATGCTTTTGGTGCAGTGGCAACGGCTTATGCGCTCACAGGTAGCTCACTGTCGATAGTACCGATTGTGTTATTTGCACAGATTCGTGGGGATGTTTTGCAAGATCCGCATTTAGGCTATGCCTTAGCTTTTGGGATGATTGTGGTGACCATCATCGCGAATACGATTTATCTGTGGATGCGGGCGCGTAGCGAAAGGTGGGTGAAATCATGAGTATGTTTCGTTCCAGTCGCTTCTGGTCATGGATCGTTTTGAGCTTAGGCATTCTGTATTTCGCCTTGCCATTGATCGGTACTTTTGAATTCTCCCTACGTATGAAGCGTGGTGAATATAGCTTTGAAGCGTACCGGGTGATTTTAAGTGACCCGCGCTTTCAAGCGACTTTCATGTATTCGGTTTTGATGGCGCTGCTTACTATTGTCATGGGTGTGCTCTTAGTGGTGCCGACGGCTTATTGGGTGCGTCTGAAGCTGCCACGTTGGCGGCCTGTAATTGAATTCATTACCTTGCTGCCCTTGATTATTCCGGCGATTGTCATCGTGTTTGGTTATATCCGTATGTACAACACCTCTTCAATCGTGCCACTGACAGGGACAGCTTTTGGTACCGATATTTTAATGGTCGCAGGTTATACCGTACTGGCTTTGCCGTATATGTATCGAGCAGTGGATACCGGTTTGCGTACTCTCGATATTACTACTTTGACCGAAGCTGCTGAAAGTTTGGGTGCAGGTAAAATTACGATTCTAGCGAAGATTATTCTGCCGAATGTTTTGGTAGCGATTCTGTCAGGTGCTTTCTTAACCTTTGCGATTGTGATCGGCGAGTTTGTGTTTGCAGCACTCTTAAATCGCCCAGCCTTTGGTCCCTTTATGCAGTTGATTGGTGCTAATCGTGCTTATGAGCCAGCCGCTTTAGCGGTGATTGCTTTTAGTATTACTTGGCTCTGTATGGGGCTGATGCAGTTAGTCACACGCTTACAAAAACACACCCAAGTCAAACAATTTAGATAAGAGCAGTTCTTATGGCATTTCTTGAAATTAGCAATTTACAAAAAGACTACGCAGGCAATCGCGTGGTAGAAAACTTCAATCTGGCTGTAGAACAGGGTGAGTTTGTTTCCTTTTTAGGCCCTAGTGGTTGCGGTAAAACGACTGTGCTGCGCATGGTGGCAGGCTTTGAAACGCCTAGCTCGGGCATGATTTGCATTGATGGCAAGGATGTGGTCGATCTCAAGCCAAACCAGCGCAATATCGGTATGGTCTTCCAAGCCTATGCACTGTTTCCAAATATGACGGTGGCACAAAATCTGGCCTTTGGTTTGAAAGTAGCGGGCAAGCCAAAAGCAGAAATTGATGCTACTGTGAAAGAAATGTTGGCTTTGATCAAACTTGAGGAATTAGGGCAGCGCTATCCGTTTCAGTTATCGGGTGGCCAGCAACAGCGGGTAGCGTTAGCGCGTGCTTTAGCCGTGAAACCCAAACTCTTGTTATTAGATGAGCCGCTCTCAGCCTTAGATGCGAAAATTCGCGTCTCATTGCGCGAAGAGATTCGTGCGATTCAACGCAAATTGCAGATCACTACGATCTTCGTGACCCACGATCAAGAAGAAGCTTTATCCATGTCTGACCGGATTGTGGTCATGCATAAAGGTAAAGCCGATCAATTGGGCACACCCTTTGAAATTTATAACCAACCGAAAACCCGTTTCGTCGCGTCCTTCGTGGGTACGATTAATGTGCTTGAGGGGCAAGTATTAGATGCACAAACAGGCCGATTTAGCCTGAATGGAGCTGAGCTGAACTTAGGTAGAAGCCTAGGTAATTTTAAAGCAGGCGATAGCATCGCTTTAGCACTGCGCCCCGAAGCTGCTAGTTTAGGTTCAACCCTAGGTAAATCAGCACAACTGACTGGCATGGTGCAGGATGTTAATTTTCTTGGTTCCGTAATTCGGGTGCGGGTGAAAATAGGGGAGAGTAGCTTGTCTTTAGATGCTTTCAATCAGCCTTCAGTTGCCCCACCGAAAGCAGGCGATACAGTGATTGTAAGTTTTGCACCTGAGGAGTTATTGCTGCTAGCTAATTAAGCCGCTAAATCGGCGGGGCCGGAGTCGGCCCCCACCTTGGCTAGCAATTTGCGTAATTGACGTTTATCCGCTTGGCGTTCAGCGGAGCGAGTTTTTTGATGTGCGCCGCCTTTACTCATAATGGCAGCACGCGCTATCGGATTAGTGCGGCTAGGTAATTTAAGCCGCGGCTTTTTCTTCGACATTGATCGACTCCTTGGTCGGTAGTTTGTACCAACTCGCTGCTCCCTTCTGTGCACGCTGTGCTTTGGCAGTTTGCCGCAAGTCTTGCAAGAAGCGAGGTACTTCGTTGGTCATTTCAAAAGCAAACTTCTGTGGTAAGTCGCTATACAACAAGCGCGGTGGCTGATGGTCGCGAATCCCTTTCATTAGATTGCCGGTTTCAAAACTATTGTAAAAAATATCACTAATGCCTAAATCAGTGCGAATCAAGCGGATGGCTGCAGCTAAAGCAGCTTCCTCCCAGATTTGCGCATAAGGCTTGAGCACTTGTTCACGGTACGCAGTCAATTGTGGGTAATATTGTTGACGCCATTCGCTTTTCACTTGGCGCACCCAATCGGATTGAATTTCCTCAATCAAAGCCTGATTAGACTCGAAATCTAAATCAATCCGTACCCAAGCTAAAGTTTCGTAACGCCCATTTTTCACCACCGGATGCGCCCAGCTAGAAAACTCTGCGGGGCTGGCTTCTTTAACCCAGCGACTGTATTGCTGTTGATGATCATTGGCAAAATTCAGTTGTAGCACTAAGTGATAACCGGTACGGCTCAGTTGTTTATACTGACGCTCACTATTCCGTTCACTGCCCCAGCTCGCCAAAGTCAGTACAAAATTCAAAGCGGGCTGATGGCCAAGCGCCCAATCCAAATGCTCGGGTTTGAGCTGCCCATTACCTGCTAGTGCTAATGCTTGTTTGACCAAGGTCTTGTGTAAAAGTTTGGCATAAGGCGATTGACGCAATTCAGCAATACTCATACCAGCACCGATGTAATCGCTTAACAGTGCTAAGGCATAAGCGTCACGCTGATAACGGAACAGAGTACGTTCGCCTTTTAAACAGGCCAAAATTTCCTCAACTTGCACGAAATTCATACTAAAATCCTCGTGGCCATCAGTCTCAACTGATGGCGAAATGTCAGGTTTTAAATCCCACTGCTAACAGCAGCCAGCCCCTTAAGAGCCAATGACAAGGGGCTATATTTCCCCAATACGAGGCAGGTTTTTGAGTTTTCATGATCATTCTCCTAATAAGTCGTGCATTAACCTTTAATGCACACCACTTGTTTTAAAGTATGGACAACTTCCACCAAATCAGTTTGGTTGTGCATCACCGCATCAATATCTTTATAAGCGCCGGGAATTTCATCCACGACACCTCGGTCTTTGCGGCATTCAATACCGCGAGTTTGTTCCGCTAAATCACGGCTATTAAAGCGGCGCTTAGCTTCAGTTCGGCTCATCTGTCGCCCGGCACCATGTGAGCAAGAGCAGAACGATTGCTGATTGCCCAAACCCCGCACAATGTAAGACTTCGCGCCCATGCTGCCGGGGATAATCCCCAGCTCTCCTTCACGCGCACTAATCGCACCCTTCCGAGTGAGATACACCTCCTCGCCAAAATGCGTTTCTTTTTGCACATAGTTGTGATGGCAATTGATCGCTTCCTGCGTAGTGGTGAACGGTTTCAATTGTTTCTGCAAAGCCTCCAAGACTAAGCGCATCATCTCGTGGCGATTGAGGGTGGCATAATCTTGTGCCCAACTCACCGCTTGTACATAGTCATCAAAATGCTGACTGCCTTCAGTAAAATAAGCGAGATTATGGTCGGGCAGATTACCTAAGGCTTTGCCCATATCTTTCTTCGCTTTTTCAATAAAATAGCGTCCAATCACATTGCCAATACCACGACTCCCCGAATGCAGCATCACCCACACTGCATCGCTTTCATCAATACAAACTTCGATAAAGTGATTACCGCCACCCAAACTACCTAGCTGCTTGCTCCAAGTCCGTTCAAAATTACGCTGCATTTTGATTAGACCGGGATGTTTAGCCGTAATTGCATCCAAATGCTTACCGATATTATTTAAAGTCGCGCCTTGCACGGTAGCGCTGTCATGCTCTTCAAATCCTACCGGCACGCGCTTTTCAATCGCACTACGCACGGTATGCAGATTGTCTGGCAAATCACTGGCTTTTAAAGACAAGCGAAGCGCATTCATCCCACAACCAATATCTACACCAACTGCGGCAGGAATGATCGCGCCTTTACTCGGGATCACCGAACCCACCGTCGCACCAATTCCATAATGTACATCGGGCATCGCAGCAATATGCGAGTGAATAAACGGCAACTGTGCCAAATTGCTGAGCTGAGTAATCGAGCCTTGGTCGATATCTTCAGTAAATACTTTGACCGGAACTTTGCCCTGATTGAGCATTAATTTAATAGGCATCACTATCCTTGACCTAAATAGTCCGGGCATAAAAAAACCCAGAGACTTGCGTCATCCGGGTTTGAATACATGCCAACACCTAAGTGTCGCACTTTGCCGGATAACCGCTTAAGCAGTCCCCCGGCGAAATGCGGGAGACTTAAAATTTCATTGAATTTCCACAGGTGTATTTAACAAGCATGTAAATGGTCTCCATAAAAAGGTTGATAATGGGTGTAAGCGTAAGTGGTGAAGGGCATAGGTGTCAAGACCTGTTGCCCTACCATTAATCTAAAATTTAAGCGGTATTAATCGCTACCAAATAAATCGCGGGTATACACTTTAGCAGCGACTTCCTGCAAATCAGGATGCATCCGATTGGCAATAACCACATCGCTTAAAGCTTTGAATTCGTTCAAATCACGAATTACTTTCGAGTTAAAGAAGTTATCCTCAGTCAATTCAGGTTCATATAAAACCACTTGAATACCTTTCGCTTTAATCCGCTTCATAATCCCTTGAATCGAAGAGGCGCGGAAATTATCTGAACCTGCTTTCATAATCAAGCGATACACACCGACCACTTTAGGCTGTTGTTGAATGATGCTATCCGCCACGAAATCTTTGCGGGTTGAATTGGAAGCTACTATCGCTTGAATCAAATTTTGTGGTACTTGATTGTAGTTGGCTAATAGCTGCTTAGTATCTTTCGGCAAGCAATAGCCACCATAGCCAAACGAAGGATTATTATAATGCTTGCCAATGCGCGGGTCTAAAGATACGCCTTCAATAATCTGACGGGTGTCTAAGCCATGCGTGGCTGCATAAGTATCCAGTTCATTAAAATAAGCGACGCGCATGGCTAAATAAGTATTCGCAAACAGCTTAACGGCTTCAGCTTCAGTGGAATCCGTAAACAGGACTGGAATATCTGGTTTAAGCGCGCCTTCTTGCAAGAGTTTTGCGAAAGTTGAGGCACGCTCGGAGCGCTCGCCTACTACAATCCGTGAAGGGTAGAGATTGTCATATAAGGCTTTGCCTTCACGCAGAAACTCTGGCGAAAAAATCAGATTTTGACTGCCGGTTTCTTGGCGTAAATGTTCGGTATAGCCGACCGGAATCGTTGATTTGATCACCATCACCGCCTTCGGGTTCAAAGCCATCACATCTTTCACCACGGCTTCGACAGAGCGTGTATTGAAATAGTTGGTTTGAGTATCGTAATCGGTTGGCGTGGCGATAATGACAAAATCTGCATTCTCGTAAGCAGCCTGTTTATCGAGAGTGGCACGAAAATTTAAGTCTTTACGCTGTAAAAAAGCTTCAACTTCAGTATCAATAATCGGTGATTTGCCTTGATTGAGCAGGGCAACCTTTTCGGGAATGATATCGAGGGCGACAACTTCATGATTCTGGGCTAAGAGTAAGGCGTTGGATAAGCCTACATAGCCCGTGCCCGCAACTGCAATTTTCATCGTTTTAACCTTTAACTATTCTCTTTAGTTTTGCTGGAGAATTATATACCTGTTCGTTTAATAGGCCTCACGTTTATTGCATGACAGCAGTTGTTTTTTCTACTATCAGTATTTTTATAGACGGATAAAACCTAGATGGGTATTGATGGTCAAAGCTTAGCTTACTATTGAAGTAGCTGCACAGACTGCTGTAGTGTTTTAGTGATCTTGGGATCTGAGGAGAGTTTGCATGAAAAAAATTATTTTACCCGCCGTATTGAGTTGCCTAGTGGCTTGTACAACAGCTTCCGAGCAAGTACCACCCCATAAAGCTAAACCGCCTGTGACGCAAGTGGCTTGGACGAGTTTAACAATCACTGGGACTACCTACCAACCTGATCCTGTCGAATTAAAGATTCGTGAATTGGAACAGGCCGGGCAACTCAAACTGCTCAGAGTGATGGAATCCTTTCCGGCTCAATATGAAATCAAAGGCTCTGCACAAGCCTTAACTGCGGTGCAAGAGGCTGCTAATACGCTGCCAGTACCGAAAAAAGATTTAAAAGCACTAGCAGCTTTAGATGCAGCGGAAGCTGTATGGAAGCAGAAGCGTCCTGAACATTATGCTTATCAGCTTCAGCCTAGCTGTTTCTGCCCACCTGAATATACGCAGCCGATTGCGATTAGGGTATTTAAAGGTGTGGTGCAGCAAGCGGATTTAGTCACCTCCAAACAGCCATTGCCTGCTAATCGCAAAGCCGATGCCAAGACTATTGAAGAACTGTTTAAACTGATTCGGGATGCTATTAACCGCCCCGCTGCTAGCGTTAATGTGACTTATGACAAGCAATATGGTTTTCCTAGCTCTATCAGCATTGATTTGGATCAGAGGATGGCCGATGAGGAAATGTATTACAGCGTGAAGGAATTCAAAGCAGCGAGTGGTTTGAAGCCTGTTCAACAGTAAGCTGGACAAGGCTAGTTGGACGCGCAGTGAGCGCTTGCTGGCTGCGTTTGAGTTGGTATTTTTGCGCAAATTCTTGGTCAAGCATTTGGTAGTGTTTGATCCTAATTAAGGTCCAAGCCTTACGTACTTCAGATAAGTGATGGCTTAAGGCTTCTAGACCTTTTTCCAGATCAAAATGAGTAGTTAAGAAATTTTAAAATAATGATGAATGAGTTAATTATTGAGTATTCGCCATCTATTTAATCTGCCCTCTATCCCTCTTCTAGTTGGTTTGCTGTATGGCTATGGGCCTGAAATTTAGATGCCAAAATAATCCATTTAATGAACTGACTGCTTTGTGCCAATCGTGAAAAAATCTATAAAAATTTTGAACTTAGCTCAAGTTGAGTCCACTAATACTTTGAGGGAACATGCCAAAATAAGTCCATTTTTACTTGGTTCATCTCTTTCCAGTTGTTCAACCTAAAAGGAAAGCCAATCATGTCTCAACCAACTTATCAGCTCGGTAAAATTAGCGCCATTGCGGCGGCCTGTTTCGTGATGGGCATGCCACTACCCGCGAGTGCGAGCAATGCAAAAACCTATGTAAGTGTCTCAACTGGATTTTGTTTAGATAGCAATGCTGAGGGTAGCGTGTATGCTCTACCTTGTAATGGTGGTAATTATCAGAACTGGAAGCGTTATGGTAAGCGTTTAGTTAATGTTTCAACAGGGCGTTGTTTAGATGGGAATGCTGAAAATCAGGTATACACCCTAGCTTGCAATGGTGGTAATTACCAGAATTGGAATTAAAGCCGTTCATATGGTAGTGGAGGTTATCTAAAGCTTTATTTTGCAAGCGATTCTGCACTTGCTAACTACTCTGTATCCTGCTGGGTGATGCTGAGCTGCTTTAAAGCTCTGCCACCGGTTTGATCCATTTCGGTACATGTACCGTTTGGTGGGTCAATAAGCGGTCCAACATGATTTTTGGCTCATTTTCAATTAACAGCAAATCGTAATTAGATCCGCGTACAAAGGCTTCATCGACGGTATGCTTAAAGAACTGTTTCAATCCTTCGTAATAGCCCGCCACATTTAATAAGCCACAGGGTTTTTTGTGAAAGCCCAATTGCGCCCAAGTTAAGACTTCAAATAGCTCATCTAAAGTACCCCAACCGCCGGGCAGGGCAATGAAAGCATCGGCTAATTCCGCCATACGCATTTTGCGAGTATGCATCGAGTCGGTAATGATCAAATCAGTTAAACCATCATGAGCGACTTCATGGTTGACTAAAGAATCGGGAATGACGCCAATCACTTTGCCGCCTTTGCTCAGTACCGCATCGGCGACTACGCCCATCAAACCCACTTTCGCGCCACCGTAAATTAAGCGAATTTCGTGTTCTGCTAAAAGTTCACCGATGGCTTGGGCGGTTTCGGTATAAATGGCTTGGCGGCCAGAGCTAGAGCCGCAATAAACGCAAATATTTTTAATAGTGTTTGAATTATTCATGTAGTCTCTATGAGAATAGCTCGCGGTAAAATTAGCTTAATACAGTAGTTTTTTGATCAAAAAAGGTTGCAATTACAACCCTTTTTGATTGTCGTTAATGGTTGATTTTTTTAGGGTTTATTAACGTACGATGGTAAGGAAAGCATCGGTAGTACCATTAAATGTACGATCATAAGCTCCTGCGGTGGTAGGGAAATTTGCAGAGTCTGTTATGCCTGTTATGTAAGCGCTTGAACCCAAAATACCTACCCCATAAGCTACATCATCCAAGCTGCCCCCCATGACACCAGAATAGGCAATATTTGTACCATCAGCACTGATTTTGGTAATACAAACATCTCGTTTGCCTCTAGTAGTACTTGTCCATGTATTTGCCAATGGATAATCAGCAGATTCAGTAGAGCCAACTATATAAACTTCACCTGCTTTTGTGACGGCTATATCAAAAGTTCTATCTTCCAAGCTACCCCCTAAGTAGCTTGAGTAACTTAAACCAGCACCGGAAGATTGTAGTTTAGTGATAAAAATATCACCACCTCCTGTATAGGTCTTATCAAAGGCATTGGCTGTTGGGAAATCAGCTGACAGGGTACGGCCTGCTACATAAGCTTGCCCCTTGCTATCAACAGCAATTGCTGCACCAACCTCATAGTCAGAACCACCAAGGTAAGTGCTGTAACTTAATTGGCCAGCCGCATTAAACTTTGAGACGTAGGCGTCAAAATTGCCACCATAGGTTTTATCAAAAGCACTTGAATTGGTCGGGAAATCAGCTGATCCGGTTCTCCCGAGTACATAAGCTTGGCTTTTGCCATCGATAGTAATTTCATTGCCATAATCTTCAGCCGCACCACCCAAATAAGTTGAATACAACAGACTTGTCCCATTGGCATTAATTTTTGCAAAGAAGGCGTCAACACTTCCACTTAGACTACGATCAATTGCATTTGCTGTCAGCGGAAAGTCTGTTGAGTAGCTATTGCCTGTGACATAGGCTAGACCTTTTTTATTAACAGCTAGTGAAAAAGCGGCATCATCACCACTACCACCCAAATAGCTGGAGTAAGCTAGCTTGCCATCAGTCGCCAACTGCGCAATGAAAGCATCCCACGAGCCACCCAAGGCACGGTCATAAGCACCTGTCGTGGTTGGAAAGTCGCCTGACTCAGTTGAACCAACTAGGTAAACTTTGCCAGCGTTAGTAACGGCTATTTCATAGTTATAGTCGGTTTTATTGCCACGCAAAAAGGTTGTCCAAAGTAACTTACTGCCAGTTTTATCAAACTTACTGACGAACACATCCCATGAACCCTTCAATGAACCTGAAATTTGCCCCGGAAACTTAGCAGACTGCGTATGACCCGCGATATACATAGCACCTTGTTTATCTAAACCAAAACTTAAGGACATATCAATCTTACTTCCACCGATAAAGCTGGCATAGCTCAACACAGGATCAATAATCAATGCTTGGTCTGGATTATAAGCAGCTAATTTAAAGCGTAGCCCAGTTTGTTTCCCTTCGTCTGTATCGGTTACTACGTATTGAGCATCGACTGTGTGACGTTTGCCATTAATAAGCTGATAAGCGACCGGGCGATGCTGAATTAAGGTTTGCCCGCCGATTTTTAGATGTGCATCCCCTTCTTTTGTTACGGTAATAGCTTGAACGCCCGTATAGCCTAAAGCAATTTGTTGAGGATCAGCATGGGGTGCTACTATGAAGTCATATTCAAGCTGACTGGGATTGCCATAATAGGCTAGATCAATGCCTTTATATAAGTTGTTGTATTTGATTCGACCGTAATGAGGGATATCAGAAAGCCATTGTTTGGCATCACTGCCTGCATAATAGTGGCTTAAACCAGAGTGCTGTTCCTCTCCTTGCCAACCACTGCCTTTAGCTTGTGTACCTAATGGTTTGACTACTAGCTTTTCAGCACCGTCTTGGGCAGTCTCATCGAATAACCAAATATGCGCTTCAGTGTCTTGTAGATGCATTTCTAGGGTTGGGGTACGTACGGCAAAATCAACACCCTTAGCAAGTTGTCCATGATTAGGCTCGAAGAATAAGGGTAATTTTGTTAAAACAGCTTGAGAGTTAAGCTGATGCTGATTAGACGGTTTATTTAAAGAAACCTCTGAGCTGGCAATACTCTCAGTGGTGGTTAATCCTGTTGATAAAATTAGTACAGCTAAGTATGGACTAAATTGAGAGTGGCCTGCTCTCAACAATGACTGGCTACGCATTAGTAATATTCCTCGCTATTTAATATGATCGAAGCTAATAACTACCCCTCTCGCTAGGTATAGTAGTTATTTAGAGCAAGCTGGAAAAATGTTTGACTCCTCTGTGATCACGATAGTCTCTTTATATCAAGTGGTACTGGTGTAGAGTAGAAAAATTTTAACCCATGAAAAAAATTTCGACATATCCTTGATACAGCGCAATTGACTGACCAGTCAATCAGCTCTAATCTAGCTCATTCGCACGAATCGGAGTGGTACTCATGAAGTATTCTTGGCTTGAAGTCTTTAAAGCAGGCTTCAGCGGACAAAAAGAATGGCCAGCAGCATGGCCAGAGGTTAGCCCCAAAGCGGCTTATGATGTGATTATCGTTGGTGGTGGCGGGCACGGCTTGGCAACCGCTTATTATTTAGCACGTGATTTCCCCGGCACGCGCGTCGCGGTGGTCGAGAAAGGTTGGATCGGTGGTGGTAATACCGGGCGGAATACCACCATTGTGCGCTCTAACTATCTTTGGGATGAAGCGACCAATCTGTATGAGCATTCCATGAAGCTCTGGGAAGGCTTGAGCGGGGATTTGAACTTTAATGTGATGTTCAGCCAGCGCGGCGTGTATAACCTAGGCCATACCTTGCAAGATATGCGCGACATTGAGCGCCGCGTGAATGCGAATATGCTGAATGGTGTTGATGCTGAGATTGTGAGTGTCGCCGAGTTGAAAGATCGGATTCCTATTCTAGAAACCGGCAAGCATGTGCGCTATCCGGTGATGGGTGCATCTTGTCAGCCACGCGGTGGGGTCGCACGCCATGATGCAGTGGCTTGGGGCTTTGCCCGCGCGGCAGCCAAACACGGTGTGGATATTATCCAAAACTGCGAAGTGCAAGCGATGGATATTGACGGCGGACGCATCAAAGGTTTGCAAACTTCACGCGGTTATATCAAAGCGGATCGGGTCGGTTGTGTTACCGCTGGGCATTCTTCGGTGTTAGCGGCGATGGCAGGGATTCGCTTGCCGGTCACTAGTCATCCTCTCCAAGCTTTCGTGTCTGAGCCAATGAAGCCAGTCTTACATACCGTAGTGATGTCGAATGCAGTACACGGTTATGTCAGTCAATCCGATAAAGGTGATTTAGTGATCGGGGCAGGGCTAGACCCTTATTCTGGTTACTCGCAACGCGGTAGCCCACATATTATTGATCATTGTGCTTCAGCGATTGTGGAGTTATTCCCCATCTTCTCGCGAGTACGCTTGAATCGCCAATGGGGTGGGATCGTGGATGTTTGCCCCGATGCTTGCCCGATTATTAGCCCGATTCCACAAGTGAAAGGTTTATATTTCAATTGCGGTTGGGGTACGGGTGGCTTTAAGGCGACACCGGGTTCGGGGCATGTGTTTGCACATACGATTGGCCAAGATAAATCGCATCCATTGGCAGCACCTTTCCATATTAATCGCTTTGTGACGGGCGCTCTGATCGACGAGCACGGCGCTGCTGCGGTAGCACACTAAGGAGGCTTAAGTATGTTTATAATTCATTGCCCCTATTGTGGCGAACTGCGTGATGAACAAGAGTACCGCTGTGCGGGGGAAGCGTTTATCCAACGCCCCCGTTTAGATTGCACCGATGAGCAATGGGGTGATTATGTGTTTAACCGCACCAATCCCAAAGGCAGGGTGCTAGAGCAATGGGCGCATAGTGCGGGTTGCCGTAAGTTATTTGTGATTGAGCGCAATAATGTGACGAATGAGATTTACGCGGTGCGCACCTTTGAATCATATAAGGAGCAAGCATGAAGCGCTTATATAAACAAGCTCATGAGCGCATTGACCGCTCGCAAGAAATTAGCTTTCACTGGCAAGGTGGTAGCTATAAAGGTTATGCAGGCGATACCCTAGCTTCAGCCCTGTTAGCCAATGACGTGAAATTAGTCGGGCGTAGTTTCAAATACGGTCGTCAGCGCGGAATTATGGCAGCGGGCGTCGAAGAGCCGAATGCGTTAGTTATCCTTGAACCCAATTCTGGCTACCATGTACCGAATGCGCGCGCGACTGAAGTTGAAATCTATCAGGATATGCATGCGGAGCCTGCGAGCGGTATTCCTTCGATCAATGAAGATCTACGCGCTTGGCTCAAGCCTCTGCATCGCTTTATGGCAGCGGGGTTTTATTATAAAACCTTTATGTCGCCTGCCGCTTTATGGCCAAAATACGAAGAGCAACTACGGAAATTAGCGGGCTTTGCGACTGCGCCGAGCCAGCCTGATGCGGAAACTTATGATCATTATAATCAGCAGGTCGATGTTGCGGTGGTGGGTGCGGGTGCTGCCGGTCTAGCGGCGGCCTTAGCGGCGGCGAACGCAGGTGCTAGTGTGCTCTTGATTGATGAGCGTCCGCAAATCGGTGGCGAATTAGTCGTGGATGCAGGGCGTGAGCAAGCCGCTGGTGAGTGGCTGAACACTATGCGTGCTGCTTTAGAAGTTCATCCCAAGGTCACGATTTTGGTACGTACTACCGCTTATGCGCTGCATGATTTTAATCTGTTATTAGCCTTAGAGCGCCGCCAAGATCATTTAACCATCGGTGCACGCAATCCGCATCAATCACGTCAACGTTTACATCGGATTCGGGCGAATAAAGTGGTACTCGCCACCGGTAGCCACGAACGCCCGTTGATGTTTGCGAATAACGATCTGCCAGGGGTCATGCTTGCGAGTGCAGTGAGCCGCTATCAGCATGAATATTCCGTGCTTTGTGGCAATAAGCCGCTAGTGGTGGGCAACAATGACAGCATCTATGAAGTAGCACGTGATCTAGTGAAAGCCGGTACGCGCCCTACGGTGGTGGATTGCCGCATGGGTTATGATGCTAGCGATTTAACTAAAATTGGTGTGATTGTTAAGCAAGGCTATACGGTGATTAAAGCCGAAGGCCGCCATAGTGTCGAGCGTGCTTTGATTGCCAAAACGGCTTATAGCGATACGCATGGCTGGGTAGTCGGTGATGCCCCCGAAACGATTCAATGTGATTTGATTGCTAGTTCCGGTGGATTTAGCCCGCTGGTGCATTTGGATTGTCATACGGGTTCTAAGCCTTGGTTCTCGGCAGATTATCAAGCCTTTATGCCTGCTTGTGACAAAGCTAACCGTTATGTTGCCGGTAGCGTGAATGGGCATAGTGACTGGCAAGGTGCGGCGGCTGAAGGCGAATATGTGGGCCTCTTAGCGACTGGGCAGACTGCAAATCCTGTGGCTGCACCCAAGCTCTTAAACGTCGCTGACTTCATCTGTCCTGATGTGGGGCGCGATAAAGTCTTCCTTGATATGCAAAACGATGTGAAGGCTTCGGATATTGAGCTAGCGATTCGCGAGAATTATCGCTCGATTGAACATATCAAGCGCTACACCGCTTTAGGCTTTGGTACCGATCAAGGTAAAACCGGTAATGTGAATGGGATTGCAGTCGCGGCAAAAATCCTAAATCTGCCGATTGCTGAAGTTGGCACAACCACTTTCCGCCCGATGTATACGCCGGTGACAATGGGGGTACTCGCGGGTAGTGAAGTCGGTCTGCATTCGGATGCACAGCGCTTCACCCCTATGCAAGCTTCTCATCTGGCTAAAGGTGCTGAGTTTGAAGTCGTTGGGCAGTGGATGCGCCCTTGGTATTTCCCGCAAGGTTCAGAATATCTGCATCAAGCGGTAGCGCGTGAATGTTTAGCGGTGCGTAATAGCCTCGGCATTATGGATGCGTCAACCCTTGGCAAAATTGATATTCAAGGCCCCGATGCTCGTGAATTCTTAGCGCGAGTGTATACCAATAACTGGGCAAAGCTCGCTCCGGGTAAATGCCGCTACGGTTTAATGTGCGACGAAAACGGTATGATCATTGATGATGGTGTCACCGCTTGTATTAGCGATACCCATTTCTTAATGACCACCACCACGGGTGGGGCAGCACGCATCTATACGCATTTGGAAACTTGGTTACAAACCGAGTGGCCTGATCTGAATGTTTATCTGACTAGCGTCACCGATCATTGGTCAACCACCGGTGTAGTCGGCCCCAAAGCCCGCCGTCTAATGGAAAAACTCTGCAAAGATGTCGATTTCAGCGCTGCAAATTTCCCCTTTATGGATTGGCGTGAAGGCACGGTTTGCGGGGTTCCAGCGCGGATTATGCGCATTAGTTTCTCAGGCGAATTGTCTTACGAGATCAATGTGCAAGCCAACTACGGGCGCTTCCTTTGGGATAGCGTGATGGAAGCAGGTGAGGAATTTAATATTACGCCTTACGGCACTGAGTCTATGCACGTCCTGCGCGCCGAAAAAGGCTATGTGATTGTCGGCCAAGATACCGATGGCTCAGTCACGCCTTATGATGCGAATATGGCTTGGGCAGTGTCTTTGAATAAATCCTATCCGTTCTTGGGGCAGCGAGCTTTGACGCGCAGTGATACTGCCCGTGCAGGTCGCAAGCAACTGGTGGGTTTGCTCACGGACGATCCGAATAAAGTCTTGAATGAAGGCTGCCAATTAGTTGCCGAAACCGGCAGTAAAGCCATGATCGGGCATGTCACTTCAAGCTATTTCAGCCCCGTGTTAGGGCGCTCGATAGCGATGGCGGTGGTGAAAGGTGGCTTGGATTTGCTGGGCACGAAGATTTACGCGAAGCCTTTATCTTATGAAGTGATTCCGGTGACTATCGTCGATAGCGTGTTCTATGATCAAGGCAAGGAGAAAATTGATGGCGAAATTTGAGACCGCCTTAGAAGGCCACGATTTTAATGCTTTGGCTGGCAAGGGCTTTCAAGTCAGTGAAGAGCGCAATTATGGCTATGTGGTGCTGCGGATTCGCTCGAATACCGCAGGCGCAGTTGAGGCTTTAGGTAAATTAGGCATGCAACTGCCGACTGCTTTAGGCATGACAGGTTCACTAGAGACTAAGTTAGTCAAATGGATTAGCCCCGATGAGTATTTAGTGACTCTGCCACTTGACCAAAAAGATGCTTTCATTAAGGAGGCAAAAGCCGCTTTAGAGGGTGTCTTTGCAGCGGTGGTGGATAATACCGGTGGCTATTCGTTACTGAAACTTTCTGGTGAGCAGCGCTATGCGGTGCTTGCGAAGAACTGTGTTTATGACTGCTCGAAGTTTTTGACCGAAGGCAAAGTCATCTCCACCCTTTTTTCCAAGGCTTCCGCCGTGATCTATCGGATTGACCCGAATAATGTTTATTTGATGGTACGTTGGTCATTCGCTGATTATGCATTTAATGTTTTAGCAACTAGCTCGAAAGAGTTTAGATAAGCTGTTGAAGCTGCCCTCTCCCCAACCCCTCCCCCCAAATGGGGGAGGGGCTAAGAGGCTGATTTTTTGCGCTCTGACTGAATGCGCGCTAACAACGCCGCAGCACTGTTCTCCCCACTGATCAACTCAGGATTTTGTTCGCGCCATTCTGCCGTCAATTCACCGCGAAACGCCTTTGCCAGAATCGCCTGCGTCAAATGATTCACGCGCTGTTGGGCAACCTTCACGCGCTGCTCAATCTGATCGGCGAATGCAAATAGCGATTCTACGCGGTGGACGATTTCGGTTTGCTCTTCGATTGGTGGAAATGGGAAAGAAAATTCTTTTAAAGCTTTTCCAGTAAAATGCTTTATTGTAGTTCCAGTGAAATACTCATCCAGCTTATTTGAATCTGCACTGTCCTTTATTACCAAGCAAAGCCATTCTGGAATAAGCCTTTCACCAACGCGAACATTATGCAGTGCTTTCTGATAAACATAATCTTCATTATCATCTTTCCAAATTGCGCAGCGCCCCGGTTCTCCACCTTCACAAATTAAAATATCGCCTTTTTTTACGATTAATTCTTTTGCTTCTTCATCACTCATTCTCATCTCGAAAACATCTGAAAGATCAAAGTCGTTCCAGCGTACATTTACATTTCTCAAGTAAAGACGTGGCTCACCTTGATTTTTTTGCTTGTCCAGCATTTTTCCTAAACGGGAAGTGGCTACATCTTTAAGTTTGACTATTTCCCAATTCTTTTCTATCTCCGTCAGCTTCCCACTCACCGCCGCCGCCAGCACCGATTGGCGGAAGCGTTTCAGGATGTTAGGAATGGCATCAAGGCGCGTTTTCAGGGTATCGACTTGTGCGAGGAGGTTGTCGAGGAGGGTGGCGATTTCTTTTTGTTCGGCGAGGGGGGGAAACGCTAACGCTGTTTTCTCAAATGTACCTTTAGTGACATGGCGTAAACCAACCCCACCTTGTGCATTGCCGACCAATTCGTCAAGTTTTTGGTTAATTGCATAGTGGAAGAAATTTTTACTGATCAAACTTTCTGAAAAATCAATCTTGAAAATATGTTGGTTTAATACGGCATTTGAACCTTTCCATACATGCGCACCAAACGAAGTTCCCGGTGTTCCTGACCATGCAAACAATAAATTTCCAGTTTTAACTTTATGCTTGTCGAGCACCTCGCCATCAAAATAGTTGAATGTTGCATTTGCGTTATTCAAATTCTGAATGCGAATGATGGGAAGCCCTGAATCTTTCCACTCAGTTGGCTTAAAAGCACGACCATTAATCAATTCACAAAGATCACCGATAGGTGCATTTATCCAGCCGTTGGGGAGTTGATTGGTCATGCTTGGTTCTCCTTGCGGAGAACGCCCTCTCCCCCAGCCCCTCCCCCCAGATGGGGGAGGGGAGCAAGAGAAGCCGACTCCGAAAAACAAGCATTGCTTTCTTTAGCCCCTCTCCGATCTGGGGAGAGGGGTTGGGGAGAGGGCTTCTCCATCTGGGGGTTGGAGAGAGGGCTTCTTAACGCTTCTTCCACCCGCTCCAACACCCCAACCTGATCCCCCATCCACTCCCTATTCGCCACCCGCATCACCCGATACCCTTCTGCCGTCAACCACTCATCCCGTGCCGCATCATACCCCCGCTGCTCATCTTCCAGATGCCAATCACCATCCAACTCCACGATCAACCGCGCGTCCATGCAAACAAAATCCACGACATAACCCCCAATCACCTGCTGTCGCCGAAACTTAAACCCACCCAAACGCTTCGCCCGCACACAAACCCAAAACGCCTGCTCAAATACCGTTGAATCCGCCCGCAACTCCCGCGCCCGATCTCTCATCCCTTCTCGAATCATGTAAAATCCCCCTCCTTAAGCCCCTCCCTCATCTGGGGGGAGGGGTTTGGGGAGAGGGCTTCTTCAATTAGCACAACATGTGAGGAAAGGGTTTCCTCCTTCACCCGTAATCCAGCCTCTTCTTCAACCGCCTTATCCATATCTTCCAAACTAAGGGTTTTGACTGTGTAAACAGGCTTTTGCAGCGGCAATTCCAGTTTGGTTTCAGGAAAATACAGACGTTTCTCCGCCAATAACTGCTGGAAAATATCATCTGATGTGATCATGCCTTCACCTCCAACCCCAACACTTCCGCCAGCAAATCCTTCTGCACCTTAGCCTCATCGCCTTTGCCCAGCGCGGTCAGTAAACCATCCAGTTCGCGCAAGGCTTCGGTAAGTTCGCTCATCGCTTCCACCGCAAGGACATCCGGCTCAGGCAAATTCGCCGCATCCACGCTGTTTTCATCTTTCAGCCAGCTAATATCCAGCGAGTCGCCCTTGGTATCGCGCACGTATTCCCGACTAAAGCACCGCCACCGTCCATTCTCACCCTGATCGACACGCGGGTTTTCCGCATAACACGCTTCAAACGGCTCAAGGTGTGACGCACTAAACGGCGTGCGCTTGCCGAAGCTCGGCATATTGGTACGCAAGTCATACACCCAGATGTTTTGCGTGCAGTTTTCGTCCTGATCTTTGTTGGCTGCCGTGCCACGAGTGAAAAACAGCACATTGGTTTTGACCCCTTGCGCGTAGAAAATCCCTGTCGGCAAACGCAAAATGGTGTGCAAATTGCACTTGTGCATCAAGTCACGGCGGATCTCCGTCCCTACGCCTGCTTCAAACAGCACGTTGTCAGGCAATACCACCGCCGCCCGTCCACCCGGTTTGAGGCTACGGTAAATGTGTTGCAGGAAGGCAAGCTGCTTATTGCTGGTTTTGTAGGTGAGGTCATCGCGGGTAATGCTGGCTTCGCCGCCCTTAGCCGTGCCGAACGGTGGATTGGCCAGCACGATGTCGCATTTTTTCAGCGTCGCCCCGACCTGCCCCAAGGCATTGCCCAGATGTACCACGCCTTCGTTGTCGCCTTCCATGCCATGCAGCAAGCAGTTCATCAATGCCAGTCGCCGCGTACCGGGGACAAGTTCCACCCCGATAAAGGCTTTGTTCACCTGAAAGTGTTGCTGCGCTTCGGGCAGGGCATACAGGTTGTCGGTACGCTCCTTGATGTAGGCATCCGCCGCAATCAAAAAGCCCGCTGTACCCGCCGCCGGGTCTTGGATGGTTTCGCCCGCTTGTGGCTGGATGCAATTCACCATGCTATTGATCAGCACCCGTGGGGTGAAATATTGCCCCGCGCCGGATTTGGTTTCGGAAGCGTTTTTCTCCAGCAAACCTTCGTACAAATCACCCAAACCGTCGCGTTTTGCGCTGAACCAGTCGATTTGCTCCAATGCCTTCACCAGTTGCTCCAAGTGGCGCGGCTCACGCAAGCGGGTTTGCGCATCGGCATAAATCGCCGCAATCAGCGGGTCACGGTCTTTCGACAAATCCAGCAACATCTGTTTGTAATAGTTGAGCAGCACCAGCCCCGACTTGCCGTTGATGTCTGTCCAGCGGCGACCTTGCGGCAAGGTATGTTGCCCCAACAAGCCCGCTTCGGTGTTTTCATGCACCATCTTTAAAAACAGCAGCAACACCAATTCGGCGACGTAATCGCTGTAATTAATGCCGTCGTCACGCAGCACGTCGCACAAATTCCACAGCTTTTGCACGATGTCGTTATTGGTCATGGGAATCCTTTTGAAGAAGCTCTCTCCCCCAGCGCTCAGATGAGGGAAGGGAGCAAGAGAATCCAGCCTCAATAGTTTAATTAATCACTTGTTTAGCCCCTCTCCCATTTGGGGAGAGGGGTTGGGGAGAGGGCTTGTTGATTATTCTCCAACCAATTGCAATGCTTCTTGTAAAACCGCATCTGACAAAAAAACACCTGACTGTTGGATGGCAAGCAAACTGGGGCGGATGGTTGCCACATGCCCGTTATCTTTTGCCCAGATCAGCATACCTACACTACCAATGGTATTAAGGTGGTTGAAAATAGCAACTTTGCGAGCGCGGCGATCATCTATCAGCAAAGAATCGGCATGAAGGTGCTTGTAAAGCGACATGGCCTCCAGCTCACCATCACCCAAACCTGATGGAGTGATATGGAGTGATGATGGTTTCAGACCGATCAACATAAATGGTTTTATCCTGCAAATACTGACGCAGTGTATCTGCTTTCGGTTTACCTGCAATCGTGCATTCGTTGAAGACCGCAGTAGGCACACGGACTTGCTGAAAACGGATGTCCAACCAGTGCAAGCCATCACACACCGCCAACGAAACCAAAGCCGATGAATCGGCGACAACCAGCATCAGGAGGCTTTCCTGAATGCGGCAACCTCAGCCGCTAACTCCCCTTGTTCGTAATTGATCATGGGGATGTTGTGTTTTTTACATTCAGCAATAAAGGTGAAACGATCAACTCCAGCAAATTCGCAAGCAGCTCCAGCAGACAAGTTTCCTGATTGATACATGGTCAAAGCTGCATAGAGTTTGATACGTTGTCCCAACTCTACAGGTGAAAACTCCATGCAGAATTGTTCGGGTACATCCAGTGTGATTTGCATAAAAAAGCTCCTCATTATGGGTAGATTGTGGAGTGATTATAACGGGATCAATACAAGTTTTCCCATTTAAGAAGCCCTTTCCCACAAATGTTCACTCAATTGGTCGAGGACACTTTCTAACTGACCCGATAGCAGTTTGTCCAGCCGTTTCGCGCCGCCATCCCGCGCAAAGGTGCGATTGACGAATTCGTGGTCGATTACGGTTTCATGCACCAGTTGTTTGGCAAGGCGTTCCAGCCAGTTGCGCTGTACGGGTGTCCACGGGTGCAGGCTGTAAATTCGCTGCATTCCGGCTTGCACGCGCTGTTCAAACGGGATCAAGGCTTCACCTAACGCCGCCTGACGAATATAACCGATAATGCTGGCGGCAATGTCCTGATTACTTTGGTTACGCCATGCGGTTTGCAGGTTGACGGCGGAATAGCCCGCACTGTCCAGCAACAATTTCACTTCACGCAATTGCTCGCGGGTCAGATCACGCGGTTTGTTCACTACCACGGCTAAGGCGGCGGATTGGTTGATTTGCTCGCGGATGAACTGGTTGAAACTGTCCAGATAGTCAGCGGGTTTTTGGTACTGACCGTAGCTTTGTTCGCGTACCAGCAATTCATCGTCATGCTCGGAAATCAGCGGGTAGTGTTCGCCGCCCAACAGTTGCCGGATGGCATCGACTTGTTGCATCAAGCCGTGGTGTTGTTGCAGGAAGCTGGCGGCTTGTTTCACACCCAACTGATGCAAGTGTTGGTGGAGTTTGTCGGGTGCAACACCCCACAGGTTTTCCAGTTCAGCCAGCTTGGTTTTGAGTGCCGGTTTACGCTCGGCTTTTTGGGCAGCTTTGCGCATCACCCGCATGATTTTCTGGTTGAGTTGGTTCAGCACGTCGTCGGCATGGCTGGTATTGGTTTGTTCCCCAGCCGTGGCAAGTGCCTGTTCCAAACTACTGGGATCGGTGAGTTCGCCGTACAGTTGTTCCAGTGTGATGTTTGGGTCTTTAACCAGCGGTTTCATGGTAGAAACATCTTGCAGGCTGGCGTAAATGTCCACTGGGTCGTAGATTTTGAACACGGTCTTGCCAATTTCATCACAACGGCGTGTGGCTCGCCCGATCATTTGCTCGTAGAGGATGCGTGACGAAACGCGGCGCATGAACACCAGATGGGCAATTTCTTCCACATCAATTCCGGTGGTCAACAAATCCACGGTAATCGCAATATTAGGGTAACGCTCGTTTTTGTACTGGCGGATCAGTTGTCTTAATTTGTCGCTTTGCCCGGTGATTTTGCGTACTGCTGCTTCATTGTAATCGTCTTCGTAGACGGCTTTGAAAGCCTCGTCCAGCAAGCGTTTGACCATATCGGCGTGCAAATCGGTGGCACAGAAAATCAGGGTTTTTTCTGCACCAAATGGGTCGAGTTCCTTGGCAAGCTGGTCACAAATCACCTTGTTGAACTTTTCGGTGATTACCCGCTTGTTGAAGGCTTCCACCTTGAAACCTGTGTCATCTTCCAGTTCGGCGGTATCGACTGTGCCATCACGGGTATTGAGGCGGCTGACCGTTTCGCCTTTTTCAAACTTGATACCGTTTTGACTCAATAGCGTGGTGTAACGGATTGGGGGTTCGTGGTCGATCAGCCAGTCATCCGCCACGGCTTCACGGTAGGAATAGGTGTAAACGGGCTTGCCGAAAATCTCGGTGGTATGTTTAGCAGGGGTCGCAGTCAGCCCGATTTTGACCGCATCGAAATAGTCCAGCACGCGGCGGTAACTGGATAAATACTGGCTGGCAGCACGGGTGCTGAGTTCGCCTTCAGTCATTTCCTGATCGAGCGTGTAACCCCGATGCGCTTCATCAATAATAATGCAATCAAACTGGTCAACGGGTGGTGGCGTGTCGGACTGGAAAATCCGCATCACCATTGCCTGCACGGTAGCAACCTGAATACGGGTTTCCGCTTCGGCCTGCATGTCGCCGAGTTCGGCAATGTTGTAGATTTTGGACAGGGTTTGGTTTTGCTCCAAAGGTGCTTCATTGAAAGCGTCCTGTGCTTGATCCCCCAAGGCAGTACGGTCAACCAGAAACAGGATGCGGCGGAAATGTTCTGTCTTGAGGAAACGGTACATCAGGCCAATGATGGTGCGGGTTTTGCCCGTGCCAGTTGCCATTGCCAGCAAACAGTGTTGCTGGTTGTTCTGTAATGCCCGTTCCGTCGCCTGAATCGCTTTTTCCTGATAATTTCGCAGCTTGAGGTAAGCAAACCCTTCTTGCTGTAACAGTTGTTGTGCTTGTTCATGGCTGCGTTTCAGCCGATCCAGCAAGCCATCGGGGGTGTGGAATTGCTGCAACGCCCGTGCCGTATTCGCAGGTGAACGTACATCCCGAAACCATGTGCCAGACTGTTCCTTGAGCTGCTGGATAAACGGGCGACCGTTACACGAATACACAAATGGGATTTGGTAATGTCCTTCGCCTTCATCTGCCCATGCGATGTTACGCCCTTCCTGTTCCCACGCGGCTTGCATGGCTGCTTCAACACGGAAACCACGGGCGTAGCGTTCGGCTTGGGTAATTTTCCCCGCGACATTGGTATTTTCGCGCTTGGCTTCGACTACTGCAATCGGGGTTAAACCTGTGAACAGCACGTAATCGGCGCGTTGTTTACCCGTGGTAGGCCATTCGGCAATGGCTTTGTTCTTGCCTTTTTCGGGGCGCGTGCCTTGCGCGTAGTGCAGCACTTGGCTGTCGGCTTCCCAACCCGCTTCCTGCAATTGCTGGTCAATGATAATGCGGGTGAGGTCTTCATCCAGTGTGATTTGTTTACTGGCTTGCCGGATACGCCTACCCAAGGTTTTCAGGTGTGCGGCATTGGTCTTGGCTTGCTGGGCGGTGCTGAGTTCAGCTTGCAAGGTTTTGATATGCTGTTCAAACGCTTGTTGTTGCTTCAGCAGTTCGGCTTCGTACTGTTGCGCTTGTTGCTGGAAACGGCGGGCTTCTTCGTCCATCGCCTCAGCTAAAGCATCGGATTCGGTTTTTTCCTGCTGCAATAAGGTTAGTAATTGCTGGTCGCTATCCACCTGTTCGTTGGCAGTCAGTAGCTGGGTGCGTAATTGCCCGATTTGCCCCTGCAAGTCACGCAATTGCTGACTGGGGTCAGTGGGGGGAATAAATGCACCCGGTTTGAAATGGCTGTCTTGTTTGCCAAACGAGCGGTGAAACCAGATTGCCAGTTCACGCGCCACTTTCAGGCCATCCATTGCTTCCTTGTGCCGGGTCTGGAAACGGTGGGTAGCGTTATTGCCTTCGATGCGCAAGGTGTGGAACAACTGACGGATAGCGGGTTCAAGTTGCACCTCACGATCCAGCCTGAACAGCAAATCCGCTTGGGCGGTATTGTCATCGAACAGAATACCGTAGCGAGCTGCCATATCCTGTGCCATTGCTTCACCCAATTGGCGCAATTTGATTAGGGTGGTATTAGGATCGCTGGCAAACACCGCCTCAGCGGTACGGGCAAGCTGCCAAAATACTGGGCTATGTTCTTGCAGAAAAAAGAAATTACTAGTGTGCTGTTCCATATCGCCCCTATCCCTGTAACCATTGTCGGTTTGTGCAACTGATTATAAACGTTGCAGCAATTCGGCTTTTTTACTGGCAAATTCATCTTCGTTAAGGATGCCTTTTTGTTTCAGGTCGGCCAGTCGTTCGATCAGGGCGAAAATATCGCCGTTGTCGGCGTGCGCATTATTGCGGTGGTGATTGCTGACAGCGGTGTTGTTGGGGTAGTGCGGATTAGGTGCGGTTGCAGGCGGGGCAGCTGGTGCAACGCCATTCACTGACACGATGGGCAATTGGTCGACGGGCACTGTGCCGTATTGGCTGCTGAAAGTCATGGAGTTATTGCTACCTTGCTGTTGTGATACGCCACCGATTTGATGATCCAGCGTGTTATAAACGGTGACTTGCCCGTTAATATCGACGGCCAGACGGCAGGTGGTTGGGAAGTAGGCATAACGGCTGTTGTTTTGCCCTCCGGTGGTGGAGGCAATGCCCAACTGATCAGGCCACCAGTTACGGTTGCCTTGGGGGGCTTTGGGGTTATTGACCGGCATGAACACCACTGGTTGACCTGATAATAGATTGGACAGTTCGACGCATAAGCCGTCGACTTTGGCTTTCAGGCCGTAGTTGAACATATCGCCCACCATCGTCATGCCGCCTTGCATCCATTGCCCACCTCCGCCGAGTTCGGGGTGGTTGAATTGCGCCATCGTACCATTGCCATTCATGACGGCATAGAGCAGGTGGGTAACGGCATCAGTAGAAACGCTATAGCGTTGTGCCAAATTATTGATGGCGTTTTGTCCGTAGTCGGTGAAGGTTTGCATGGAATGATCTCTAAAAAGCAGTAAGGGAGGCATTGTAATCCCATTTTACCATGCGCCGATAAATCGCCAACGATTTCTGTCACTTAACAGTCTCAGTCTTGCTACCTCTAGTCTTACCCCACGCAACTTTCTAATCTCATTCTTGTTGGATTCAGCTGAGTTGTTTACTCTGGGTTCATCGCACTAACTAGAACGCTAAAGCCATGATCGCACCCACCTTTTTTCACGACATCTACCTACTAGCCGCAGATCATCACTTACCCGGTGAGCCGATTAATAATGACCAAATCGACGCTTATGTTGCACCGCTTGATCAAAATTCGCGGCGCATCAAACAACGTGTGTTAGGCGAAAATGGCATTCAAACTCGCTATTACGCGCTGGATTGTGAAGGTAAAACCACGCTTAGCCACACCGATTTAGCCTGCCAATCCATTCAAGCCTGCTTGCAGCAAGCGCAGGTCAATTTGCATGAAATAGATGTCTTGACTGCCGCGACGTCGGGGGGCGATGTGAGTATTCCGGGGGTGGCAAATATGATTCAAGGTGCTTTGCACGCGCCACCGATGGAGGTGCATAGCCATCAAGGAGTGTGTGCGTCGAGTGTGTTGGCGTTGAAAGATGCCGCGCAATCCTTGAGCCAAAACCCTGAGCAGCGGATGGCAGTGGTGGTTGCGGCGGAAATGCCGTCGCGGATTTTTAAGGGTTCGCGTTTTGCTAGCCAAACTCAGGTGGATTTCGAGTCGCATTTTTTGCGCTGGATGTTATCGGATGGTGCGGGCGCGGTGTTGCTGGCTAAAGGTGCACAAGTCTTAACTCATGTAGCACAAACTGCTTTAGCCCAACGCGGTTTAGCCTTAAAACTCAATTGGATACATGCGAAATCATTTTCCGGCGATTATCCGGTGTGTATGCAATTAGGGCAGGGCAGTCATCGCGCTAAAGAGCAGCATGCGAGTAGTGATTATAGCGCACAGGCTTCGTATTTGGATTTTCCTTCGCTGGCTGAGGCCGAAGCGGCTGGGTATTTTGCTTTGCGCCAGAATTTGCGCTTATTGCCCAATTTATTTGAAGTGGCGGTGCATGAATATGCGGGGTTGGTGCAAGGCGGCTGGGTTAAGCCCGCTGAAGTAGATGTATTCTTATGCCATTACTCGTCTGAGACTTTGGGTAAAACCTGTGAAAATATGATGGAGCAAGCGGGTTTAGGGATTGCGCGTGACAAGTGGTTTAGTAATCTGAAAACCTGCGGCAATACCGGAGCAGCGTCGATTTTCATTATGCTATCGGAATGGTTAGCCACGCAAACGCCAAAAGCTGGGCAAAAAATCTTTGCCTTTGTGCCGGAATCGGGGCGTTTTACCGTGAGTTATTTTATGTTGGAAGTGGTGGAGTTAGCGACCATTCAAACTCAAGTTCCTAACACTCCAACTGCTTCTGCTCCCATTGCTAAGCAAGCTTCTCCACAGCCACCCGCCAATTTCCAAACGGGCATGAATCAGCAAGTACAAGCCACTTTATTAGAATTAGCTGAGATTTGGCACGGCTTCCGCTCGCAAATCTGGCGCACGCCGTTGGTGGAAAAGATCAATGCGGGGCAGCTCACCCAACACGACTATGTGACCTGGATGGCGCAATGGATTCCGCAGGTGCGTGAGGGTAGTTTGTGGATGCGCGCGGCGGTGGCGCATTTGGATGAGCCGTATCAAGTGCTGGCGGAGCTGATTACTGAGCACGCGAATGACGAGCAATTTGATTTCAATATCCTGTTTGAGGATTACCAAGCGGCGGGTGGCAAGGCGCAAAACATTCATGAGTTGCAGCGCAATGCAGGCGGCGAGGCGCTGAATAGTTATATGTATCGCAAGGCCAAAACGCCCAATCCGTTTGGTTTATTAGGCGGGATTTATATCATCGAAGGCACGGGGCAGCGCATCGTGCCGTGGCTCTTACCCTTAGTAAAACAGCAACTTAATTTACCCGAACGCTGCTATCGCTTTTTGAAATATCATGGCGAAAACGATGAGCATCACTTGGAACATTGGTTGATGGCGTTGCAATTTGTGCTGGAGATCGGCGGCGAAGCAGCGCGGCGTGATATTGTGCGCACTGCCCGCGATGTAGCGAGTTTATATCAGTTACAAATGGAGCATATTCTGTGAATACGCCGCAAGATTGGTCAAAATGGCAGGATAATCCTGACGATCCGAATCCTTGGTACACCTTGTATATGGATAGCGTCACGCCACTATCGCCTGAAGTTAAACAAGCGTGGCTGATTGATAGCAGCCGCAAAAGCCGCCAATATTTACTGCCAATTGTGCGCCCTTTAGCACGGTTGACGATTATTTTGAATCAGGTCATTAAAAGTGTTTTGCCGAGTTGGCGACAATCTACAGTTTTGCATAAAACCATTGTTTGGGGCTTGAAAAATTTCGTTAGCCCCGAGGCCAATACGTTTATTTTGCGCCATTTCACTTTGGGCAGTGAGATCCAATGCTTTATTCTGGATAATTTACCTGGCATTGAAGTTCCATCGCTGCATTATATGCGTTTCCAGACTTTAGATGATTTAAAAGATGATGCATTTTTAAAGCATGATTTGAATTTATTTAATTTCATTACTAGTTTAAACCTAGCACTGCAAGCGCAAGACCGAGAGTTAATTGCACCGGAAAAACTTAATTTCTCTGCGATTACTGATGGCGAGTTGCCGATTCGTGATATTCCAACCGGCAAATGGAATAAGCTGGATATTCAAACTGCGATTGAGTTGTATACACCTGTGTTTCAATTTTTCTTGAGCGATAATGACTTCTGGCGCTCGGTCAATTCACTGCAACTCGATGAAACGATTGCCATGTATGTGGGGAAAATTATAAATGATCCATTGCCTTTGATACTGGTGAACAATCGCCATCCACTAGTGCCACATTCGACTTTGAAAGCGGGATTTCGTTTGGTATTGCATGGTTTGGGAACGGAAATGTTGCATCAGTATTTGGTACTTTTGAAGCGGAAACAGGCTGAAGGATTGGAGCTAGAAGCACAGAAAAGGGATTAGTCCACCACTTTTACATCTGGATAAAACGCTGAAAGTCTTTAGTCTGAGGAGGCTAAATGGAGATGGGCAAGCCAATTCATCAGGGGGGGCTTCTATCTCTTTAGGAACATACAGCTTAGACCCACTGCCCAGTATGCTGGAAATTAGCTAATCGGCTAGGAGCTAGCGATGCAAGCAAACATTACACAAAATTCCATCCCCCGCGATAACGAAGGTTATCTGCTCAATCCCGACGATTGGTCAGAAGAGTTAGCCGAAGTTTTAGCGGTTGAAGCTGAATTCAATTTAGTCGGTGAGCAGCGCGAAATTGTCTGGTTTGTGCGTGAATATTTTGAATTACATGCCAGTGTGCCGGAAGCGCGTAAAGTATTGAAATTTATGAAAGAACAATGGGGCGCAGAGAAGGCAACTCGTAAATATCTGTATAAACTCTTTCCCAGAGGCTATGCGCAGCAAGCTTGTAAGGTAGCAGGGATGCGCAAACCTTTAAAGTTAATGCTGGATTTATAAATTATTTCCAGTGCTGCCTTTTTAGCAAGAGGAATTGCACCCTGCTTAAAAAACAGCTACTATAAAATAAACTTATAAATCGTCATTTCATAATTATTACACAAAGGGCTAGCAAATGACTCCATTTGGATCTTATCCAGAAGTTAATCCGGGCTGGGTAGATAATACAGTGCGCGGTTCTGAAACTACACCATCATTAAATTCACCAACAAACACCGACCATCATGAGCTGGAAACAGCAGCACCTGTGCAAGAAATACCTTTGCCTGAAGATGAGCTGCAACTACTCAAGCGTTTGGGTTATTCTTATCAAGTGCTAGCTTCGTCGATTGCGCGTGCGAAACAAGCTCAGCAAGAGTTGCGTGGCAAACTCAACACTTATAAAGCTTCTATTGATACACGCCAAAAAGAATTGCAGGCTGTGTTAGCGCAATTAGCAGAGTATCAAGAAAATCCTAGTGCTATTCCTGCGAATGAAATGGAAATTGCTGAAGAGTTTGCACAGTTAAAGAAAATTCTCAAAGGTTCGCATCATGAGTCGTTGTTGGCTAAGTTGAATAAAATGCAAGCGTCTGTTGATATAGACCGGCAAAACCTACCCGAGCTTCTGAAAGCCATGCGTAGCGAGTTGGACTTGGTAATTTTACAAGCGCTGCGTTTAACTGCTTTAGAAAACCTAAACGAAGCGTATAAAAAGTATCGGCAGTTCCAAGAGTATAACTCACGCGCTGAGCAGGAATTTCAGTCTTTAGTGAATGCTTTTACTTTGAGCTAAAGCTTGAGTGAAGCGCAGCCCAAGATGGCTTGGTTGCGCTTCAACTTAATGGCTGCTATGCAGTGTTTTTTGCTAAACGCCATTTTAAGATTAAATAGCCAATCACTGCTGACAGTATCGAGCCGACTAAAATACCCAAACGGTCATTAGTCACTAAAGCTTGCCCTTCTTGCTCAAAAGCCAAAGAGCTAATAAATAAGCTCATGGTGAAGCCAATACCCCCTAAAATCGCTACTCCATAAAGCTCCCACCAGCCTACCTCGGTAGGTAATTTAGCTATGTTGAGTTTAATCGCTAGCCAGCAAGCGCCAAAAATACCCATCTGTTTACCGATAAATAAACCTGCCGCGATGCCTAACGGGATAGGCTCAAGCATCGAGTTTAAGGATAAGCCGGTTAAAGACACACCGGTATTCATAAAGGCAAACAGTGGCAAAATTACATAAGCTACTGAGCCATGCAAATCGTGCTCTAAACCTTCGGCAACCGTGTGATCATGGCCTTCTGGAACCCGTAAAGGAATAAAGAAGGCTAGCAAAACCCCCGCTAAGGTAGCGTGTACACCCGATTTCAGCACCGCTATCCACATGACTAAACCGACCAATAGATAGGGGGTAAGTGAGAGAACGCCACGCCGATTGAAGATAAATAAAATGACTAAAGCTATCGCAGCGACGCTTAAGGATAAGGCTGAAAGTTTGGTGGTATAAAACACTGCAATAATGACAATCGCACCAAGGTCATCAACAATAGCTAGAGTGAGTAGAAATAGCTTTAAACTAGTGGGCACACGTTTGCCTAACAAGGACAAAACGCCTAAAGCGAATGCGATGTCGGTCGCGGTAGGAATTGCCCAACCTCGCATCGCTTGCGGGTCTTGGTAGTTAGCCAAACTATAAACTAAGGCAGGCGCTGCCATACCCCCTAAAGCGGCAATCACAGGTAGAGCAGCTTTGGAGCGGTCGTTTAATTCACCTTGTAAAACTTCGCGTTTAATTTCCAAACCTACGGTCAGAAAGAATAGAGCCATCAGGCCATCATTCACCCACAGTAATAAGGGCTTGGCAATTTCTAAAGCACCAATTTGAACTGCAACAGGGGTATTGAGTAACAGCTCATACCAAGCTTGCAATGGTGAGTTAACTACAAGCATGGCTAAAATTGCAGCGATTACTAAAAGAATACCGCTAGCTGACTCTAAAGCTAAAAAGCGTTGAATTTTTTCTTTCATCGTTATTTATTGCTTAATCATTGATCTGAGTAGTCAGTATCATAGCAATCCTGCTCAGCAAGCAATATTAACCATGTAAGCGGTGATTTTAAGCATTAGTCCATTACAAATAAAATAAATTTATCAGTAATTGTTGTTTTTTTGTTCATGCCTTAGTCGGTTTTCGCTTGAATAGAGTACTTTAATGCTCTAGCCTTATAAGCTGATTTTTTCCTTAATCAGTCGTCTTGCGAGGAGACCCTAATGAGAAATCGACAACTCATGCCGCAGTGCTTGAGCTTCAGTGCGGGGTATCTGTCTAGCCCCCTTAGGTACTGGCTAATTGGTTTAGTCGTATGGTTTTTCAGCTCGCTCGCTTGGGCAGGTACAGCTTGCAAAGTTGATTACACGATTCCTAATCAATGGGGAAATGGTTTCTCCGCGAATGTGAGCCTGACCAATACTGGAGAGGCTTGGTCTAGCTGGACGGTTACTTGGGATATGCCTAATGGGCAAAAAATCACTGGCCTGTGGAATGGGAACTCTACCCAAACAGGTGCAGCCGTCATGGTTAAAAATGCGAGTTGGAATGCCAATGTTGGCAGTAACGCGACAGTGCAATTCGGTTTTAATGGCTCGCATACCGGAACGAATCAAAAGCCTAGCAATATCGCTGTCAATGGTGTGCTTTGTGAGGGTAATCCACCGCCTCCTAAACCTGCGGTCGTGGCTTGTGAAGTCAAATATGCCATTGTCACTGAATGGGACACGGGCTATACCGGTGATGTAGCGATTAAAAATACGGGTGATGCCCTGAGTGCTTGGACCGTCGCTTGGGATATGCCAGATGCTCAACAACTCACGGGTATGTGGAATGGGGTTTATAAACAGACCAGCAGTCATGTCGACGTAACACATGCAGGTTGGAATCAGCTCATAGCCGCAGGCGGTACGCTTCAATTCGGTTTTAATGCTAACCACAGTGGACTCAACCGCATCCCCGGGAATATCAGTGTCAATGGGGTGAAATGTACGGGGCAGATAGATCCACCTGCGCCACCCCCCCCTGCCTGTGAAGTGAAATATCAAATCCAAACCCAATGGGAGACTGGTTTTACAGGAACAGTCGATATTAAAAATACGGGTGCTCCGTGGAGTGGCTGGCAAACGACATGGACGATGCCAACGGGCCAGAAATTAACAGAGGGTTGGAATGGTCAATTCACTCAAGCATCGGATAAGGTCACGGTTGGGCATTTAGAAAGTAATAAAGTCGTCCGTCAAAACAGTAGTATTTCGTTTGGTTTTAATGCTTCACACACGGGCTTAAATATTGCTCCGATTGATCTAGCCGTGAATGGGACACGTTGCAGTGGTCAGGCTGATACATTGCAATTACCACCGAGTACACCTACGCAATTAACCTTAAACCTAATCGAAAATAATTATGCTGATCTGAGCTGGCAAGATAGCAGTGACAACGAAGATTCGTTTGTACTAGAGCGCCGTCAAGCGGGTGGGAGCTGGGCGGTTTTAGCCACTTTAGCGGCGAATACCGTTAATTATCAAGACAAGACCTTAGCTGTCGGTATCACGTATGAATATCGCTTAAAGGCGGTTAATGTTTCAGGTGCATCAACTTATACCGATATTCTATTAGCCAAACGCCAAGATCGTACTGATATTCAAGCAGCGATCTTAGTGAATAATTGTGCGGCCTGTCATGGTACTGATGGCTATAGCTCTGGGCCAGGTACGCCTTCGATTGCAGGCTTAAGTAAAAGTTATCTGGTTCGTACTATGAAGGCGTATCGCACGGGTGAGCGGGCTTCGAGTGTCATGAATAGGATTGCTAAAGGCTATACCGATACTCAAATTGAGCGCATGGCTGATTATCTGGCCGCTCTACCATTTAAAGCTGCCTCACAAACCACCGATCAAGCCTTAGTCAATCGTGGAAAAGCAGTCCACGAGAGTAACTGTGCTTTCTGCCATGTGGGCACAGGTCATGATATGAGCTTGACAGGTACACGCCTTGATGGGCAGTGGGCTGGTTACTTACACGCTACGCTTGAAGATTACTATCAAGGGCGTAGTAGCAATATTCCTACCGAAATGGCACATCAAATGAGCAATTTAAAACCACTGTTTGGTGAGGATGTGTTAGTAGCCTTGGCTCAATATTATGCGGCGGATGCCACTGCGAAAGCAGGTGGGGCTATAGATGATGATAATGGTGGCGGCGGTGATGATGGTGGCAATTCAAGTACTGCACCTGCTGCACCAACGACCTTGACGGCAACAGCGGTTGACAATAGTAAAGTTAATTTAGCGTGGAAAGATACTAGTAACAATGAAACGGGTTTCCGTATTGAGCGCCGCTCAACCGGAGCGACGGAGAATGATTGGGTTGGTATCACGGATGTAGCGAGCAATACCCAAGCTTATACGGATACGACGGTGGCGATGGGCATGGCTTATGACTATCGGGTAGCTGCTTTTAATACTGTTGGCAGTACGGCGAGCACAGCAGTAACAGTGACCTTACAAACCGCTCTGCAATATGGTCAAAGCCAATATCAACGCCAAGGTTGTGCGAGTTGCCACGGTGCGGATGGCAAGGGCGGTTTCACTAAAGTGGATCTAACTAAATATACCTCGGCAGATTTGTTGAATTTAACCAAAGTGATTCATGACACGATGCCACCCGGCAATCCCGGTGCTTGTACAGATGGCTGTGCTGCTGCTATTGCCAGTTATATCACCGAAGTTTTAGTTCCGAATGCCAATGGCGGTGGCGGGGATGATACTCAAGCTTGCGTTGGTTCACCACCCGCAGGCGTGCGCAATTTGAGATTGCTAACCCGCCAAGAATACCAAAACACGGTGAATGATTTGCTGGGTTTGCAGCTGGATTTGTTGCATAAATTACCTGAAGAAAATCGGGTCGATGGGTTTGATAATAATGTGGCTCAGAATCAGATTACCAGTCTGCGGATGGAGGCTTTTCTGACTCAAGCTGAGCAATTAGCTTCTCAAGCGGTCTTGCAAACTTGGAGTAATTTAGTGCCCTGTGGCCAACAAGATGCAGCCTGTGGACGGCAATTCATTCAAAGTTTTGGTAAGCGTGCTTTCCGGCGACCGTTGACGACGACTGAGGTAGAGAGTTTTGCGCTGAATTTCAGTGGTGTAGCTTTCAAAGATGCGGTAGAAAAAACTATCATGAGCATGCTGATGTCACCGCATTTCCTCTACCGTTCTGAGCTAGGCGAGTTACAAGCCGACGGTAGTTATAAACTCACGCCTTATGAAGTGGCGAGCAGTTTATCTTATTTGTTCTGGGGCAGTATGCCCGATGCAGAACTAATGACAGCGGCTGATCAGAACGCGCTGGATACTGCTCAACAACGCATTACACAAGCCTCGCGTCTACTAGCATCAAGCCGTAGCCGCCAGCAGGTCGGTAACTTTGTTGGGCAGTGGCTACTCAAAACCAATCCGTATTTCTTGCCTGCGAAGGACAGTAGTGTCTATCCCGCCTACACAGACGCAGTGCGTTTAGCGATGTCTCAAGAACTGATTAATTTCTTTAACTATGTGACTTTTGATTCGACGCAAAGTTTCCGTGAGTTATATGAAGCGGATTATGTGTTGGCGAATCAGACGCTCGCGGATTTCTATCAGCTGAGTGGGGCAAGCAGTAGCAGCTTTGAGAAAACGCCCGTTACGGATGGTACTCGCCACGGTATTCTGACCCTAGGTGCAGTGTTAGCACGTTATGCCAATAGTAATGAGTCCCATCCTTTCAAACGGGGGCGATTCTTCTTTGAGCGGGTACTTTGTCATGATTTACCCGAGCCTGCCAATATGGGCATAGTTGAAGCGCCTGACCCAGACCCGAATATGACAACCCGAGAGCGTTTCGCCTTCCACAGTAATTCCGGTACGAGCTGTTACAGTTGCCACCAGTATTTAGATGGCCCTGGGTTTAACTTTGAGAAATACGATGGTGCAGGGCAATTCCGGCAGTTGGAAAACGGTAGTTTAGTCGATGCCAGTGGTATTTTACGGGGTATGGAGACCTATTCGCCGACTGAGGAGTTGAGCGTGACTGATCTCAGTTATCTCAGCCAGTTAGTTGCCGATAGCCCAACCGCCGCCCAATGCTTAGCACGTCAGTATTATCGTTACACGACTGGACGTAGAGAGTCTTCGGCGGACAGTTGTGCACTGGATAGTTATCTTCAAACCTATCAAGCTAATAACTACAACTTACAAACAATGTTGTTGAGTATTGTGAATGCTCCTAACTTTACTTTGCGTCGGGCGCAATAAGGGGGATGACCATGCGTACAGTGAAAGAGCGTCGCGATTTTCTGAAGTGGGTAGCGGCTAGTTTTGGTGCTGCTATGTTGCCGTATGGCAGCATGGCTTTTGCGGCTGAGCCACCCCGTCGTGCTATCTTTGTGTATTTCCCTGATGGAATGCGCCCTGAGCATTGGCATCCACCTACCACAGGGACTGATTTTATTCTGCCCCCTATGACTGCGCCTTTGGAGCGGGTACGTCAGCATTGTGTATTCTTGAGCGGAATAGATATGAAAGGCTCAGGCTCTACGCATGAAGGTGGAGTGCTTAAGTTGCTGACAGGTGCTGATGGGCGTGCTAGTGATAAAGCCGTCAGTTTAGATTATTACCTTGCGCAGTATTTCAAGACGCAAACGGTTAGACCGCATCTGAACTTAAATATCCTACCAGTCTGGGATAGTGCAGGGGTGACTTTTGATGCGAATGGCCTAAGAGTTGCACCTGAACCCAATCCATTAGCCGCTTTTGAATCTTTATTCGGTACTAATGCCTCAGATAATTTTTTAGTACAACGCCGCCTGAGTGCTATGAACGCTTCACTTGCTGAATTAAATGCCTTACGCAATAAGCTAGGTTCGGTAGAGCAGGCCAAGTTAGCTACTCATGTCGAGTCCTTACGTGAGCTAGAGCAGAAGCTGACTGCGAATCTTGGAGCTTGCCCAGCGTGGAATTTTAATCCAACCGGATTTAAGGTGACACGTACTGGCTTCTGGAGTAACCCTGAATATCGAGATGCCAGCAAAATGGCTTTAATCAGTAGTTTACAAATGGATGTGGCTGTACATGCCTTAGCCTGTGATTTGACTCGGGTGGTGACTTTAACTTGGGGGCATGCTGTCAATGAGGCTGTGATTGCTGAATCGGGTAGTGGCCAAACTTGTCATCAGGCCTCACATAGTGGGGGTGAGGATTTTATTAAAGTCAAAGCTTGGTATACCGAGCAACTGGCTAAACTGATTGAACAATTAGCTAGCGTCCCTGAGGGTAGTGGGACGCTATTAGATAATACACTGATCTTCGTGGGCAGTGATTTAGCCAATGGTGGCTGGCATAACCATGCGGATATGCCCTTTATCATCGCGGGCGGTAAAAATGCAGGGATGAGCGGTGGGCGCAGTCTAAAGTTCAACGGCACTCCACATAACAAAGTGCTGGTGTCGATGGCTCAGTTTATGGGGCTGACTATCAATCAGTTCGGTACTCAAGATACTAATCCAGGGCCTTTGCCCGGTTTGATCGCTTAGGAGAGGCAAAGCATGCTGGATAATAGTCGTAGATCATTTCTAAGAACGCTGGTGGCTGGCGCTGCGGTCAGTAGCTTAGGCTTTCCTGCCATTGTGGGCGCTGCAGGTCAGCGGGTGGTGGTGGTTGGTGGCGGGACAGGTGGGGCAACGGTGGCTAAATACTTGCGCCGTCTTGATAACACCCTCGATGTAACCCTGATTGAAAAGAACGCTATTTACACGACTTGTTACATGAGTAATGAGGTCTTGAGTGGTGAGCGCAGTTTGGAGTCTTTGCAGTTTAATTATGAAGGCTTAAAAGCACATGGGGTTAAGGTCGTTATTGATACGGTCACCGGGATTGATTATGACGCCAAGCTGATCTTGACTAACAGTGGTATTAGCTATCCCTATGATCGTTGTGTGGTATCACCGGGGATTGATTTTAAATACGAAGCGATTGCAGGCTACAGTGAGGCCGCTAGTGAGACAGTGCCACATGCGTGGAAAGCAGGGGCGCAAACTCTCTTATTACGGGATCAGCTGCAAGCGATGCCCAATGGAGGTGTCGTGGTGATGGCTGCACCACCGAATCCTTATCGTTGCCCACCTGCACCTTATGAGCGTGCTAGCCAAATTGCTTATTATTTAAAACAGCATAAACCGAATTCCAAACTGATCATTCTTGACCCTAAACCAAGTTTCACTAAGCAAGCTTTGTTTGAGCAAGCATGGAAAGAGCTATACGGCTATAAAACCAGCGATGCCCTGATTGAATGGCGATCCAGTGACCAAGCCGCTGGTGTAGTGGAGGTTGATGTCGGTTCAAAAACTGCGATTACAGAATTTGGTGATCGAGTACAAGGCGCCGTACTGAATGTGATTCCACCGCAAAAGGCGGGTAAATTAGCCTTTGATGCGGACTTAGTGGATAGCACGGGTTGGTGTCCGGTCAATAAACAAAGCTTTGAATCAACCCGCCATCCTTATGTGCATGTGATTGGTGATGCTTGTATGGCGGATGCCTTACCTAAGTCAGGTTTTGCCGCCAATACAGAGGCCAAGGTATGCGCTGCTGCTATCCATGCTTTATTGAATGGTCTAGAGCTAGCAAGCCCCTCTTTCTCCAATGGCTGCTATAGCATAGTCGGTAAAAACTATGCAATTTCGGTGGTCGGTGTTTATCGACTCTCTGATAACGGTAAAGTAATAGAAAGTATTCCGGGCAGCGGTGGCACTTCATCAGCAACAGCAACCGGTCAAGATCGCTTGTTTGATGCGAGCTATGCCTATAGTTGGTATAACAACTTTACGCAGGATGTGTTTAAGTAACACATCCTTGCTAAGAGTGGCGCTAAGGCTGTTGTGCTTTAGCAGCCATCGGTACACGCCATAATAAGAAACCGCCAATAATAAACAGAATTAACACTGCTAATAAACCTAAGCGCGATGAGCCGGTTAAGACGCCGACTACACCGACTAATAAGGGGCCTAAGACAGCGGCAAATTTGCCCAACATATTATAAAAACCAAAAAATTTAGCCGCTTGATCCGCAGGAATTAGGCTAGCGAACAACGAGCGACTTAAGGCTTGGACACCACCTTGAACTAAACCCACACACATGGCTAAAGCATAAAAACCATTGACGGTTTGCATTTGTGAAGCACCCAATGTAATCACTACATAAGCCGCTAAACCTATTAAAATTCCTTGTTTTGCCCCTAATTTATTACCTAAGTAGCCAAATAAAATCGCTGCAGGGAAGGCAATAAATTGAGTCACTAATAATGCGGTAATTAAACTATCCTGAGGAAACCCTAAAGTTTGCCCATAGTCAACTGACATCACGATAACGGTATCGACGCCATCAATATAAAACCAATAAGCTAGCAAAAATAAACCAACGGATTTAAGCTGGCGAATATGCTGGAAAGTGTCAATAAAATCGCGCCAACCTTCAGTTATTAAACGGCCTATAGCAGGGCGTTTGCTGACGGTATTGGTTTTGCGTTGATGTACCAGCAGCCAAAGTGGAATGGAGAATAGCGCCCACCACACCGCTGTGACTCCAAAAGCCCAACGTACTGCACTCACTTTATCGCTACCTAAGTGAAACCACTCAGGATGTAAAGTCAGCAAGACACACAATAGAAATAACAAACCACCACCTAGATAACCTAAACCATAGCCTAGAGCCGAAACCCGATTAAAGTCTTTCTCTTCTGCGACATCGACCAACAGCGAGTCATAAAAAATATTTGCGCCCAAAAAACCGACCACGGCTAATACAAAAGCAAACATAGCCAGTTGCCATTGGTTTTCGCCAATCAGGGTTAAGAGCAAAGTTGCGCACACGCCCAAAGCCACGAAAATTGCCATCAGTGGTTTCTTAATTCCGCCGCGATCAGCCACTGCACCTAAGAAAGGGGCTAGCAGCATCACTGATAAGCTAGCTAAAGCATTCGCTGTGCCTAGATGTAAAGTCACTGTTTCAGAAGGCAGGTCTTTAGCCCAATAACTGCGGAAAAAAATCGGGAAAAAAGCCACGACGACTGTGGTGATAAAGGCTGAGTTCGCCCAGTCATAGAAGGCCCAAGCCCAACGCTCTTTTAAAGTAGGGGAGGTCATGCTAGTTGTCATTATGATTAGTCCTAGTTTAGTGAATGGCCATGCCCGATATTATGCACAAACGCTGCTAGGGGCAATGCAAAGCCTATAAATACAGAATTAGCAGGCTTGTGCTTTAGACTTTATTTAGCTTGGGCAGAGAAGGCGGCTTAATGCTTTATCTTCCGCTTTATATGCATTAGGTAAATAGCTGCTGTTTGTGAGTGCTGGCTTAAAGCTTTAAACTGACACGCATTACCAGTTTGGGTTTTGCGCGGAAGGCTAGCTATCATGTCTTTATTTTTTATCGACCGACCGATCTTTGCTTGGGTTATTGCCATTGTTGTAATGCTAGCGGGTCTGTTAGCCATCCCTAATTTACCAATTGCGCAATATCCCGATATTGCTCCCCCAACGATTTCTGTATCCGCGTCTTATCCTGGTGCTTCGGCGAAGACAGTTGAAGACTCAGTCACGCAGATCATCGAGCAGAAAATGACCGGCTTAGATGGCCTGCAATATATTAGCTCAACCAGCAGTTCTTCGGGGAGTGCCCGTGTGGACTTGAGTTTTTCTGCGGATACTGATCCCGATCTTGCCCAAGTTGAGGTACAAAATAAGTTACAGCTAGCCTTGCCGCAATTACCCGCCGCCGTGCAGCAACAAGGAACGCGGGTTAGTAAGAGTTCTTCGGGCTTTTTGCAGATTATTGGCTTTATTTCCGAAGATGGCAGTATGAGCCAGACCGATATTGCCGATTATATTACCACTAATATTCAAGACCCGATCAGTCGCGTAGAGGGGGTTGGGAGTACGCAAATTTTTGGTGCACCGTATGCCATGCGTATTTGGCTCGATCCGCTAAAAATGAGTATGTATAAAATCACGACGACGGAAGTGAAGGCGGCGATCCAATCCCAAAATACCCAAGTTTCTGCAGGCCAATTAGGTGGTACACCTGCGCTCCCTAATCAGCCCATGAATGTGACAGTGACCGCTCAGTCTACATTACAAACGCCCGAGCAATTCAATGCCATTACCGTCAAGGCTAGTTCTACCGGGGGCGTGGTGCGGCTTGCGGATATTGCTCGGGTCGAGTTAGGCAGTGAGAGTTATGATGTGGTTTCACGGATTGGCGGCAAGCCTTCCGGCGGCTTATCGGTTACCTTGGCGAGTGGTGCCAATGCTTTAACCACTGCCGAAGCCGTTAAAGACAAGCTGAAAGAATTAGAGGCGTATTTCCCCAAAGGCTTAACAGCCATTATCACTTATGATGCTTCGCCTTTTATTAAAATCTCCATCGAAGGCGTATTGATCACTTTAGCTGAGGCGATGGTCTTAGTCTTCATTGTCATGTTTATTTTCTTACAAAGTCTCCGTGCTACTTTGATTCCTGCGATTACCGTACCGATTGTGTTGTTAGGTACCTTGGCGATTCTGAATATATTTGGCTATTCGATTAATACCTTGACCATGTTCGCAATGGTGCTGGCCATCGGTTTATTAGTGGATGATGCGATTGTAGTAGTGGAAAACGTTGAGCGCTTAATGCATGACGAGCAGCTCTCCCCACGGGATGCAACACGCAAATCGATGCAACAAATTACCGGCGCTTTAATTGGCATTGCCTTAGTGCTCGCGGCGGTCTTTGTACCGATGGCTTTCTTCGGTGGTTCGACTGGGGTGATTTATCGGCAGTTCTCCATTACTTTGGTGTCAGCGATTACCTTGTCGGTCGGTGTTGCGTTAATTCTTACTCCTGCTTTATGCGCCAGTTTATTAAAGCCCGCTGATGCTCAAGATAAAAAAGGTTGGGCAGGCTGGTTTAATCGGGGTTTTAATCGTAGCAGCAAACGTTATCAAGCCATGGTAGGTGGGATGCTAAACAAGCCCGCCCGTTATGTACTGATTTATCTGCTAATTGTAGGCTTAGTCGGGTATTTGTTTGTGCGCTTACCCACCTCATTTTTACCGGATGAAGATCAAGGTACTCTCTTTGTGCAAGTGCGCCTGCCTCCGGGTGCCACTCAAGAAAGCACCTTAAAAGTGGTAGCCAAGGTCGAAAAATATTTCTTAGAAAATGAAAAGGAAGTGCTCAAAGCAGTGATGGCGGTGGGTGGCGTTGGTACGGCAGGGAATGCGCAAAATGTAGCACGACTGTTTGTACGTTTGGTCGATTGGGATCAGCGTAAACGTCCTGATCAGACTGCGCAAGCTATCGCCAAGCGTGCTTCCGGCAAGTTAAGAGGCATTCAAGAAGCGCGGGTGATAGTGAATGCGCCGCCTGCTGTAAGGGGGTTGGGCAATTCAGCCGGTTTCTCGGTGGAGATTCAAGATCGTGCCGGTTTGGGGCATGAGGCTTTAATGCAAGCGCGGGATGATTTCATTAAAGCTGCATCGCAAGATCCGCGCTTAACTGCAGTGCGCGCCAATGGTATGGATGATAGTAGCCAATATCAGGTGGATATTGATGTACTCCAAGCCAGTGCAATGGGAATTTCGATTAATACGATCAACGATACCCTCTCGACGGCTTGGGGTGGCTCTTATGTGAGCAATTTTATTGATCGTGGGCGCGTAAAAAAAGTTTATCTACAAGGTGAGGCCTCTAGTCGGATGATGCCCGAAGACTTAGATCGCTGGTTCGTGCGCAATGCAGCCGGTGATATGGTGCCGTTTTCGAGTTTTTCTAAAGGGAGCTGGACGAAAGGCCCGCCTTTATTAGAGCGCTTTAATGGGATTGGTGCTGTCGAAGTCACAGGCGCACCTGTCGATGGCGTAAGCTCCGGTACAGCGATGCAAATTGTGGCTGAGCTAGTCGGTAAATTGCCAGAAGGTATCGGTTTCGAATGGACGGGCTTATCTTATCAAGAGGCTAAATCGGGAGCGCAAGCGCCTTTGCTGTATGCCTTATCGGTATTAGTGGTGTTCCTAGCTCTAGCCGCTTTATATGAAAGCTGGTCGATTCCCTTTGCGGTTATTTTAGTGGTTCCGTTGGGGATCTTGGGTGCAGTGGTAGCGACGGATGTGAGGGGTTTAAATAATGATGTCTATTTCCAAGTCGGCTTATTAACCACGATAGGCTTGGCTGCTAAAAATGCAATTATGATTGTCGAGTTTGCGCGCAATCTGATGCTGCAAGGCTATGCGCTGATTCCTGCTACTTTGGAGGCTGTGCGGATTCGTTTGCGCCCGATTCTGATGACTTCTTTTGCCTTTATTTTAGGCGTGCTGCCTTTGGTATTTAGTACGGGGGCAGGGGCGGGCAGTCGGCACGCAGTCGGGACAGGCGTATTGGGTGGGATGATTGCCGCTACGATCTTAGGTATCTTTTTTGCGCCGTTATTTTTCTTGGTGGTCAAGAAGCTGTTCCCTGAAAAGCTTAAGTTTCAAGAGAAAAAAGCCGCTAATGAGGTTCAAGTGAGTGTTTAGCAAACTGCCAAGCTCACTTATACAACAAGATTGGCATTCGCTTTGCTACTCAGTACACTCCTGCGCTGATTGATTAGGAGTGTCGCTTTGGAAGCTTTTTTTATTTCAACCGGTATTGTTGCTTTGGCCGAAATGGGTGACAAAACACAACTTTTGTCTTTAGTGCTCGCAGCTAAATTTCGTAAACCTTGGCCGATTATTTTCGGGATTTTGGTGGCGACTTTGCTTAATCATGCCTTGGCGGGTGCAGTGGGTGCTTGGCTCACGACCGTGTTAGGCCCGAATGCTTTGCGCTGGATTTTAGGCGTGGGCTTCTTAGCGATGGCGGTATGGATGCTGATTCCCGATAAGCTTGATGAAGATGATGCCAATGTTAAAATCTCGCGTTTTGGGATATTCGCCACCACTTTAGTGGCTTTCTTTCTCGCGGAAATGGGCGATAAAACTCAAGTAGCTACCGTGGCTTTAGCGGCACAATATCAATCCTTAGTGGCGGTGGTCGCGGGTACGACTTTAGGCATGATGCTGGCCAATGTTCCTGCTGTGTTCATTGGCGATAAACTTGCCCACAAACTGCCACTCAAACTTATTCATGGCATTGCGGCAGCGATCTTTGCCGTCTTAGGTATCTTGGCTCTCTCAGGAGTAGGCATGTGAAACCTGCCTTCGTTTTGCGGCGGAATAATTTTCGTGACAATAGTTTGTTATTGGATTTATTCACCCAAGACGAAGGGCGGATTAGTGCTATTGCGCGCTATTCTAAAAAGCAGGCCGCACGAATTAAGGGCATGCTGGAGCCGTTTCGCTTATTGGATGCGAGTTGGGTGGGGCGTGGTGAAGTCTTCACCCTCACCCAAACTGAAGAAAAAGGCCGCTATCGTTTGCAGCAAGGCGCTTTAGTCCAAGGCTTATATCTAAATGAATTGCTCCTACGTACTTTCCAGACCCAACAACCGCTACCTGAATTATTTCAGCGCTATCGTGAAGTGCTTTTTCAGCTGCAAGCTGGGGAAAACCTCCCTGCGGTGATGCTCCTAGAATTAGAACTATTAGAGGCTAACGGTTATAGCCTGAACCTGTGGCAGGATGATCATTCAGGTTTAGAGTTGCGTGTAGGGCAGAGTTATCGCTTTCGCCCTGAATTTGGTTTAGTAGCAGCGGATGACTTATTAGCAGAGGCTAATGACACTCTGATTTCAGGTGCTTTGCTGCTGGCTTTGCGCACTCCCGAGCAAATGCCGTTGGCTGCTTGGCAGGAGTTGCGGCTGGTCTTGGATCGACTTTGGCGGGTATTGCTCAAAGGTAAAACCTTATATGCTCGTCAGTTGTTGAGTGAGCTAAAGTAAAACGATGCGTATTCTAGGAATTGGTACCGATATAGTCGAAATAGAGCGGATTGAGCGCTTATTAGAGCGCCAGTCAGAGCGCTTTATTGAGCGCATTTTGCATCCGCATGAACTCGCGAAATTTAACACTATTAGCCAAAAAGCGGCTTGGCTGGCGAAGCGCTTTGCAACTAAAGAAGCAGTAGCGAAGGCTTTAGGAACTGGAATTGGTAAAGATGCAAGCTTCTTTGAAATAGAAACTAGCCATACAGATTTAGGCAAGCCGCAAGTGCATTTGCACGGTACTGCTTTAGCGATGGCGGAGCGCTTAGGTGTAAAAGAAATCCAAGCCTCCCTCGCGGATGAGCGTGCCTACGCAGTCGCTTTTGTGATTTTAATAGGATAAGAACGATGATTTACCCCACGATTGAAAGCTTTATTGGCAATACGCCCTTGGTATGTTTGCAGCGCTTGCCGGGGGCAACCACTAATACGGTGCTCGCGAAATTAGAGGGGAATAATCCGGCTGGCTCGGTGAAAGATCGCCCTGCCTTAAATATGATCCTGCAAGCAGAGCGACGTGGTGAGATTAAACCGGGGGATACTTTAATCGAAGCGACCAGTGGCAATACGGGCATTGCACTGGCGATGGTGGCGGCAATTAAGGGTTATAAAATGATTCTTCTGATGCCGGATAGCCTCAGCATGGAGCGGCGCGCTTCGATGAAAGCGTATGGGGCTGAGCTGATCTTGGTGACTAAAGAGCAAGGCGGCATGGAGGGTGCGCGTGATTTGGCTTTGCAGATGGAGCGAGAAGGTCAAGGCAAGGTCTTGAACCAGTTTGCCAATCAGGATAATCCTGCCGCACATATTTTAAGTACTGGCCCCGAAATTTGGCGTGATACCCAAGGTAGGATTACTCATTTTGTCAGTGCGATGGGTACAACCGGCACGATTATGGGCACGGGCACTTATCTCAAAACACAAAATCCAGCGATTCAAATTGTGGGGGTTCGCCCAGCGACTCAGCAAGACGCGATTCCGGGGATTCGGCGCTGGTCAGCAGAGTATTTGCCCGAAATCTTTGATCTTAAAAGGGTTGATCTGGAAATGGATGTCACTCAGTTTGAAGCCGAAGCCATGATGCGCCGTTTAGCCGTGGAAGAGGGTATTTTCTGCGGTGTATCTTCAGGGGGGGCAATGGTGGCGGCTTTACGTTTATCTGAACGGTTAGAGCAGGCAACCATTGTGACCATTATTTGTGATCGGGGTGATCGGTATATTTCTACGGGTGTGTTCCCGTCTTAGGATGAAGGCTGATCCTGATCTATGCAGTGTGCTAACCCTTTTAGAAACCTCTGGTTAGATACGCTATGATGCGTCAGGACAAGTGTATTGTTTTGTCCCCCGCGAACCAGAGCGAAGGAGTACTTTATGACTAATACAAAAATGATCTTTCATGTACAGACTGCCCTACAAGCTGATGGCACTGGCACTAGTTTGGCATTATGTAAGCAGGCAGCCTTGAGTATTGATACCGATATGGCAGGCAATGCTGAGTATTTTAACCCCGCTGAACTACTGATGGCAGCGCTGTCAGGTTGCATAATTAAAGGCATTCGACGAGTCCAGCCAATTTTAAATTTCCAACTACGCGGCATTGAAGTGCGTCTTGAGGGAGTGCGTCAAGATGTACCGCCTAAAATGGAGTCAATCAGTTATGAAATTATTGTCGATACTGATGAAAGCGAGGCTCGGCTAAAACTGCTGCATGATAATGTGCAAAAGTTTGGTACGGTGTTTAATACCTTAGCGGCGGGTACTGAGTTGCAGGGAGTGCTGCGGCGTAAAACAATCGAGTAGTTGAGTTTTTAATAAGATTTTGCGTCTTTTTGCCTTGTAGTTATTCAAATAGTTATTCAAATTAACTGTCCAAATCTAAAGAGTATTCTAAAAAACTATGTGTTTTCACACAGTCAATAAGTAATTTGACACGGTCTTTGTAGTGTTTTTATTTTTAACTCTTTGAAAGCATTATAAAAAATAATTGGCATTCTGTTTGCTAATACTCTGCTGTATTTAAGATGAGAGTATGAGTAAATGCACAAAATTTATGCCCTAAGCCCACTAGCTTTCGCCTTCGCCTTAACGGCTTGTGGTGGCGGTGATGATAATAGTAATACGACCACGTTAAGCATCCCTTTCGTAGCTAAGGCAGGCTCAGTTGAGGTGGCTTGCGGTAATGAATTAACGGGGTTAGGCCAGAGTGCGGATAAAGGTACGATGGCTGATTTTGCGTTTTATATCCACGATATCAAATTCAAAACTAAAAATGGTCAAACAGTTAGCGCCAAGCTAGATAAATCTGATTTCCAAGACCCCGAATACGGGGTTGCACTGTTAGATTTCCAAAATAAAACGGACTCGTGCACTGGTGCTGCTAAGCCGACCAATAAAGTTGTCTATGCCAGTGTGAATAATCTGAGTTCGGCAGATATTGTGGGGATTGAGTTTAAAGTGGGAGTACCCTCAGCTGCGAATCACCACAATGCCAGCATTTCAGTAGCACCTTATAATCGCTCAGGCATGGCTTGGTCATGGCAATCTGGGCATAAATTCATGCGTCTGGATGTGAATCCTAGCCATAAAGTGCAGCTAGCCTATACCGTTAATGGTGCTAATGTATCCAACTCTTATTTCTTCCATTTAGGTTCGACGGGCTGCTCTGGCGATCCAACCACTGGGGCTGTGGTTAATTGTACTGCACCCAATCGCCCGATGGTGATGCCTTGCCGGTTGAACAAGGTGCGCAGTTAGATGATGCCAGCCTCTGGGCGCGCTATCAGTGGTTGCCGAATAGTGCAGTGCATGCTTCCATTGGCTCACATTCGGGGCACTCAGAGCTGGCTCTGGAAAGTTTATATCTGGACTATCGACCAGCAAGTGTTCCAACAGTCGAGGTTAGCGCAGGTTTGATGGATGCCAGTTTTTCACCGAATGCTTCCAGTCATCCTTCAGGGCGTGATTTTGCCGAAACTAGTTTATTAGCGGCAGCGTTTTGGGGTGGCAGCATTCATGATCTGGCTTTGACTACCACTTGGCAGGCGCATCCGCAATTAAAGTTGGGCTTAGAATTGCGTGATGGTGATTTTTTTCCAGCGTCTAAAGGCGAAGGCGCGCAAGTCTTATTTGTGGAGACTAATCAGCAGTGGCATCAATTACAGCTCAATGCTGGGGCTTGGGGATTGCAGGCAAAGGCAGGACAGCGTGCCGATGAGCGCTATCAGGCGGGGCATACGCATGGTACGAGTAGTTTACTCCCCCCGATATCCGTTTTACCGGGGATAGCCAGTTGGCTGGTATCTGGCTAGGTGCATCGCTACCGCTGACTGCTAGCTTAGTAGCGAGTTTAGATTATGAAGCAGTGCGAGCTAAGTCTGATGGGCAATTAACTGAAGCGAATTATGCCGCAGCTTATCAAGCCGAGCATTTAGGCTATGCGTTTACGCCTAGTTTAAAGTCGGGTGATTTCAGCTTGAGCTATCGCTTTGAAAAGCTGAGCTTAGATAATCGCCTAAGCGGTGCTGGGGCTACGGTCTTAGCAACTGAAGGGAATTTAATCAATCCTGAGCATCCTCAGCGGCAAGTTTTGCAATTAGACTGGCAAGCGAATAAAAGTTTGCGTTGGCGAGCAGCTTATACCAAAGATGAGACGCTACCCCAAGCGGATGATCGCTTTAGTGTAGGGATAGTTTGGCAGGAAGTCTTATATCAGCAATAAGTTTCTAGGCGGTTAGTTTCCCTCAACCGAAACCAAAACCTGAGCTAATCGCCTTTTTTGATTTACCTAGAGATGGATGAAAATGAAAGAAAAAAGTTATTGGATCGCGGCGGCCATCACGAGTGCTTTATTAGTGGCGACGACAGTTGCTAATGCCCATAAAGAAACTTACGACACAGAAACCGAGCGCTGTGCTGGGATTGTAAAAGCAGGTATGAATGATTGCAGTGCGCATGAGCATGCTTGTAGTGGCAAAGCCAAAGTCGATAATGATCCTGAGGAATGGATCAATTTACCTGCAGGCACCTGTGAAAAAATTCCGGGTGGGCGCGTCCTCAAAGATAGCGAGTAATTAAGCTAATAAGTACTTTTTTAAGCGATAATTCAAAGCATCGCGGCTAATGCCTAACAATCGTGCTGCTTGTGTTTTATTCTGCTGGCTTTTTTCCAAAGCTTGTTGGAGTAAATCTCGTTCTAAGGCATCGAGATTCACACCTTCGGCAGGTAGGGTTAAGCGACTAAGGTTTGTTGAGACTGAGCTGTGCAGTTGTTGTGGTAAGTTAGCTTTAGCAATCACTTGCCCCGCTAATAAGATGCTCAAGCGTTCACAAGTATTTTTCAGCTCCCGCACATTGCCGGGCCAAGCGTATTGTTGCAAAGTTTTAACTGCATCCCGAGTGAGGCTGGCTTTTGCTAGTTGGTGCTGCTTAGAGAAAATATTTAAAAAATGTTGGCTTAACAGCTCAATATCTTCAGGGCGCTCTCGTAAGGCGAGCAGCTCAATCGGCATCACATTCAGGCGATAATAAAGATCAGGGCGGAATTTGCCTGCTTGGCTTTCACGTTCTAAATTACGATGCGTTGCGGCTAATACACGAACATCAACCCTACGTGGATGCACTTCACCTAAAGGAAGGATTTCGCCCGACTCTAAAAAGCGTAAAAGTTTGGCTTGTAGATTCAGGGGTAGCTCACCAATTTCATCTAAAAATAAGGTTCCGCTATCAGCCGCAGCAATTAGCCCAGTTTGTGCTTGATCTGCACCGGTGAAGCTGCCTTTACGATGCCCAAATAATAAGGATTCGGCTAAGGTTTCGGGTAAGGCTGCGCAATTCACGGTAATAAAGGGATGTTGTTTACGTGGACTGCTTTGGTGAATGGCTTTAGCGACCCATTCTTTGCCGGTACCTGATTCACCGGTAATCAATACATTTACTTTAGTGCTAGACTTTAGTGCTAGCGACCAAGCGTGCTGAGCACAAAATAGCTTGCATGGTGGCGGAACGGGTAAGAATGGCATCAAAGTACATATATAGCATAAATTTGCTTTGTCTGGAATTGGTTAAAGCAAGTCTGAAAAGCTCAGGCTATGCTTATAAATACCAGTAAATTGATAAGCACCCTTTAACAATCAACCAGCTAAGCGAGGAGCTTGACATGTTAAAATGCCAATTAATAGCCGTACTGACCTTAAGCGCTCTAGCTAGTTTTGCTAGTGTCCAAGCGGATGATGTAACCGATTCTATTCAAGAAGCCACTGACGCCTACGCCAAGGGCGATAATGCAAAAGCATTAGAAAGCTTGAATTATGCGGTACAGTTAATCCAACAGGCAAAAGCGCAGGGTTTAGAAGCGCTTTTGCCACAACCTTTATCGGGTTGGACTGCTGAAAAGGCTGAATCTGCAGCAGTAGGTGCGGCAATGTTTGGTGGGGGAATCACCGTTGATAGGCGCTATACCAAAGGCGATAGCTCGATCAATATTCAACTTGTCACAGACTCGCCGATGCTACAAGGCATGATGTCTTTATTTGCAAATCCGCTGTTTGCGACCTCTTCAGGTGGGAAATTAGAGAAAGTAGCAGGGCAAAAGGTGATTTCTACTTATGATGCCACCAGTCAAAGTGGTGAGTATCAGTTTGCGATTGCCAATAAATACATGGTGACTATCAAAGGCAATAAGGTGAGTGCAGACGATATGAAGGCTTATGCTGAGGGTATTGATTTCAAGAAAATGGAATAAGCCTAAATTCGAGCTTTATTTAGCAAGTTTCTCTCAAAATACCTTTTAAAAACTTGCAGACAAAGAAAGGGATTTCGTCAGCTTGGCTTGCGCTAGGCTAAGAAATTGCTAGGCTGTGCTTGAGTTTTGAGAATGTTTCATTAATCTTGATTGACTAGTCAATCAAGATTAATGAAACTAAGATTAATCACAGCACAACAGCAGAGTCACTAGATAATGAGCATTGAAAAAAATCATCAAGAGTTAGCCAGAGCCTCATTTATCCTTCGCGCGAGTTGCGAAGCCGCACGCGGGATCGTAGCCGCCGTTACGTCAGTCTTATTTGAGAAGGGCTGCTATCTGAATGAAATGTCGCAGTTCGATGATCGCGAGAGCGGGCGTTTTTTTATGCGCGCCCATGCTCAAGTGCAAGTCGGTACTAGCAATTTAGATGATATTCGCGAAGCTTTACGTCCAGTGGCAGAGCGTTTTGGCATTGATTGGTCGATTCACAGTGCAGATCGTCCGGTCAAAGTATTGATTATGGTGAGTAAGTTTGATCATTGCTTCGATGATCTTTTATATCGCCATCATAAAGGTGAGCTGCCGATGGAAATCACTGCCATTGTCTCCAATCACCTCGATTTGCGCGCTATGGCAGAGCGTCAAGGGCTACGTTTCATCTATTTGCCGGTGAATAAAGACAATAAGCGTGAGCAAGAAACTCGCTTAATGGAGATCATTAAAGAAACGGGTACTGAATTAGTCGTACTCGCTCGCTATATGCAAATTTTGTCGGATGAGCTTTGTAAGCAGCTACGTGGGCGCGCGATTAACATTCACCATTCCTTCTTGCCAGGCTTTAAAGGCGCAAAGCCTTATCATCAAGCCTATGAGCGGGGGGTAAAACTGATTGGTGCTACTGCACATTATGTCACGGCAGATTTAGATGAAGGCCCAATTATCGAGCAAGCGGTGCAAGTGGTGGATCATTCCTATTCGCCTGATGCTTTGGTTGCAGTCGGACGTGATACAGAAACGATAGCGCTCTCGAAAGCTGTTAAATTGCATGTTGAGCACCGAGTGTTTTTAGACGGAAACAAAACCGTCGTTTTTAAATAAACGGATGCTTGTAAGGCTTTGCCAGTGTGGGTCTGACGCTGGCAAAGTGGCTTTTAATATGATTGAATGCTGGCCTGATTAATGCAGACCGTGAGCATCATGCCATCAACAGTTAATTATCAAAATTTTGCCCTGACTGGCGTTCAGGCTTTATCGCCTTACCAGCCCGGCAAACCCATCGAAGAATTAGAGCGTGAGTTAGGAATTACCAATATCCTTAAACTCGCTTCCAATGAAAATCCTTTAGGGGCTAGCCCCAAAGCCTTAGCTGCTTTAGCCCAACCTTTAAAGGCTTTAGAGTTATACCCCGATGGCAGTGGTTATCTTCTTAAGGATGCGATTGCGCATAAGCTGGGCTTAAAAAGCAAGCAAATCACCTTAGGCAATGGCTCGAATGATGTGCTAGAACTGATTGCGCGTGCATTTTTAACCCAAGGACGCTCTGCAGTGTTTTCAGAGTTTGCTTTTGCGGTTTACCCGATTGTGATTCAAGCCACTGGTGCTGAATTGCGGATGGCTAAAGCTAATCCACCTGAGCATGCAAGTATGCCGTATGGGCATAATTTGCCAAATCTTTTGGCACAAATGACTGAAACGACCCAGTTGGTTTTTATTGCCAATCCCAATAATCCGACTGGTAACTGGTTAACTAAGACGGAGTTGCATGCTTTTCTGCAGCAAGTTCCCCAGCAAGTTATTGTGATTATTGATGAAGCCTATACTGAGTATGTGCAAGAGGCCGAATTCCCAAATGCTTTAGCTTGGCTAAATGAGTTTCCAAACTTAATTGTGACGCGTACTTTCTCTAAAATTTATGGTTTAGCCGGTTTGCGGGTTGGCTATGCAGCGTCTAGTCCAGAAATTGCGGATATTTTAAATCGAGTGCGCCAACCCTTTAATGTCAATTCCTTAGCGTTGGCGGCGGCCACTGCTGCTTTAGACGATGATGAGTTTCTGCAAAGAAGTGTGGCTACTAATCAAGCAGGCTTAAAACAATGGTTCGCGGCTTGTGCAGAGAATCAATGGGAATATATGCCCACGGTAGGTAATTTTATCACGGTGAATGTTAAGCGCTCAGCAGCACCTGTGTATGAAGCCTTATTGCGTGAAGGCGTGATTGTGCGTCCGATTGGTGGCTATGGTTTGCCACAGCATTTGCGGATTACGGTCGGTACGGAAGCACAAAATCAGCGCTGCATTGACGCTTTGAAAAAGGTGCTGGCTGCGTGATTAATAAATTAGTGATTTTTGGGGTGGGTTTAATTGGCGGATCCTTAGCTTTAGCCTTGCGGGAAGCCAATTATTGCCAGCAGATAGTGGGCTGTGGACGCAGCGCTGAAAGCTTGCAAAAAGCGGTTGATTTGGGAGTGCTTGATAGCTATTCCCTTGATCCTCAAATGGCAGTGCATGATGCTGATATCGTTTTACTAGCAGTCCCGATGGGTGCGATGCAGGCTGTGTTAGAGCAGATTAAAGATGCTTTACCTAAAAACTGTATCTTGACTGATGCAGGCAGCACCAAAGGCTCGATTGTCGAGCAAGTCCGGGCAGTAATGGGTGCGAGCTATACTCAATTTGTACCCGGTCATCCGGTCGCAGGGCGGGAAAAAAGTGGTGTAGAGGCGGCGGTAGTCGATTTGTATCAAGGGCGACGGGTGATTTTGACCCCCACTCAAAATACGAACCCCCAAGCTTTGGAAGCAGTAGCGGCTATGTGGGAGGTGACTGGCGCGCTGGTGGAGCAAATGCCCGTCGCTATGCATGATCAAGTCTTAGCGGCGACTAGCCATTTACCGCATGTCTTAGCGTTTTCTCTAGTGGATACTTTGCTGAATATGCCGCAGCAGGATGATATTTTGCGTTATGCAGCCGGTGGTTTCCGCGATTTTACCCGCATTGCTTCTAGTGATCCGGTGATGTGGCGGGATATTTGCCTCTATAATGGCGCCGCGATCTTAGCGATGATTCAAGCCTTGCAAACTAACTTAGGCGAGTTTGCAGATTTGATTCGTGAACAAGATGGCGAGGCTTTGCATCAACGAATGTCTAAAGCCAAGCAAGCCCGTGATAAGTATATAGCCCGTTTTGAACCCCCTAAATCAGCAGGATAGCATTAAAGTGAGTCATCAAAATCTTTGTTTCAGTGTACAACCTGGTGGCAAACTAACAGGGCGAATTCGTGTGCCGGGTGATAAGTCGATTTCACATCGCTCAATTATGCTCGGTTCTTTAGCGGAAGGTACGACGCAAGTGAGTGGCTTTTTGCAAGGTGAAGATTGTCTATGCACGCTGCAAGCCTTTCGCAATATGGGCGTAAAAATTGAAGGCCCCAGTGCAGACGGCAAAGTCACGATTCATGGCGTAGGCTTGCATGGCTTACAAGCACCTAGCACTGATTTGGATATGGGCAATTCCGGTACCTCGATGCGCTTAATGTCGGGCCTAATGAGTGGGCAAGCGTTTGATGTGCGTATGACCGGAGATAGCTCCCTGTCAAAGCGCCCGATGAAGCGGGTGACGGTGCCTTTAGCTTTGATGGGGGCGCGCATTGACGCTACTGAGCAGGGTACTCCACCGTTAAATGTGCATGGTGCTAGTCAACTGAAAGGTATTCATTACGAAATGCCAATGGCCAGCGCACAAGTGAAGTCGGCATTGTTGTTAGCCGGTTTATATGCTGAAGGTGAAACCTCCGTGACTGAGCCAGCGCCTACCCGTGATCATACTGAGCGTATGTTGCGTGGTTTTGGCTATAGCGTAAAAACGGCAGGCAATCGTATTAGTTTGCAGGGTGGCGGTAAGCTGACTGCTACGGCGATTGATGTGCCTGCAGATATTTCCTCAGCCGCTTTTTTCATGGTGGGTGCAAGTATTGCGGAAGGCTCTGATCTGCTCATCGAGCATGTGGGGATGAATCCAACTCGTACAGGCGTTATTGATATTCTGCGCTTAATGGGCGCGAATTTAGAGTTACTCAATCCACGTGAAGTGGGTGGTGAACCTGTGGCAGATATTCGGGTACGTTCAGCAAAATTGCAAGGTATTCGGATTCCAGAAGAGTTAGTGCCGCTAGCGATTGATGAATTCCCCGTGCTATTTGTGGCTGCTTCTTGTGCTGAAGGTGAAACGGTACTGACCGGTGCAGAGGAGCTGCGGGTGAAGGAAAGTGATCGCATTCAGGTGATGGCGGATGGCTTAATCGCTTGTGGGATTCAAGCGCAGCCCACAGCGGATGGAATTATTATTCAAGGCGGCAAGCTTACAGGTGGCACAATCACCAGCCATAATGACCATCGCATCGCGATGTCGTTCTCTATTGCGGGTTTGCGCGCTAATAGCCTGATGCTGATTAACGATTGTGCTACGGTGAATACCTCTTTCCCCGGTTTTGTTCAGTTAGCGCAGCAAGCAGGTTTAGGAATTAGCACTGATGGAGAATAAGCAAGCACCCGTCATTACCATTGATGGCCCAGCCGGTTCAGGGAAGGGCACAATTGCTGCCATGCTAGCGAAAAAGTTAGCTTGGCAATTATTAGATAGCGGAGCGATTTATCGGGTGGCCGCCCAAGCAGCTTTAGAGGGCAATATCCCATTGACTGAGGCAGAGGCTTTAGTCGAACTCATTCAAGGTTTAGAAATGTACTTTGAAGATGGCAAGGTGTGGCGAAATAATCAGGATGTTAGCTTAGCGATTCGTACCCCTGCTGCTGCCGATGCAACCTCACGTATTTCTGCATTGCCTCCGGTTCGTGCCGCTTTGATGGATCGACAGCGAGCGTTTCGGCAATTACCCGGTTTAGTGGCCGATGGGCGCGATATGGGAACCGTAGTTTTTCCTGACGCTAAGCTTAAGATTTTTTTGACTGCTAGCCCCGAGATTCGGGCAGAAAGGCGGCTTAAACAGTTGAGCGAGCAAGGAATTTATGCTAGTATTGCCGCCCTTATTGGAGAGATTAAAGAGCGTGATGAGCGCGATAGTAATCGACCCATTGCTCCCTTGCGTCCAGCCGCTGATGCATTAATTATTGATAGTAGCCAGCTAAATCCTGAACAAGTGCTCCACTTGATCTTGCAACATCAATAAATAACGCTGGAAAAATATGCAGAGGCCCAGACAAGGATTGTCCGGGCTTTTTATTTTTGCCCATCATGACAGGATGGTCGTGGTGAACATTTTAAATTTACAGGTAAATTGATTCATGACTGAAAGTTTTGCAGAACTGTTTGAAGAGAGCCTATCTTATACTCAGATGAAACCAGGTTCCTTGGTTAACGCCACGGTTATTGATGTACGTCCTGATTTCATTATTGTTAGCGCTGGCCTAAAGTCGGAAGGCGTAATTCCGGCTGAACAGTTCAAAAACGAACGTGGTGAAGTCACTGTTCAAGTGGGCGACTTGGTTGAAGTTGCTTTAGATACGGTTGAAGATGGTTTCGGTGAGACACGTCTGTCTCGCGAAAAAGCGCGTCGTATGCGTGCTTGGGAAATCCTTGACGAAGCCTTCAAAAATGATGAAATCGTTACAGGTATCATCACTGGTAAAGTTAAAGGTGGCTTCACGGTTGAGTTAAGCGACATTCGTGCATTCTTACCAGGTTCCTTGGTGGATGTGCGCCCAGTACGCGACACGGCCTACTTAGAAGGCAAAGAGCTTGAATTCAAACTGATCAAATTGGATCAGAAGCGTAATAACGTCGTTGTTTCTCGTCGTGCTGTAGTTGAAGAAGAGTACAGTGCAGAACGCGAAGCCTTATTGGACAACCTGCAAGAAGGTCAAGCCGTTAAAGGTGTGGTCAAAAACCTCACTGATTATGGTGCTTTCCTTGACTTGGGTGGTATTGACGGTCTGTTACACATTACGGATATGGCTTGGAAGCGTGTTAAGCATCCTTCTGAAGTGGTTAATATCGGTGATGAAATCGAAGTTAAAGTTCTTAAGTTCGACAAAGACAAGAACCGCGTATCGCTTGGCCTGAAGCAATTAGGCGAAGATCCATGGCAAGATTTAGTCCGTCGTTATCCACGCGAAACTCGCCTGTTCGGTAAAGTCAGTAACTTAACTGATTATGGTTGTTTCGTTGAAATTGAAGATGGCGTTGAAGGCTTAGTCCACGTTTCTGAAATGGATTGGACGAACAAAAACGTTAACCCCGCTAAAGTAGTAACTTTGGGTGACGAAGTTGAAGTCATGATCCTCGACATTGATGCTGATCGTCGTCGTATTTCTTTGGGTATGAAGCAGTGCCAAGCGAATCCTTGGGATGAGTTTGCAACAACTCATAACAAAGGCGACAAAGTTTCTGGCAAGATTAAGTCAATCACTGACTTCGGTATCTTCATCGGTTTAGATGGCGGTATTGATGGCTTAGTGCATTTGTCTGACATCTCTTGGAATGCTCCAGGCGAAGAAGCAGTACGTAGCTATAAGAAAGGCGATGAAGTAGAAGCGGTTGTTCTTGCAGTTGATCCAGAGCGTGAGCGCATTTCTCTGGGCATTAAGCAAATGGAACAAGATCCATTCTCTAACTTTGTTGGTGCTCATGCTAAAGGCAGCTTTGTGAAAGGCAAAGTCGTTGAAGTGACTGCGAAATCAGCACGCATTGATTTAGGTGAAGGCATCGAAGGTATTTTACGTGCTTCTGAATTATCACGGGATCGTGTAGAAGATGCGCGTACTTTATTGAATGAAGGCGATGAAATCGAAGCTAAGTTTATGGGTGTCGATCGTAAAACTCGTGCGATTAACCTCTCAATCAAAGCTAAAGAGAATGAAGAAGAAGCTCGTACTATGAAAGAATATACGAAGGGTTCTGCTTCAACCTCATTAGGTGATATCTTTAAAGAGCAAATGAGTGATTAATAATAATTAATCTTTCTGTTGCTTAGAATGGAATAAAATCAGATTGGCCAAGGATGGTCGTTATTCCAGAAAACAGGTAATTGCAAGTTTCGGTTTTAATACCAGTGCAATTACCTGAATTCCCCGCTAGAATTATAAAACTTAAAATTCAGATAAATAAGCTTCAGGAGCGTAACGGATGACCAAGTCTGAAATCATTGATATTCTTACCCGTAAACAAAGTCATCTGAGTAGTAAAGACGTTGAATTATCGATCAAGCTATTATTGGAATCGATGAGCGAAACTTTATCTTCAGGTGGGCGGATAGAAATTAGAGGCTTTGGCAGTTTTTCATTACACCATCGGACGGCTCGTAAAGGGCGCAACCCGAAGACTGGTGACCAAGTTAGTTTACCCCCTAAATTTGTGCCGCATTTTAAGCCGGGTAAAGAATTACGTGAGCGAGTAAATACTTCTCGTCAGCACTATGCAATTCAAGACTAATTTTTTCTTTTTGCCGGCTTATACATTTATTGACGATCTGGGAGGCTTTTAAGTCTCCTTAATTATTTTAGTATGCTAGAGATACTTTTTCTTTTATTACCCTTAGCCTTCTATTCAGGATGGCGCACCGCACATAAGAAAAGCCGCTCTAACCAAGTTGCTGCTAATGAAGTTTCAACGCGCTTTGTTGAGGGTGTTAATTATTTACTCAATGAAGAGCCTGATAAAGCCTTAGATATTTTCTTAGAAGCTCCCAATATTGACGCTCAAGCAGCTGAAACTTTTTTAACCTTGGGGAAAATGTTTCGAAACCGAGGTGAAGTTAATCGTGCTTTACGCTTGCATCAACATTTAGTAGCTCGTCCAGATTTAACCAATACTCAACGCCAAGCGGCTATGTTGGCCTTAGGTGAAGACTTTTTTGCTGCTGGTTTATTAGACCGGGCAGAGAGTGTATTTAATGAGCTCCTCACCAATTACCCCAAAAATATCGCAGCTTGTATGCCCTTACGGCGTATTTATGAACAGCTGCATGAATGGGAAAAGGCTTTTGAACTTACAGAATGCTCAGTTACTGATAAGGATGAGCGTAAGCGCTTAATGTCTCATTATTTGTGTGAGCAAGTTGAAGATTTTCTAAGTAAAAATCAATTATTCCAAGCTGATGAGACGCTTAAACAAGCTTTGAATATTTATCCGCAATCAGCGCGAGTGCAGACCTTATTAGCCGAGCTGGCTTTAGCTAGAGGTGAGCAGGGCAATGCGCTAAAGCATTTTCGACAGGCACTGACTTACGATCAGCGGTTATTGGCTTCTTTGGTCAAACGGCTATTAACGGTTTTTACTCAGCCCTTGGAGCGTCAACAGCTTTATGATGTGGTCAGTGCAGAATATCGGCGTGCTCCAGACCCGAAAATCCTACCGTCATTAACTGCAATTGCTCAAGATCTGGGGCAGGGAAGTAGCCTAATGCCGCTTTTACATCAGCATCTGCAACGTGATGTCGGTAATGTGCAGTCTATTGCTTGTGCCGCCCGTTATCTAACTAATGCAGCACTTCCAGAGTCTAAACCGGCATTAGAAGAATTGAGCTTAGCACTTGGGCGTTTAGCGGGCACTTTGCCACGTTTCCAATGTGCTAATTGTGGCTATAAGTTGCATGAATATGTATGGCGTTGCCCAGCTTGCCATCACTGGGATTCAGTACAAAGCCAATAGTTTACCTACCTTAAAGGAGTTTAATTGTGATAAATCGGTTAATTATTGCCTTGGATTTCCCTACTGCAGATTTGGCATTAAATTTTGTCAAACGACTTTCTCCACAAGATTGTAAATTGAAAGTAGGCTTTGAGTTATTCGTTGCAGCAGGCCCCGATTTTGTCCGTGCTTTAGTAGGACAGGGGTTCGATGTATTCCTAGATTTAAAGTTCCATGATATCCCCAATACGGTAGCAGCAGCCTGTAAATCAGCTGCTAATCTAGGCGTGTGGATGCTTAATGTACATGCTTCGGGTGGTGATAAAATGATGTTGGCTGCGAGTGAAGCCTTGGCTGGTTTTCAGCAACCGCCTAAATTAATTGCAGTCACCGTTTTGACTTCAATGGATAAGTCGCAATTAGAAACAATTAATATTGTGCAGCAGCCTCTTGAACAGGTGAGGCATCTGGCAGTTTTAACTAAAAATTGTGGCTTAGACGGTGTGGTTTGTGCAGCGCAAGAAGCACAGCAATTGAAGCAACAGTGTGGTGACGAATTTTTATTAGTAACCCCTGGTATTCGCCCTCTAGGTAGCAAACAAGATGATCAGAGCCGAGTAGTTACCCCTTTAGCAGCTCGACAAATGGGGATTGATTATGTAGTAGTAGGCAGACCAATTACACAGGCTGCTGACCCCTTAGCAGTCGTTGCCGTGATCAATCAAGATTTAGTTTAATAAGAATAAAGCTTAAGTAAGCCGATGAGCAAAGCACATTGCTGAACCGAATCAGTTTATTCTTATATTTTATGTTATGTAAAATATAAGAATAAACTAGCAGATAACAACAAAAAAGTTGTATTTTAATTAAGAAGCTACCAGCCTTCAGCTCTTTTCAATAATCGCAGTGCTTCAGTTTGGAGTTTGCCGCGTGAAAATAAGAGTTTCCAACGATCACCACCGGCTTGTCTCCAAAGTAAGGCAGCACGAATACCGGCTAATAGTAACACCCTAATTTTAGCTGCATTGTCTGGATTGGATAGATGTTGCTGCTCGCCCTTAATGATGATCCGTGGCCCAATCTTACTGATCGTTTGTGTGTATAGCTCAGCCAAACGTGCGACCATGTTAGGGTGGGTAAGTGGGAAGAACTCAAGTTGTTGTTGTGCTGATTCAATACCATTTAACACAGTTTGAAAGGTAGCTTGATCTGCAGTTAGTTTTTTCTCAAGATAAAGTAAATTCACTGCATAACGAGTGGCTTCAAGATTTTTAGGCTTACCTTCTGGAGTCAAGCGGCCAGCACCTAGTTGGTACAATAAAACTTCTAAACCTGTTTTTAAGCCAGCTACACCCCCATATAAGTCCTCAATCTCCTTGGGATGGTCCATCAATAGGCTATTAATTCCTTGAGTGAGTAGCTCAGGGTTAAGTTGACCAGTGGTGGCAATTTGATTGACCCCCTCAACCGTTTGAAATAAAGCAGCGAGAGCGAGCGTTCGGTTTCTATTATTGGCTTGCACAGTGAGTTCTTATCTGGAGTTTGGTATGGAAGAAGATAGATATAATTAAATCTTAAAAAGATCAAGTGTAGCTAGGTGCAATCTGTTTGCATATCATCAATTATCCCGCCCCCCAAGCAAACATCATTTTGATAAAAGACAATAGACTGCCCCGGCGTAATGGCTCGTTGTGATTCTTTAAAACACACTTTGGCCAAACCTGCATTGACCTCAACTAGGCACTCCTGTACAGGTTGGCGATGCCTGATACGTGCTGTGCAATTAAAAAGTGCAGGCGTGGAGCCTGCGACCCAATCTAATTGCGATGCTGTTAATGATGATTTTAATAAAAAATCATTTTGGTTACCTTGTGCAACAACTAATTCATTTTTTTCTAAATTTTTAGCGATCACAAACCAAGGCGCCTCAGGCGTATCTTTGCGCCCACCAATACCTAAACCTTGGCGTTGGCCCAGAGTGTAATACATCAGCCCGTGGTGCTCACCTAAAACAGCTCCATCATGACTAACAATCGTGCCTGGTTGTGCTGGCAGAAAGCGCTGTAAAAAATCGCGAAATTTGCGCTCCCCAATAAAACAAATACCCGTACTGTCTTTTTTACGTGCGGTACTGAAACCTTGTTGCTCAGCAAGTTCACGTACTTGGGTTTTAGGTAAGTGGCCAATTGGAAATAGGCTATGCTGCAGTTGAACTTGCTGTAGGGTGTAGAGAAAATAAGTTTGATCCTTGTTATCGTCCACACCTTTGAGCATTTGAATGCTTCCATTCTGCAGCGCTTGTGTACGCGCATAGTGACCAGTAGCAATAAAATCTGCGCCAAGGCTCAAGGCAAAGTCTAAAAAGGCTTTAAACTTAATTTCTTTGTTGCACATAATGTCTGGATTGGGTGTGCGTCCAGCTTGGTATTCGTTTAAAAAGTAAGTGAACACATGATCCCAGTATTCGTTGGCAAAATTTACCGTATGCAAACGAATGCCTAATTGATCCGCAACCGATTGAGCATCCGCTAAATCAACCGTTGCTGAGCAATAATCCGCAGTATCATCTTCTTCCCAATTTTTCATGAACAAGCCTTCGACTTGATAGCCTTGTTCTAACAGCAATAAAGCTGCTACTGAGGAGTCTACACCCCCCGATAGTCCAACAATAACGCGTGGTTTCATCGAGTGAATACTAAAGTTTCTAAAGGTAAACGTTGCCCACTTTGATAAAGGCTAATGGCTTGAAAGACTAAATCGCTACGTGGACTTAGGCGTGGATGAGCACGAATTTCTTCTGGAGTGAGCCAATGGGTCGCAATGATGTCAGCGTCTAGCTGATAGTCGGCTACTTTTTCCAATAAAGTGCCAGTGAAGGTAAAGCGTAAGTAGACTCGCTCTGGATCATCAGAGCTTAGCATCAAAACCCCTAATAAAGCAGTTGGTTCAAAACGATAGCCAGTTTCTTCCAACGTTTCGCGTTTGACGGCTTCAATTAAGCTCTCTCCATGCTCTAGGTGACCTGCAGGCTGATTAATTACCTGAACACCATTGATGAGCTCTTCAACCAGCAAGAAACGGCCTTTCTGCTCGATGACGCTGGCAACGACCACGCGTGGTTTCCAGACCATATGTTTTTAGTCCCTGATAACTGAATATATTTATTTTAGCGCTTTTAGAGAATTTCGGCACAGAGAAATGCTGCACCTTCAGGCAGAGATTGTTTTATAATGCACGCGCGCTTGAGAAATCAAATAATTCAGGAGAACTTTAAGTCAATGTATAAACACATTAAAGTGCCAACTAGCGGTCAAAAAATTACTACTAATCCCGACTTTTCGCTCAGTGTTCCCGATAAACCGATCATTCCGTTCGTCGAAGGGGATGGTATTGGTGCGGACATTACCCCTGTGATGATGAAGGTCATTGATACTGCAGTTGAGCGTGCCTATGGTGGCAAGCGCCAGATTCAGTGGATGGAAATTTACGCCGGTGAGAAAGCGAATACGGTCTATGGGGAGGATGTATGGCTACCTGATGAAACTGTGCATGCTGTAAAGGATTTTGTAGTTTCAATTAAAGGCCCTTTGACAACGCCGGTCGGTGGTGGAATTCGTTCTTTAAACGTGAAACTGCGCCAAGATTTAGATTTATATGTCTGCTTACGCCCTGTGCGTTACTACGAGGGCACACCTAGCCCCGTGCGTGAACCACAAAAAACCAATATGGTGATCTTCCGCGAGAATGCTGAAGACATCTATGCAGGTATTGAGTGGAGTGCTGATTCTGCTGAAGCGAAAAAAGTTATCAATTTCTTAATTAAAGAAATGGGTGTGACTAAAATTCGTTTTCCAGAGACTTCCGGCATCGGTATTAAGCCGGTTTCTTCTGAAGGCACTAAGCGCCTAGTGCGTAAAGCGATTCAGTATACGATTGATAATGATTTGCCCTCTATGACTATTGTGCATAAAGGCAATATCATGAAATTTACTGAAGGCGGTTTTAAAACTTGGGCTTATGAGTTAGCTAGACAAGAGTTCGGTGCAGTCGAAATCAATGGTGGGCCTTGGTGCGCTTTCAAGAATCCCAAAACCGGCAAAGAAATTCTGATTAAAGATGTGATTGCCGATAACTTCTTGCAACAAATCCTGCTACGTCCTGAAGATTATGCAGTGGTTGCTACTTTAAACTTAAATGGCGACTACATTTCTGATGCTTTAGCTGCGCAAGTTGGCGGGATTGGGATCGCACCGGGTGCGAATTTGTCTGATACTATCGCGATGTTCGAAGCGACTCACGGAACCGCCCCCACTTTTGCAGGCCAAGACAAAGTGAATCCTAGTTCAATTATTTTGTCTGCAGAAATGATGCTGCGCCATATGGGGTGGGTTGAAGCGGCTGATTTAGTGGTGAAAGGCGTTGAAGGTGCGATTGCTTCAGGCCGTGTGACCTTTGATTTTGCACGTTTAATTGAGACAGCTGAAGAAATTAGTTGCTCAGAATTTGGTGATAATATCATCGAACATATGTAACTCGTCTTTTTAAAGCGTTAAAGCAGTGCCAAAAATCGGCACTGCTCTCTTCAAGCAAGACCTTAGCTTTAGCAGTTAAAGCGCTATTTATCTCTCCCCCACTTTACTTTCTTAGATTCATCCCAATAATGAAGAAATACCCATGTCCAAGTCAGGAATAATGACAAGGGCTAATGAATTCAGTTAACTAACACAAGTTAGCTGTGAACTAGGTTAATTCGGAGTTGCATTTTTAATGGCAGGCAAAGACAAACAAGGTTCTGGTGAGAATGATTCTGGTGTAGCGGTACAGGACAGCCGTCCGAAGGTGAAGGAACCTGCACGTTTTAAAGTTATACTTTTAAACGATGACTTCACACCAATGGACTTTGTGATTGACGTGTTGCAAGTGTTTTTTAGGTTAGATCATGAAACCGCAACCCGCGTTATGTTACATGTTCACACCCGAGGCAAGGGAGTGTGTGGAGTTTATACACGTGATATTGCAGAGACGAAAGTCGCGCAGGTAAATCGCTACTCACGTGAAAATCAGCATCCGCTACTCTGTACGATGGAAGAGGCATAAGGGACGAAAATTATGTTAAGCGCTGAAGTGGAAGAATCAATTAATACGCTGTTCCGCAATGCTCGGGAGCGCCACCACGAATTTGTCACGGTTGAGCACTTGCTGTTGGTTATGCTGGATAATCCAAGTGCCTCAGCCGCGCTTAAAGCCTGTGGGGTCGATCTATCCAGCCTAAAGTGGGAATTAGAAACTTTTATCGATGAAAATACGCCAGTACTACCAGCAAGTGATCAACGTGATGTTCAACCTACCTTAGGTTTTCAACGAGTGATTCATCGTGCCGTTTACAGTGCACAATCCTCTCGCAAGGGCGAGGTTACTGGTGATTCTATTTTAGTGGCTATTTTTGGCGAGCCTGAATCACATGCAGTCTTTTTCTTGTCGCAGCGTGATGTGGCGCGACTGGATATTGTGAATTTCCTTTCTCATGGCATTCGCAAAGATGAACACATTGGTATGCGCGATAATGATGAGGGTAGCAATATGGATTCATCGGGGAATAATGGCGAGCAACAAGATACTGAGTTAGGTGAAGGCAAGCAAAAACCGCTCGATCAATTTGCCAGTAACCTGAATCAATTAGCCCTAGAAGGACGCATTGATCCACTAATTGGGCGTGATAATGAGATTGAGCGGACAGTGCAGGTACTTTGTCGTCGCCGTAAAAACAATCCATTACTCGTGGGTGAAGCAGGCGTAGGTAAAACTGCGATTGCCGAAGGCTTGGCCAAGCGTATCGTTGACGGCGAAGTGCCAGAAATTTTAGCAAATGCGGTAATTTATTCGCTGGATATGGGTTCTTTACTGGCGGGTACTAAATACCGTGGTGACTTCGAGAAGCGTTTAAAAGCGGTTATTCAGCAAATCAAAGAAGAACCTCATGCAGTGCTCTTCATTGATGAGATCCATACCATTATTGGTGCCGGTGCTACTTCGGGTGGTACTATGGATGCATCAAATCTGATTAAGCCAGTCTTGTCTTCTGGCGAGTTGAAATGTATAGGCTCGACCACTTTCCAAGAATACAATAGTGTTTTTGAGAAAGATCGTGCCCTCGCACGCCGCTTCCAAAAAATTGATGTGAATGAACCCAGCGTGGAAGAAACCTATGAAATTTTAAAAGGTTTACGCTCCCGATTTGAGGAGCATCATCAAGTTAAGTACACTATGCCAGCACTTAAGGCTGCAGCGGAATTAGCAGCTCGCTATATCAATGATCGACATTTACCTGACAAGGCGATTGATGTTATCGATGAGGCAGGTGCTAATCGCCGTTTAAAGCCTTCTGCGACCCGTAAAAAGACTATTTCTGTTTCCGATATTGAGGATATCGTTGCAAAGATTGCGCGTATTCCACCTAAAACAGTTTCTAGCTCTGATATGGATATGCTGAAAAACTTAGAGCGTGATCTGCGCATGACGATTTTTGGGCAAGATGCTGCTATTGAGCAATTGACCTCATCAATTAAGATGGCTCGTTCGGGTTTACGGGATGATACTAAGCCGATTGGTTCCTTCTTATTTGCAGGCCCTACTGGTGTTGGTAAAACGGAAGTCACTAAGCAGCTCGCCTTACGCATGGGGGTGGAGATGCTGCGTTTTGATATGTCGGAGTACATGGAACGCCATACCGTTTCGCGCTTGATTGGTGCACCTCCAGGCTATGTAGGCTATGACGAAGGCGGTTTATTGACGGACGCAGTGAATAAACATCCACATTCAGTCTTGTTATTAGATGAGATTGAGAAAGCACACCCGGATGTTTTCAATTTGTTATTGCAGGTCATGGATCATGGGACTTTGACGGACACCAATGGTCGGAAAATTGATTTCCGTAATGTGATTTTAGTCATGACCAGTAATGCGGGTGCAGAAAATATCAGCCGCAAATCCTTAGGTTTCACTAAGCAAGATCATGCCAGTGATGCAATGGAGGCTGTAAAGCGGATTTTCACTCCAGAGTTCCGTAACCGTTTAGATGGTGTGATTCAATTCAACGCTTTAACTGATGATGTAATCCGTTCAGTTGTTGATAAGTTCGTCATTAAATTAGAAGCACAGTTACAGCAAAAAGGTGTGACTTTATTAGTTGATGAAGCAGCACGCGATTGGTTAGCAGAAAAAGGCTATGACCCATTGATGGGTGCACGCCCAATGGAGCGCGTAATCCAAGAACACATTAAGCGCCCACTAGCGGATGCGATCTTGTTTGGGGATTTAGCAAACGGTGGGCGGGTCGAAGTGTCTGTTGAAGACGAGACTTTAGCGTTGAATTACGAAGGTGCTGAAGCTGCGGCTTTGTAACTAATTAGCTTGAGGTGGGGCTGGGAGTATTTACTCCTAGCCTTACTTACTACGATAACTAATCCGACCTTTAGTTAAGTCATACGGAGTCAACTGAACAGTAACGCGGTCACCGGTTAAAATACGAATATAGTTTTTACGCATACGACCTGAAATGTGAGCCATGACAATGTGTTCATTATCAAGTTTTACTCGGAAAGTGGTATTAGGTAAGGTATCAATTACCGTCCCTTCCATTTCGATATAATCTTCTCTCGCCATAATTCCTTTGCTACAGTGTTAATCTGCAAAAAATTCAATGAAGCGCGTATTATCCTGCCATTCTGGCAGATGACAAGTTCTTTTTGTCAAGCTGCGTGATTTGCTTATCAAATTCCATTAGCATAGACGCCAAATTATGCATTGGGCAACGAATTCTCTTCTTTCATTCTGGAGTCAGTCATGGCAATAGCAGGGCTATTCCCTGGGCAAGGGTCTCAGTCATTAGGTATGCTTGCTGAATTAGCAGCCTCTTTTCCGGTGGTCACGCAAACTTTTGAGCAAGCCTCGCAAGTTTTAGGGCGCGATCTGTGGCAATTAGCACAAGGTAGTGATGAGAAGGCCTTAAATAACACTGAGACGACTCAGCCGCTGATGCTGGCTGCAGGTGTAGCGGTATGGCGAGTGTGGCAAGCTCAAGGTGGTTCTGTGCCAGTGGCAGTGGCTGGTCATAGCTTAGGTGAATATTCAGCTTTAGTTGCCGCTGCAGTTTTAGATTTTACAGAAGCAGTCGCTTTAGTGTCTAAGCGCGCCCAATTGATGCAAGCCGCAGTGCCAGAAGGTACAGGGGCAATGGCTGCTATCTTAGGTTTAGCCGATGAGCAAGTGATTGCAGCTTGTGAGCAAGCGGCTCAAGGCGAGATTGTGGAAGCGGTCAATTTTAACTCTCCAGAACAAGTCGTGATTGCCGGTAATGCCGTTGCCGTTGAACGTGCTATTGAGGTAGCCAATCAACTAGGGGCTAAGAAAACCGTGAAATTAGCAGTGAGTGTGCCTTCTCATTGCAGCTTAATGAAACCAGCGGCTGTTCAACTAGAAAAATCTTTAGCTCAAACCAGTTTCCATCCTGCTAAATTTGCTGTATTGCAGAATGTAGATGGCTTAGCGCGCGAGGAGGATGCTGGTATTCGTACTGCTCTGGCTGAGCAACTTTATCGTCCTGTGCGCTGGGTGGCGAGCATTCGTAATCTTCAGACTCGATACGCGGCGACTGCGATGGTGGAGTTTGGACCTGGCAAAGTGCTTACTGGGTTGAACCGGCGCATTGAACGGCGCATGGATGCGGTGTGTATTAGTGATCATGCGAGCCTTGAGGCTGCTTTGAAGTTTTGTCAGGGGAATTAGGCTGTGTCAGAGTTATTTAGTTTACAAGGTGAGGTGGCTTTAGTCACTGGCGCGAGCCGCGGGATTGGACGCGCTATTGCTGAAATGCTAGGTAAGCAAGGTGCTACGGTCATTGGTACTGCAACGAGCGAGAAAGGCGCGCTTGCGATTACCGACTATTTAGCGGCGGCTGGTATCCAAGGTGCAGGCAAAGTTTTAGATGTTGCTAACAGTGAATCTATTGAAACTTTAGTGAATGGCCTCAATAAAGAACATGGCGGCATTAGCATTTTGGTCAATAATGCGGGTATTACGCGTGATAACTTATTGATGCGGATGAAAGATGATGAATGGGATGCGATTATTAATACCAATCTCACCTCGATTTTTCGGATGAGTAAAGCGTGTATTCGTTCGATGATGAAGGCTAAAAAAGGCCGGATTATTTCAATCTCTTCGGTAGTGGGCGCGAGCGGTAATCCAGGACAAACCAATTATGCAGCGGCTAAAGCAGGCATAGTAGGCTTCTCTAAATCGTTGGCGCGTGAGGTTGGTTCACGGAATATTACGGTGAATGTGGTCGCTCCCGGTTTCATTGATACTGATATGACACGTGAGCTATCAGAAGATCAACGTGCAGCTATTTTCCAAAATATCCCCTTGGCGCGTTTGGGCCAGCCGGATGAAATAGCGGGTGCGGTACTGTATTTAGCGTCTCCTTTGGGGGCGTATGTGACGGGTGAAACCATTCATGTGAATGGTGGGATGTATATGGCATAGGCATTTCTGCCTTTGCATAACTGGCAAGCGTCGAAGGTTTTCAATACAATAAGCCTTCGATGCCAAGCATTTTAATCTAGAGGAACTAAAAACATGAGTATTGAAGCTCGCGTCAAAGCTATCGTGGTCGAGCAGTTGGGAGTGGACGAATCAGAAGTAACGAACACATCTTCTTTCATCGAAGATCTGGGCGCTGATTCATTAGATACCGTTGAACTGGTGATGGCACTGGAAGAAGAGTTCGGTACAGAAATCCCTGATGAAGAAGCTGAAAAAATCACTACTGTGCAAGCAGCTATTGATTATATCAATGCCCACCAAGCTTCAGTGTAATCCGAATATTTAAGGATTAGCTACCTAAAATACGTAGCCCTGCTTAGTTAGGGTTACGGTTTGCGGGTCAGAAGTCTCTATTTTCATGAAGGTATACAAGTTTGTCTAAAAGGCGTGTAGTAGTAACCGGTTTAGGTATTGTTTCTCCTGTAGGTTCTACCTTAGAAACTGCATGGGGCAATATTAAAGCGGGTAAAAGTGGTATCAACACCATCGAGCCTGAAGTATTCGATGCTAGCGAGTTTAGTGTTCGGATCGCCGGGAATGTGAAAGGTTTTAAGGTAGATGATTACATAAAACCAAAAGATCAAAAGAAAATGGATGCGTTTATCCATTACGGTATTGGTGCAGGTGTTGATGCAATTCGTGATTCTGGAATAGAGGTCACTGAAGCCAATGCAGAGCGCATTGGGGTGGTGATGGGTTCTGGAATCGGTGGTTTACAGACCATTGAGCGTAACTACAATGCCTTTTTAAATGGCGGTGCACGCAAAATTTCTCCTTTCTTTGTCCCAGCCAGTATTATTAATATGGTTGCGGGCAATTTATCGATTATGTTCGGCTTAAAAGGCCCGAATATGTCGATTGTCTCGGCTTGTGCAACAGCAACTCACAGTATTGGCGATGCCGCACGGATGATCGTGTATGGTGATGCTGATGTCATGGTGGCAGGGGGCGCAGAAATGGGTTCAACTCCACTAGGTATCGGTGGTTTCGCAGCTGCACGTGCCTTATCTACCCGTAATGATGATCCTGAAGCCGCCAGCCGTCCTTGGGATGTCGATCGTGATGGTTTTGTGTTAGGTGATGGGGCTGGCGTCTTAGTATTAGAAGAATACGAGCAAGCTAAAGCCCGTGGTGCGCGTATTTATTGCGAATTAGTCGGTTATGGGATGAGTAGCGATGCTTATCACATGACTTCACCTTCAGAAGGGGGCGAAGGTGCAGCACGCTGTATGCGTAATGCCTTACGTGATGCTGGCCTGAATGCTGATCAAGTTGATTATATTAATGCACATGGTACGTCTACACCTGCAGGTGATAAGGCTGAAACCTTTGCGGTGAAATTAGCACTGGGTGATCATGCTTATAAAACTGCAGTGAGCTCGACCAAATCCATGACAGGCCATTTACTAGGCGCTGCAGGTGGGATTGAAGCGGTATTTAGTGCGATGGCACTGTATGAGCAAGTATTGCCGCCTACCATCAACCTGGACAAGCAAGATCCAGAATGCGACTTGGATTATGTGCCGAATGTGGCACGTGAGACTAAAGTTGAGATAGCCATGAGTAACTCCTTTGGCTTCGGTGGCACTAATGGTACTTTAATCTTCAAAAAGATTTAACACCTTAGTTATCAAGAAGTAAGCTACTAAGTAAGCTTACTTCTCGGTTCAGTATTAAAAAATAATTAAAATTTATAGGCTATTCTTGGCAATGCATAGACTTTGCTCTATGTTAGCTCTGCCCCAGTTCTTTTGAGAGTGTTGCATGCGGTTTTTGTTAAAGAGCGTCTTAGTTTTAGTTGTTCTATGTGCAGTGGTGGCAGGAATTGTCTATCAGCAGTATCAATCTTTTCTTCAGCAAAGTGTCAATCTAGCCGCGAATCAGCCAGCAACCTTTGAAGTCAAAGCGGGTAGCAATATTCGTCAAGTTACACAGCAGCTTATAGCGGCTGACCTGTTGCCTAACAACACTTTTATTCCTGCAGAATACCTATTCTTAGCGCATGCACGCTTGACTAAGCAAGCCTCTAAGCTTAAAGCGGGCGAATATTCTTTAGAGGTAGGCATGAAGCCTACTGATCTATTAGAGCGCTTGGCTTCAGGTAAAACACTCCAATATCAGCTAGGAATTATTGAAGGCCACACCTTTAAAGAGATTGCAAAGGCAGTTCAAACCAATCCCAATATCAAGCAAACTTTGACCGCTGCTGATTACAACAACCTGATGCCCAAACTAGGGGGCGCTGCGGGTGAGTCGGTTGAAGGTTGGTTTTATCCCGACACTTATAATTTTCCACGTGGCGCTAGCGATCTAGAAGTGCTCAAACGTAGCTATCAAGCTATGTATGCTTATTTAATGCAAGCCTGGGAGCAGCGTGAGCCACACCCCTTGATTAAAACCCCTTACCAAGCTTTAGTATTAGCGTCCTTAGTGGAAAAAGAGACTGGCACACCTGAGGAGCGCCCGATGATTGCGAGGGTGTTTTTAACCCGTCTTGAAAAGAATATGTTGCTACAAACGGATCCTGCCGTTATTTACGGGATGGGTGACGCTTATGATGGCAATATCCGTAAAAAGGATTTAGAAACCGATACGCCTTGGAACACCTATACACGGGCTGGCTTGCCGCCTACACCGATCGCCACGCCGAGTAAAGCAGCGATTGATGCAGTCATGCACCCAGTTCAAACCAATTATCTCTACTTTGTAGCGACTGGCACAGGTGATGGCCGCCACTTCTTTTCTGAAACTTATGAGCAGCACCGCAAAGCAGTGACCCAATATTTAGAGAATGATAAAAAGCGCCAACAAGGAAACCTAGCTCAATGAGTCTTAAAGGAAGGTTTATCACCTTAGAAGGAGGCGAAGGTGCTGGCAAAACCACAAGCCGAGCGTATATCAGTGAATTTTTAAGGCAGCAGGGGATCAAGGTACTAGAAACTCGTGAGCCGGGTGGGACTGAAGTGAGCGAAGCCATTCGCCATGTATTATTAGATAACTCCTTGCCTAGCATGCATCCTGATACTGAGCTATTGCTCATGTTTGCTGCTCGTAATGAGCACCTACAAACCAAAATCATCCCTGCTTTGCAAGCAGGTGCTTGGGTAATCTGCGACCGTTTTACCGACGCAACTTATGCTTATCAAGGTTATGGGCGCGGTCTAGATCAGCAGCGCATAGCCGCTTTAGAAATTTGGGTGCAGGGCAGTTTACGCCCCGACTATACCTTGCTATTCGATATTGATGTGGCTACAGGGATGCAGCGAATCAGGGCAAGATCCCAGCAATTAGCAATTAGTACAGATCGTTTTGAGCAAGAAGAAGTCGATTTTTTTGAAAGAATTCGCGCTGGTTATTTAGAGCGTGCTCAGCAATATCCGCAACAGTATAAACTGATCAATGCGTCAGCAAGTCTTGAACAGGTACAGCAGCAACTATCTACAATCTTAAAATCCATTATCAATGCCACTCTGGATGCTAGCTAAGTTATGACCCAGTTAGCTGCAATCACTTATTCATGGCACCAAACCATCTGGCGACAACTACAAGCTGCACGTAAGCGACAGCATTTGCCGCATGCACTGTTATTTAGCGGGCAAACAGGTTGTGGGCATGAGCATTTAGTATATGCCTTTGCTGAAAGCCTGTTGTGCTTACAGCCTGAGAGTGGGGGATATGCCTGTAAGCAATGCCGCAGTTGTAATGTGTTCGCTGCCAAAGCGCATCCTGATTTTATGCTGCTAGAAACAGCAGAAGATAAACAAGTAATAACCGTTGAGCAGGTACGAGGCTTAGATCGATTTTTAGAGCTGAGCCGTAGTTATAGCCCTAATCGAGTGGCTGTGATCCTAAATGCGGACACGATGAATGTGAATGCAGCGAATGGCTTGTTAAAATCTTTAGAAGAGCCTGCGAACAACTCGTATATCTTATTATTTACTGCAAATAGGGCAGGCATCATGCCAACAGTTCGTAGTCGTTGCCAACAATTGAGCTTGATGCAGCCAAACCAAGCTGAGGCTCTCTCGTGGCTGCAAGAACAGATACTAGAACAGCCAGCGAATGACTTATTAGCTTTAGCGAGAGGACGACCTTTAGCGGCTCTTCATGAGGATTCGGGCGAGCGTCTTACGCAACAGACTTTGTTTTTAAACCAATTAAAATCGATGTTGTCTGGCAGACTTAGCATTGTTGAAATTTCCACTCAATGGGAAAAATATAATCGACAGGAGTTAGTTGACTGGCAGTTAGCTTGGATACAACAGTTAATTCACCAAGAAGTAGGGGATAGCCATGCTACTGATGCTAATGAATTAATCGCTTACCTACGGCCAAGTAACTTTTGGCAAATCTATGATCGCTTATTAGAGCTAAAAGCCTTAGCCACTCATCCACTGAATGGGCGCTTATTTGTGGAGAATATGCTAAGTTTATGGCTATGATCCCATCGTTTTTAATTAAATTTAATAAAAAATAATAATGGAACCCATTAAAATTTCCTTTACTTTAAATGATCGTACCGCTTTACATAATCACTATATGCCAATGCTAAAAGGGGGCGGTTTATTTATTTCCACCCAAGAGCAGCTCAGTTTTGGTGACCGTGTTCAAGTACAGATTGAGCTGTTAAGTGAGAAACAGAAAGCATCCGTGCCTGGTAGGGTTGTTTGGATTACGCCTAGTGGTGCTGTGCGTAGCCTTCCTCAAGGGGTCGGCATCCAAATCATTGGCGAACATCAATCGCGCATCCAACAATATTTTGAAGGACTGTTAGGGGAGAATTTACTACAGGCTCCGCCACGTGCTTGTTATTAATAGTATTTTTCAAGAAATGTGACCAGAGAATTAATTTTCTGAATTTTTCACTGCAAAAATAAAATATAATTAGTTGCATTTTGACCAATTAATTAACTAATTCTTGTAAAAAAAACCTAAGTTTGCGCTAAAATGAATATGAACTGAATGCTTATTTATCTATCTAACTTTTTATAGCATTTGTTTACAATTGCATATTGCAAGGAGGCCGTATGTTCATTAAAAGCAAATTTATCCGCTACATGGTTGCAGCATGGATTCCTGTAATGCTTGTTTTCACGCCTGCACAAGCTCAAGAGTTACGTTTAAATTTAGTTGCGACTTTTGACGATCAACCCGCCATGAAAGACGTGTCCTGGACTGTTTATCGCACTGATTCTGACGCTAAAGTTACCTCAGCAAGATATCATTCTACTCATGTGACTCTACCCGCTGGTGATTATCGTGTGGTTGCTACATTGACAGAACATGATAAAACAGTAACGCGTACACGCAGCTTTAAATTACGCACTTCGGATAGCCGCATTATTGTTCCAATGGACTAAGTAAAAGTAGGTAGTACTCAGGTCAAGTGACCTGAGTTGGGAGTGACTGATGGCGCGTATTGAGGTGGTGTGTCCGAAGTGTGAGAGTTAAGCCCGTTCAAGACCTAGAGCTCGTGTGCGAGAGGGATGAGCAGCTACTGGCGATCAAAAAGCCTATTAACTCTGCAAAGTGAAGAGGGAAGAACGCACCATCTCCACTTCTTAGGTAATTTTAATATGCGCATAATGCATATTATGTAAAATAATACATAAGCTTAAATTGCCTAAACTCCTGTCAAAGACAGGAGTACTTCCATGGAAGAAAGGAAACGTTTCTGGGATGGTTGGAGAGTTGAAAACGACTTTCTGATAGACCATTCTAAAGATTTATTCACTCAAACAAGAACTAGAGCGCAAGCTTGAGTTAATGAAGCCGCCTATTGTGATCATTCAATGGCCGAATCGTGAAATACGTTTAGCACACCCTTATAACATCGCCTGACTTTTTACAGAACTCCCCTTTTTGGTAGCTTGGGGAGTTCATCAGTTTATATTAGTAGGTTATTTTTGTTCAATATTTTTACATAACAAAAAATATATGTAGAACAACTTATTTTATTCAGTCGAGTAAATGCGTTCTTTAGAGAGATAGCCTTTGTTGACCATCAGCAATAAATCTTGCAGTGAAGAGCCTTCTATCGGGTCATTAGGTCGATAGTAAGTGACTCCACCAAAGGCGACGTAGCTATGTTGACCATAAGCTCTCTTTCCACCGACTTCCCCATCTAAAAAAGTATCAACTGGTACTGAATAGCCCGCCCGTCCATAGCCTTCAATGCCACATAAGGCCATTTCTTCAAAAGAGCCGTAGTAAGTCAGTAAAGATTCTTTGATGAGCTTGTGACGTTGTTTGAATGCTAGGGATTTAACTTGTTTGTTTAAATCGAAATATCTGTGATGTTTGGGTTTGTGCCATTGTTTCAACATGAGTAGTTCCTTTTTTGTCTTTCAAAAATAAGAGTCGATCTTGTTCCAGTTTTTCAAGTTGCTTGGTAATTGCAGGTGGGTAGTTGCCCTCTTCTTCAAAAGGCATTTTAAGATTCTTAGCGGCACGATCTAGCATCATGCGGCCTAATGTGGTCATTCGGCGTTTAATGGCAAAGACATCATCTTCTGGGTAACCAATCAGCTTTCCCAGTAGAACAAAGCAAAGGTGAGTTGACCAAGGTAGTCCCTGCCCTTTTTTGATAGCAATTAGGGTATGAATCAGTGGAAGCAAAGAGACAGGAACACGAATCATCACCACCTCTTCTTTAATCAATTTTGAGCCTTTTTTTCTTCCAGAATTAGCGCGTTTTCCACCGCTTGGCATGGTTGAAATCCTTGTGAATTTGAGTAAAAAATATACAAAAACAGGTGTTTTATTGATTTATTGTACAGTATTTTGAAGAAATGTAAACATGAATTCAAAAGCAGTGCACGTGTAAGTTAATGAAAATCATAGGTAATTTGGGGGGTGTGCCATCCATGGCACAAAGTACAGGTGTCTTGTAACACCTGCACTTTGAAAACACCACCCTTCACCCCGCCCTTCGCTACTCCTCCTAACGTCGTCGTAACTCGGGAGGGGTTCGGGCGGATGTTTTAAAAAGCAAAAAACAACAAGAGCAAAAGCAAGAGCAAGAACGCTAGCCGCTAGGCATCAGCCGCCGGGGAATGCTTCCCCGTCTGCTGTGCCTAGGAGCGTATGTTTTTAGGTGAGCGTGTTAAAGAACGGTGGTTGTGCCCATTCTGGGCACTGCACGAGCCTTGACCCCAACCACCGTTCAACGCCTGCTACGCAGCCGATGAACGATAGTTGACGCATCAGGAGTTATAAGAAAACCCAAGGTTCTACGTTAAAACGAGCCGCCAGTGCTTTGATGTGTTTGACCGTGAGCTGGCGTTTACCAGCGAGTATTTCAGAAGCAACACCCTGACTACCAAGTTCAGTTAAGTCAGTCTGTTTAAGTCCGCGTGCGTTCATTAAATATTTCAGGGCTTCTAAGCCAGTCCCATAATCTTCGGGGTGCTGTTGGTGTTCATAGAGGGCAATAGCTGAGCCGATGCGGTCAACTAAATCAGCTAGGGAACTGTCTTGTTCTGCCCCACCTTCATCTAGTAATTGGTCAAGATCAACGACTAGGGAAAGATACTCCGCTTCAGTTTGTGGAACTTTGAGTAAGTTAGCGAAGTAAGGCCAATATTGTTTAGTAATTTGAAGATCAATAGCGCCCATGTTTAGCTCCTTAAGTCGAGTTTGTCATAGTCCGCATGGGTGAGAATGTAACGGATGTAGACTTTCTGAGTGTTGAAGTGGATAGCTGCAATGAGTCGTAAGTGATTGCCCGCTATATCAAAGATGTAATACTTACCCACACGGTCAATGTTGTTAGCACCAAAGGTATTCGTCAGGTCTTGAAAAGTGTTGAATGTGCCACGACGAATAAGGCGATACCAACCAAATAAGCTAGGCTTAGCGTTAGGGTATTTAAGGCTAGCTTCTCTTATTCTAAGTTTGGTAATGATATGCATCACTGAGTCTCTCACTTTGATCAATAAATTATCTCAAATTGAGATTTAAGTGTATAGTTTTTTTCTAATTAACCACCAAAAGGATTTTGGGCAGTCATCAGCGCCGGATTTGGCCGTTCTTCCGGTTGAATCTCTAACGGTGGGCAGGTCACGATCATTTCAAAGTCTTGATACTTGAGTTTAAACAAGCACTTATTGACGATTTTTACCGTCATACCGAGTTCAAAAAGTTCAGTTTGGTTATAGAGATAGTAGCCTTTCTTGGATTCTAGGCGAATGTTGTAAAAGGGTTTTTTGCCATGGTAGTACAAGCTAGTGAGATAGACCGATTCTGCTTTTTTTAGATCGGCGAGCCAAAAAGGGTCAGGCTGTAACGTAGTCCGAGGGACATTAGCCACATGAGCAGTATTAGGGTTAGGAGCCTTACCACTACTAGGGACAGTAGTTTGAGCGGGAAGCGAATCAGTTTGACCAGGAACAAAATCGGCTTGCTGATCAGTTGGTAAGGTTGAATTAGTGGCATTCGTTGAACCTGTAAAAATAGAAGGGAGGCCATTATAAAAAACAAAGGCGACTGCAAAAAGAATAACACCTAGCATCATCACCAAGCGCGGATCTGAAAGGACACTTCCCCCCGCTTGGGTGTCAGTGACCTGTCCCGTCGCGGTGCTTTGATACAGTTCAAAGACCCATTTCGGAATACGCCGTTTACGAACGACGTAAATATCAGCTTTAGAGCCGGGCTGTGAAGCGAGGTGAAAGGCTTCATTATAAGTGCCCTTCAGGAGTTTGGTTTTTATAGCATTGTTGATGTGCTTAAACGCAGTTTCAGCCACTGCCCTGACAACCGGATGGACCAGCTTAATGCTTGGAGTGGTTACGACAATGTCCCAATTCTTGTGACGATGTTTTTCTAATGCCAGGGCAAGGGTCGGAAAGCAACCGGTAGCCGTTGCAGCATCCAAACCACCCGGGAAATCAAACTGTTTGAATTGAGTAGCTGTAATGCTTTTCGGATAAATTTCTTGAATTTCATCCAAGAGCAGCAAAGCACCTTCAGGCACCCAGTGAAACCACCGACGGAGTTTTTCGAGGTTTTCCGATTCGGTCGTATCTATGTAAGTGAGTTGAAAAGAGTCGGGTATCTCTTTCTTTTTAAACTCTTTTACAGCGGATAAGACGCTAATCACTTTGTCAGGGTCAGAGAGTCCCCTTACATTGGTGACAACATGGCGACCGGCAAAAACAGCAGGAACGAAGTCGTTCCACACAGCACCCGAGGTCTTATAGGAGCCGGGCGCACCATGGTAGATTTTCAGTGACATTAGAAAATCCCTTGACCACCCAAGAAGCGGAAGATATAGCGGGTTAGATAGGCGTTAAGAATGGTGTTCAAAGCTTCAGGAATCCGAAAATAAAGCATGAAACCTAAAATTTGATTATCTAAATGGGCATACATGCTATTTAAAAAGCCTGTGATGTTTAAATCTTGCATGATTTGAGCGGCAATATCCCAAGAGAATTAAACCATGAAAATTAGGCTTTGCAGCTTTAGTTTGTGCCACCAAACGATAATATAAGCAAACACATCAACAATGAATTGATAGATGCCATTCTTAATAAAGTCGACTACGGTTTGAACTAAATCAAATAAGCCGACATCAGCCCTCGCCTCTTGTGCTGCCAAGAATAATAAGACCAGCAAATAAAAACGCAATGCCATAGATATAATTCCCTATTACCGATAGAGCTTGTTCAAATTGAGTAAAGCATAAAGAAAAATCAATGTTAAGTACCGGAATATGAATGGAGTCATAACAGGGTAATGCACCAGCACCCGTCGGTGTGGTCACATTGGATAAAAAGTTAGTCATCTGGCCTTTAACACTATTCAAGGTAGAAGCGTACTGTGTTTTAAGGGTTTCAACTTCGGTTTGAATTTGAGCAGTAGATTCAGCAAAGGAGCCTTGTGCAGTGGTAGAGGCTGAGCCAGTCACCGCATTTTTAATAGCATCCGTATTGGCAGCCGTTAACGATGAAGATTGTTTAATGCCCCCTGTATCGGACTTAATAGCGTCCAGTTGAGCATTACTTGCATCCAGTTTGTCCGCAATCTGTTCTTCACCGGAGCTAATACCCTCACCTGAATTATCATTGTCTTCAGGGTTTACACCTGAACCACTAGTAGCCGTGCCTTTTATGTAGCCGTTGGTGTCTGGACTGTCACCCGTGGGATTGCCTTGCTGGTCAGTACCTTTGCAAATTTTTAGGCCGGTGTCGGTAACAAACGAGGTTGTTCCCGTCGGGCAAGAAGTCGTATCTTTAGGCGGTACGCAATAAAGGGTAGAGCCAAAATAAACACCTTCCATGCCTTGAATACAGTTTTTAGGTGTTTCGTCAGGGTCGTTATGCTCATCAGGTTTAATACAGCCAGTTTGTCCGTTGAAATCACCGTAATAACTACCCGTCGGGCAGCCGGGATTTTTAGGACTACCACACGTCAGCGCACCATCTTTAGTGGCGGTAATGCCAATTTGTCCGGTAGGACAGCCGGGCGTAGTCGGTGCACATTCACATTTGTAGGTATCATCACTAAAAATAATAGTTGATGTCTCTACATCAGTTGCTGATTCACAGTAAAAATAAGCAACGCCGGACATATCACCACCCGCACCACCGCACGATGTTGAACAGGCTTGTTGTTTTTTGGAGCAATCCGGCGCAACACAAGCTTCACCTACTTTAACTTGATCACCCGGGCATTTACATCCGCCCGCGCCATCATCTTCAAAAGGGTATTGACAGCCAGCGGGCGGAGGATCTTCACACAGACCCGTCGTAGCGTTTTGAACTTTACCGGAAGGACAGACACAAGCGTCATTAGGAGACCCAACAATCTTAGTTGTGCCGACAGGGCATTTACAGAGCCAGTTAACATAGTCGGGAAATGCACTATCAACACAAATCATCTGATCCTGAGTCTGAAGAGTACCGCCCGCCGAATTTTTACATGCCCACGTATCCCGCGATAGGAAAAGTCCTGTGGTTGGAACGCTACTAATTTTAGAGATTGAGCCACCATAGGAAAGCGCAGTATTACAACTTCCTCCCCACGTCTGAGTAGCTGGGATTTTACCGCCCGCAAAAGCAGGGTTAGTAATTCCGACTAGTAAGAGACAAGCCCACAAAAAACGCATAAGCCAAAATCGTTGCATAGATCAGTTCAGCCATTGATTAAACCTCTAAAAACAAAGGAGCTGATTCAGCCCCTTTGCCTTTCTTACCTACAGCGTGCCTTTGAGTATTTTGAGGATGAGGTTCACAACAAACATGCCCCCCACCACTGCAATAATAATGGCACCCACGCCTAAACTACCGTTATGCGCCTCGGTGATAGCATCTTCAGCATTCGTAACAACAAAGCTGATATCTGCTAAAACAGGGATAGGTAAAAGTCCCAATAAAATCAGTAGTAAACGCTGCATAATTCACCCCTTTTTAAAAAGCCCGATCATGGATGGAATAGAAAGAGATCGGGCAGTCGGGAGTAAATTAAACCTTACGCATCATCTGAATAATCATGCCGACAACGATTAAACCGGCAACGGCCAGAACGACATAGCCGCCGACGGTTTGGGCAGCAGTACCGGCATCACCCACCGCGGTTTGTGCGCTAGAGACTAAAGCAGCGGTATCGGCATTAGCCATAGGCACAGCCAGTAAGCCCGCCAAGCCTAGACAGAACGCTAAGAAGCTAGCAGCCACTGCATTTTTTGATTTGTTGAATAATTTAAACATAGAAAATACTCCAATCTTATTAATAACGTGCTCGACGTACTGTGTTGATGATTAGCCCTATCCCTGAGCCAATCGCAAACATTAGCAGAGTCTGTCAAATAAACTGTGTAACACGTTTTTCATAGGGCGGAGAGCGGAACCCGCTCTTCACCGAACATAAGTAAAAAAGTCTGCAAAGCGGGTTTCCAGTGGTGAATGACCGACCACTTTTGCG
>Ga0209480_10000042_pt1 | contig 148673 bp, 113 predicted proteins | sample JI61114C2DNA_FD_187501 | JGI IMG/M metagenome (GOLD analysis project Ga0209480, IMG submission 187501) | Wastewater effluent complex algal communities from Wisconsin, to seasonally profile nutrient transformation and Carbon sequestration -... | ecosystem: Engineered > WWTP > Effluent > Algae...
TTTCTTATTTCCAGTTGAAATAGCCCTTTTGCACTCAATTTCATCAAATCCTTTGCAAAAATCGTCAACAGTAATGAAAATTTCTATAACTTTGTGCTTATCCATAGGAGAATTATTTGATTTATATCGTTGTTTGTCAGACACTAATATATTAAATATTCTCCTATTTTTATAATATTTAGCCTTTTTTCTTATCCATTATTCACGTTAATATAGTATAAATCAACACCTTGTCTTAGTTCTATTAAGAACGAAAAATAAAATCCTGCTTCTCAAATCAGTTTGAAATCTTCTCAGTGCAAATCAATTTAAAGGTGCCTTTTATTTTGAAGTAAATATCCTCTGTGATAAAAAAAAGTGTGGTCAGTGGTCAGCGGTCATTGTTCAGTTTCCAGATATTTGAATGCTAAGGAAAGAAGAAAGGTGAAATTTTGTAAATATTAGAATAGGGAATCCATTCTGCACTTTCATTCGTATTGTTTCTGATATGTTGATAAATAGATCATTGAGGAAAGTCATCGTTTACCATTTGGTAATAATTTATGCTTTGGCGGTAATCAGGCCTATTCTTCCAGTGATTAATGATGCGCTGGCACATTTATTTTTCGAACATCATCATTTGGAAACCGTGCATCATTCTCATGGACATCAGCACGTTCAGTCTGAAATGAAGATTATTTCACTGGACATCCAAAATTTTAACGATTCCGACAAAATCAAGGTCCTTGATACCTTGGACACTCATTTTAAGGCGGATGAAAACAATATTTTTTCTAATTTTTTTTTAGTTATACAAACAATTTTATTTCACATTGAATTTCCTTCAACGGTTAATTTGAGCCTTATAAAACCTCCTCCTGAGTATAACAGCTTTTTTTCTTAAATTTTTGTAAAACTATTGGTGTTCGCCATAACTTAAAATACCAGTAGGAAATTTAACTTCAAACATCAAACATCAAACATCTAACATTTCTTTCATTACACTCCGCTCAGACTCATCTTCACCTTCTTCTCCAATTCCGCCACTGTACCTTTGAAAGAGATATCGGTATCCATCATGTCCTGAACAGCTTTACAAGAATAAATCACCGTGCTATGATCTTTACCGCCGAAACTGTCGCCAATACTTTTGAGCGAATTATTAGTAAAATTTTTAGCAAGATACATTGAAAGTTGACGTGCAATGACGATCGAACGTTTTCGACTTGTCCCATTTAATTTATCTATAGGAACATGAAAATGATTTGCGACGAGTGCCTGAATATTTTCTACAGTAATTTCTTTGTTCAGCTGATTGACAAATTTCTGAATGACTTCTTTGGCAAGAGCCATATCAATATCTCGTTTGTCCAAAGAGGATTCAAAAATCAATGAGATAAGCATTCCTTCCAGTTCACGGATGTTGCTTTGAAGATTGTAACAGATGAATTCCAGCACATTTTCAGGTACCGTATATCCTTCAGCTTCAAGTTTGGATTCAGCGATCGCAACTCTGGTTTCGAAATCTGGAGCTTCCATCTCTGCTGTCAATCCCCATTTAAATCGGGAGATCAATCTGTCTTCCATTCCTCCCAAGTCTTTTGGAGCTCGATCGGAAGTAATAATAACCTGTTTTTGTGATTGATGAAGTTCGTTGAAGATAAAGAAGAATACTTCTTGTGTCTTTTCTTTTTCGCTGAGGAACTGAATATCATCAAGGATCAATACGTCCAAAGATTGATACATTAGAGAAAGATCTCCAATGTTTCTGTTCTTGATAGCATATACTACCTGATTGGTGAATTTCTCACAAGAGATATATTTAACCCTTTTTTTAGGATATTTTTCTACGACAGCGTTACCAATTGCTTGAGCTAAGTGGGTCTTTCCAAGTCCTGAACCACCATATATAAATAATGGGTTAAATGAAGTGGTGCCCGGACGCTCGGCTATCGCTAAACCTGCAGAACGGCCTAATTTATTGCATTTGCCTTCAATTAGATTGTCAAAACGGAACTTTGAATTAAGTTCTGTTTCAAAGGCTACTTTTTTAATGCCTGGAATGACGAATGGATTCTTGATTTTTTCTAGATCGAATGGCTCTTTACCAATGCTGCTTTCTTCACTTTCTTTATTATAATGATTGCTCGCATGGGGGCTTTCCTTCTCCATCGGAATCTCATATTCAAGTTTGGCCTGATTGCCTATTGTACTTCGGATTGCTTTCTTTAAGATACTTAGATACTGCTCCTCCAGCATCTCATAAATATATTGATTGGGTACCTGTATGGTCAATACATCATTCTCGAACCGGATGGGCACGATAGGCTGGAACCAAGTCTTAAACCCTTGCTCAGTAATATTCTCACTTATCAGGGCAAGACAATCATTCCAAATAGATGTATGATTTCTAGGCATTAATTCAATCACAAATTATAATCGTTTAAAAGTCAATCTTCCCTTTATATTCAAGATATCAGGGAAAAATAGTAGTTTTAACAATAAAATAAAAACAGGTTTTGAGTTGGGACGGGCGACAAATATCCATAAAGTTTAGCGGTTAACAAACTAAATTCTAAATATTTATGCGTAAAAACTTATATTCTATTTTATCAAATATATATAAGTTTTAGTATTCAGAACTTAACGTTGAATTATTATCAATATTAGTTTCTTACCCACATATTATCACAAGATACACATGAATTTTTACCACCTTTTTCGAATGTGATATCGAGTCGGCCTAGTCGAATTCCGGCCCAACCAACTTGATTGATCATAACTAATTCACCTTCTTTATTTTTGATAAGGTCGGGTTTGTCAAGAAAAGTATGTGTGTGACCACCTAAAATAATGTCCACATCTTTGGAATTCTGAGCCATAATGACATCGCTGACCTTATTCTCTTTGTATTTGTAACCCAAGTGTGAAATACAGATGACAAGATCGCACTTCATTTCATGCTTTAAGATAGCTGCTGCCGCATTGCCCATTTCTATTGGATCGTGATAAACAAGCTCTCCGGTTTGTTTGCTTGTCACCAATCCTTTCAAATCAATACCAACGCCATAAACTCCAATCTTAAGACCATCCTTCACAAAGACTCTGTGAGGAACTGTCAAGCCATTCATAGGAGTATTTTTGAGGTCATAGTTGCAATTGATCATTGGAAAAGTCGCAAGACTTTGAAGATCTGCAAGTTTCTGTATTCCAGTATCGAAATCATGGTTTCCCAAAGTGGAAGCATCATACTTCATGGCATTCATCATTTCATACTCCGGAGTTCCACCAAACATGTTGAAATAAGGAGTTCCTTGTACAATATCACCACAATCAAATAACAAGACATTTTTCTCTTCAGTGCGTATTTTTTTGATCAAGGCAGCCCTTTTAGTTACCCCTCCGAGTCCCTGGTATTTCGTACCATCGATTGGAAATGGGTCCAAACGGCTGTGTACATCGTTGGTATGCAGAATAGTAAGTTTGGTTATCTGGCCTTTGTCCATTCCGAATAGACTGTTAGAAAAACCGGAAACATACACTGCCGCTCCTGTGAGTGACATATTATATAGGAATTTTCTTCTGTTCATTGTTTTTAGATTTATTTAATCAACAATTCTTTTTTCAATACGAGCGGTGATGGATTGCCCTTTAGCTTGCATCATTAAAAAGTGATTCGTGAGGGCATCTCGTACCAATATGCCTGTTAAAATATGATCACCTGCAGTTAATTCCTCAAATCCATCTCCTCCAGTCGCCATAAAGTCGTTAACAGCAATCAGGTAGTCTTTATTAGGATCGACGGCCTCGCCATTAACCAACAAACTGGCCATCTTCTGTTTCTCGATTACCATTTGTATACCTCGACTGACCGGCACCCCGCCTTGTTCAGCTATTCTTTTCATCAACGAAAGGACTTTGTCTCCTTTAACTCTAACGATTACGATTTCATTATCGAAAGGCATGATCTCGTACATGAGTCCTTTTCTTATATCGCCTGCGCCAAGCGTAGGTATTCTGATCCCACCCAGATTTTGTATTGCAAAATTAACATCCAGCTTACTTTGTTCAATGGCAGCATCCAGCATGACATCGCTTATAAGATTACCTAGTTTGCTTTCCGGACGTCCTTTTGACATTGGTTCATCAGTATGGCCGACGATAATGTCCATTTTAGCACTGAGTTGCTCCCGATATTTGACTAATACGGCCTCTACTGCAGGGTCTGTTTCAGCGGCATCAGCATTTACTACTGTATATGTAGGTTCGATCTTGGCAAGACGCTGCGTGGAGCAAGCACCCAGCATTAACATAAGAGCGATGACCAGCCCCAAAAAATTTAATTTATTTTTCACCATCATATTTGCTTAATGGCTGCAAATTACGAAAAAAGTATGTTGGATTTTAAATTTGATAATTAATTGAGTGTTAATGGGTGATGTGAGAGTGTGAGGAGGTGAGAAGGTGAGGAAGCGAACAGCGAGTAGCGAATGGCGAGCAGAAAGCTGGCGGTATCGCAAGATCGGAAGGGCGGGCTATTTTTGAGAGAATGATAAATGCTGGATGTTGAACAATAGAGTGTTTTGAATTTCCACTGGTTTATTTGATAATGATCAATAATTTAAGGAATCTAACATCTTCGCGTTCAATATCCCTTGATTTTAATATAGGGGAACAGTGTACAAGGAACAGTAAAAGTGAGTAGAATCTCAAAGAATGTTTTAAAGGCGATTATTGGTGATGGGACAGATGAGGAGGTGAATCGACAATTGCTTTATAAAAAGTCTGATTCTTGTAAATGGGGGTGATTGTAATATATTGTTATCAGAACAATATGAACGCAACGGTTGGCAACGGTTGCGAACGGTTCTTCAATGTTATGGTCTATATATATTCTAAGAACGATTACTGGTAAGGTTCTTAATAATAATTGCTTTATAAATGTCTGTTTTTGGTAAACGGGGGTGGTTGTAATATATTGTTAATCAGAACAATATGAACGCAACGGTTGGCAACGGTTGCGAACGGTTCTTGAATGTTATTGTCTTTCAGTATTATCAAAGCAAGTGCATATATAAGGATATTTAATCATATATTGTAAATGGCACTACATTCCCTTTTTTTCCTACATTTGTAAATGATCGACAAATTGAGCAAATACGGGCCTTCCATCTTTAGCACTATGACTGGACTAGCATTGCAACATGGCGCTTTAAACCTGGCTCAGGGTTTTCCGGATTTCCCGACAGACCCAAAGCTGATAACTTGTGTGGATCTGGCTATGAAGGATGGATATAATCAATATTCCCGGCCAATGGGTGCCGTAAATTTGCACAAACAAATAGAAACTCTTGTATTCAATAATTATGGTAGAGAAGTCAATGGAGATGAAGAATTAACTGTTTATCCAGGTGCCTCCTTTGCTATATACCTCGCAATGCAGGCATTGATAAGCGCTGGCGATGAGGTTATAATATTTGAACCTGCATATGAGTGTTATGCTCCCGCCATTGAAATTGTGGGTGGAAAAGTCATCCCGCTCCAATTAGAATCTCCTAATTTCGATATCGACTGGCACGAAGTCAGAAAGGCATTTTCATCAAAAACAAAGATGATCGTCATCAACAATCCCCACAATCCAACAGCAAAAGTTTGGAGTAAGGAAGATCTGGATGCACTAGAAGAGTTGGTATCGGGAACAAATTGCTTTATCCTTTCAGATGAAGTGTATGAATTTATAAACTATACTCCGACCGGTCATATTTCAATACATTCCAGACCTGAAATGATTGAAAGAAGCATTGTTGTATCTAGTTTTGGAAAGTCCTTGCATGTTACCGGATGGAGAATTGGATATTGTATTGCACCTCAAAACGTGACAGATCTTATGCGTAAAGTCAATCAATTCTCTGTCTTTTGCACCAATCATTCCATACAAATGGGTGTTGCATCTTATCTTGAAAATCATTTTGACCCACAAATTTTGAATTCCGATTATAAGGCAAAAAGAGACTTCGTAAAAGCTGGCTTGAAAGACAGTAATTGGGAAGTATTGGACTGTGAAGGCACCTATTTTATGATGTTAGACTATAGTAGTATTTCAGATTTACCTTCTATTGAATTCACCAGAAAATTAGTTTTTGAAAAAGGTATTGCCACTATCCCTTGTTCTCCATTCTACTCGAATGGTTATGATCCAAAAATCGCAAGGATCTGTTTTGCCAAAAAAGAAGAGACTTTACAAAAAGCAATAGATATCTTATGCAAAATTTAAAGTTGGGACTGGTTCAGATGGACATCGTCTGGGAAAATACCCCAGCGAATATTGAAAAAATAGATGGCTTATTAAATGGCATGACTGATTTGGATCTCATCATACTTCCAGAGATGTTCAACACAGGATTCAGCATGGATCCTGCGCGCATCGCTGAAGGTGAAGATGGGAATGCGGTCAGCTGGATGTGCAAAGCTTCGGCAGAATTGCAAACTACTATAATAGGTTCTGTTGCAATTGTAGAGAATGGCAAATATTACAACCGCTGTTTTGTAGCAAGCCAAGGCGACATCATTGCTCGCTACGACAAACATAATTTATTCACCATGGCTGGTGAAGAAAAGGTATACACTCGTGGTACTAAAAATATCAGTTTCGAATTAAAAGGATGGAAGATCAAGCCACTTGTTTGTTATGATTTGCGCTTTCCGACCTGGTGTTATAATAAGGAGGAAGCTGATTTATTAATTTTTCCTGCCAATTGGCCTGCAAAAAGGATCTCACATTGGTCAGCTTTGCTCAAAGCTCGAGCAATAGAAAATCAGGCTTTTGTAATTGGTGTAAACAGAGTAGGTGTAGATGGAACCGGGAAAGACCACAATGGTTACTCCACGGTCGTGAATCCGATGGGAGAATTAATTGCTGAACACATCAATGAATCCGGCCTATTCATCTATGAAATAAACAGAGAAGAAGTAGATAATTTCAAGGCACTTTTTAATGTACTACACGATCAAAGAGTGATAGAATAGCTACGAAGAAGAAGTCAGAAGTCAGAAATCAGAAGGTAGAAATTAGAAGTCAGAAATTAGAATGAAGGCTCCGGAAGATTACTAAGATACTTTTCTGAATCATGCTTGCCTTCCAACAAAGTTATGGATTTAAAGGAGTATGCAGATTTTACTAAATTTTTTACAAACGTTTCAAAATTTGAGATATAGATAATCTTCGACGGAAGAATTGCCGATTACCGATTACTGATTACTGATAATCAATTAATAAAGTTAGAAGTCAGAAATTATATAAGATGAACACTGATTACAGATTTTTTTAAACACAAAGGTTATTTATTTCAAAACAAACATCCTAGTAAAAGAACCATTAATTCAAAGATATTAATGCTGAATTGAGATATATTAATTCACATTTTCTTTAATAGGTAATTTACACAGAGATATAGCTCATAAACAATTGCTAAGGAAAGTTCTCAAAGAGAATTTAATCTTCGACTAAATTTTGCGCACAGATTGTGCTTTTCCTTTTAATTGTAGATAATCTTCGACGGAGGAATTGCCGATTACCGATTACCGATTACTGATAATCAATTAATAAAGTTAGAAGTCAGAAATTATATAAGATGAACACTGATTACAGATTTTTTTAAACACAAAGGTTATTTATTTCAAAACAAACACCCTAGTAAAAGAACCATTAATTCAAAGATATTAATGCTGAATTGAGATATATTAATTCACATTTTCTTTAATAGGTAATTTACACAGAGATATAGCTCATGAACAATTGCTAAGGAAATTTCTCAAAGAGAATTTAATCTTCGACTAAATTTTGTGCACAGATTGTGCTTTTCCTTTTAATTGTAGATAATCTTCGACGGAGGAATTGCCGATTACTGATTACCGATTACTGATTTATAAAGTCAGAAATCAGAAATTAGAGTGGAGGCCCAGGAATATTACCCATTACCCATTACCCATCACCATATCACCTCATCACCCGATCACCCGATCACCCGACCACCCATTGCTTAACCAATCGTCTTATTTTCCACATCGATCACTGCTTCGTCCAACGGTTCCCCATCTTCAAGCGGCATGATGGTATCTTCATACTCACTGATGGCTAGAAATAATTCCTCTGATTCCTGAGCATTTTCAGAAGATTTGAAAATAGAGAGCAATTTTGCAACTGCTTCTTCGTATTCTGTTTCGTTATTAATTTTCATGATATTTTAATTTTAGGTTATAGACTTTTTAAATATCCCCCATCTACAGGAAGATTGATGCCATTGATGTATCCTGCAGCAGGAGTAGCGATGAAGGCCACTACATTGCCGATTTCATCAGGTGTGGCAAGGCGTTTGGCAGGAATTTGTTCTACATAAGTTTCGATAAGTGCATCGACATCCATATTTCTGTCTTGAGCCCGCGAATCCATTAACTTAGAGAGGCGATCAGTCATAGTATATCCCGGCAGAATGTTGTTGACAGTAATGCCGTGTGGTCCTAACTCATAAGCGAGTGACTTGGACCAATTTCCCACGGCACCACGTATGGTATTGGATACACCGAGACCAACAATCGGCTCTTTTAGACCTATCGAAATAATATTTATGATTCGACCAAAGTCAGCCTTCTTCATATATTCAAAGCTATGCTTCACAATGACCTGATTGGAAAGTAATAAACTATCGAAACCTATCTGCAAGTCTTCCAAACTCGCATCTATCATCCTACCTCCTTTCGGTCCTCCACTATTCAACACTAATATATGAAAGCCTTGACCAATGGTCGAAAGCCTTTTACTAACTTCTGTTGGGTTGGATTGGTCAACAGAGATAAAGCGATGTATTTGCCCTTGTGACTTATCTAATTGTTTAATTGCTTCTCCTAGACTATCCGGATTTCGCGCCAACAAAGTGACGTTGCACCCAAGTTTTGAAAGTTCAATGGCACTCGCTAGTCCAATACCTTTGCTTCCGCCGCAGACGAGGGCATATTTATTTTTAAGAGAAATATTCATTTTTAAAATTTGATCAGAACCTTTTCAAATGTTGATTCCAAAACTTTATTATAAATTTATGCCAAATGTCTCTAAATTTATTGATAAAAACAACTTAACATGATCGCAAGACCATTTAATCTGCACAAGTGGATTGACGAAAATAAAGCCCTGCTTCAGCCTCCTGTCGGCAACAAACAAATATATGTGGATAACGAAGATTTTATCGTCATGGTCGTCGGTGGACCAAATGGGCGGAAAGACTATCACTATGAGGAAGGTGAAGAATTATTCTATCAGATCAAAGGTGATATCGAAGTAAAGATAATAAATGAAGAAGGTAATATGGAACGCATTCCGATCAGAGAGGGGGAAATGTTTCTGCTTCCTCCGCGCATTCCACATTCTCCGCAACGTCCCGCTGATACAGTTGGCCTTGTCATCGAACGTCATCGCAATCAAGGAGAAGTGGATAAACTATTATGGTTTTGCGATAATTGCAGCGCACCAATTTTTCAATCCGGCTTCGAACTTAAAGACATTGGTACCCAGATCAAATCTGCCATCCAGGATTACAATGCGAATGAAGAGGCGCATGTGTGTGGTAAATGTGGCCATGTGAACTAGAGTATTAAAGTTAACCAGTATTTCGGTAAGTAGGTATTGTAGGGGAAATGCTTGCTGTTTCCCGTGACACATCAACACCCTTATAAATATACTAATGCATTATACCAGCATGCGAGTATTTCAGAATTTCATTATGATAAAATAAGAAGGTGTTAAGCCAAAACGTATATCGTATAAAATTATTAAATTTGGTTTTATTTAAATACAAACAACAAAATCATGAACGCCAATAAATTCTTATTCTCAACGATTATATTATTATTTATATCTAATGGATTATTTGCTCAGACAATTAATTCTGTTCTAAAACCTTCTGACAAAGTTGTTTATTATGGAATTGACATGTCGGCATCTAAACTGATAGGAGACAGATCTTCACCTGAGGCCGTATTTGTATCTACAGTCATGCCAGGAATGAATTATACCGTTATTTCACAACCGGAGAAATTTGATTTCCAAAAATATTTCAATATTTCATCCCTGACAGAAGCTATTGCTTCAACTGACAAGGTGAATTCAACTGTTGATATTGACAATTTCTATAGCAATGAAGCAAGTTATAATCCCCAATGGGATGAAAAGCAACTTGCAAAACACATTACGAAGCTTTCCAAGGTTGATAAGGGAAACAAAGGTTTTGTGTTCATAGTAGAAAGCATGAATAAAATAGCTGAAAAAAGTGCAGTTTGGATTGTTGTATTCGACAATAAAACTTCAGAAATCCTGTACTCAAAAAGATATCTAAATGATGTCGGAGGATTTGGTCAAAAGAACTACTATCTTAAGCCAATAACGCTATTGTTTAAAAAGCATTGATTTAAATAGTAGGATAGTATTATAGTAAATAGTATTATAATTAACCAGAAAGAGTGCACCAGTGATAATTTCCAGCGGGCCAGTTTGCGGAGACTTATTTGCTCCATATAACTATCTATTATGTTAAACGCAAAAACATGTATTAACGAACGAAATATTAAAAATTGAATTTGACATCAGAAACCAGTAGTCAGAAAAATTATGGTAGACATAATTCCAGAGTTAATTTAATTAATAATCTAAGCATTCAATCAAAGAACAGAATAAACTCTTTCCACAACAAGCTAATACGCCAAAGCGCTAACAACCCAATGCGCCCCTCCTAATTCCTTAATATCTTCTCCATCGCTTTCCCCTTAGCAACTTCATCCACCAACTTATCCAGATACCTTATTTTCTGAACAATTTCATCTTCAATTTCTTCCACTCTGATGCCACAAATAACTCCGGTAATCTTAGAGGCATTAGGATGAATAGCAGGTGCTTGCTGAAAAAATTCCAGAAAACTAGTCCTATTATCAATCCTATGTTGAATTGCTTTTTGGTCATATCCTGTAAGCCATGAAATAACCACATCAAGCTCTTCCTTAGTCTTACCTTTTCTTTCCACCTTTGCCACATAAAGTGGATAGATTGAGCCGAAAATTAATTTGTAATGTTTTTCAATGTCTATTTTCATTGGATAATTATTTTATCAGTTTGTTGTTTGATGTTTGTTGTTTTCGAAACTTTACTATAATTTTGATTTAAAATAAAATTATAAATGGAGATTAAATGAACTCAACGTACTCAAATAAACTTTTGATTACTGATTACTGATTACTGATTACTGATTACTGATTACTGATTACTGATTACTGATTACTGATTACTGATTACTGATTACTGATTACTGATTACTGATTACTGATTACTGATGTCCCAACATCTTCCTAATTATCACCACTTGTCCCAAATGATAATAGCAATGCTCCACAACGCCGTTTATATTTTTTTCATAAGTTCCGTATCTTTCATCAATAAATGGTGCATCCGTCATGCTTTCATCCATGTCCTTGACCTTATTAACAAACAACTCGGCATTCTTAATAAATTCATTTCTTAATTTTAGCCAATCATCTTCAGAATTAATTGGAGGCATATCAAAACTAAATTTATCGTGAATGTCCAATACCCCACTTTCCAAAGCTCTCAACAGCCCATCCAGGTAATAATTAATGTGAAAGGTCAAAGCAGCGATGCTATTCAGATCACCAACTTTCTGTATAGCTTGTTGCCACGAAATTGTCGTGATTTGTGACTTATAATTAGTGTTTGCGATCCAGAGCCCGTCTAGTAAAACCTCCCGGAGTCTTGCGGCAAGGATTGAATTTCTTTGCATATTAATCAATATGGTTTTCAATTACGAAAATACAACGTTGTATTTATTGGCCAAATGCAATTCTTATTAATTTTTCATCCGATCTACTGTGATTACTCTATTTGTATTCGAATTAATTGTGATGCTAATTTTATTGTAAAAGTTTAGCACATATATATTCTTACCTATTCTTTTAAAATTCCGATCATCTGTTTCAATTATTAAATCAATAATTAATGCTTCGATTTCCGAATTTGAAAGGCATAGATTTAGTTTTTTATTTATTCTTCCGTACACCAATTCAGTGTAACAAATTGAACTAATCAAATCTTCTTTATTTATTTTCATCAACATAATTCAATTTAAAACCCCTTTCCCATTGTTTTTGTCTAGAATCTGTTCCAAATTCATAATTAGTACTCCTCCCTCCTTCACTTGTTTGCCTCAAAATACCTTCTATTTGGACTGCAATAAAACGTATTCACCGCATATTTGCGGTGAATAAGTCAATTATTTACCGCAATTTCTAAAAATCTTCTGACCTCTGACCTCTGACCTCTGACCTCTAGTGTCTAGCATCTAGTGTCTAGCATCTATTCCATATTCCACCTTCCCCTCCTTCTCTTCCCCCCTCACAAACTCCAACTTCTCCAACAACTTCAGCGCCGGTTTATTTTCTAATGAAGTAGTAGCTGAAATTTTATTCAAACCCATGATATCCAATCCAAATCCTACAATAAGTTGTATCGACAAATTCATAATGCCTTGACCACGATATTTCGGCCGCAACACACAGCCAATCTCCCCAACACCATTTTCAAAACCTCTGTAATAACCAAGGCTGCCCATGATCTCGTCAGTCACAGGATGTGCAATACCCCAATGAATAGATATACCGTTTTGATAGTCCAGATCTATTTTTTGTTGCATATCCCACGCGCCAGCTATTGTAGATGCAGGTTTACTATCGTAAAATGAGATCTCCAATACATCCGCCATGTCTGCTTCTTTGATCTGACGCAAAGTCATGCATGGACCTTGAAGGATGGGAAATGTGGGGTACGGAGGAATGTTCATTTTTTATACCTTATAAATATATTTAATTGTTAAAATTAAGAAACTTTTTCTAACCTGATATCTCTGCAAAGTTTCATTGATCCAGATTTTTGAATTCGTTTTCAATTTCTTCAATAGTTGGTAAACTACTTTTAAGATTTTCCGGTAAGTGAGCTGTGAATTGAAATTCACTTACGCCCATTGGTTTGTTAATGTCTCTCAGTGCAAATTCAGCTTCAATATTATTTTTATCTCTGCATAATAGAATTCCAATCGTTGGTTTGTCATCTTCTTGTTTTATCAACGTATCAATTGCTGATAAATAAAAGTTAAGTTTACCTGCGTATTCCGGTATGAATCTTGTATTCTTCAACTCAATTACTACATAACATTTGAGTTTGATGTGGTAAAAAAGTAAGTCTATATAATAATCGTTATCGGCAATCTCTAAGTGATATTGTTTTCCCACGAAAGCAAAACCCTTACCAAGCTCCATCAAAAATTTTGTAATGTGACTCACTAATTGGTTTTCTATATCTTTTTCTTTGTATCCTTCGCTCAATTGCAAGAAATCAAATATGTAAGGATCTTTTAATGTTTGTTGAGCAAGGTCTGAAAGGGCTTCAGGCAGCGTCTTGTTGAAATTGGTGATGGATGCGCCTCTTCTATTGTGAAGGTTAGATTTTATTTGTAATGTCAATACATCCCTGCTCCAGTTATTTTCCTTTATTTTTTGAATATAAAAGATAGCATCTTGAAATTTTTTTATTTTCGTAATAATTACTTTAATGTGCCCCCATGGTATTTTTGCAACTATATCTTTTATAAAGGTTTCCTGTAATCGGTCAGTAAACTGATAATTAAATTCATTATATTGATTATCAGCTATTTGCAATTGGTTCACAAGCTGTGAACTAATTAATGATTTTAGGTCTTCATTTTCGTTCACAAGCAGTGAACTAAAATATTCAAAAAATAATTTGCAAGTTTTTAGATTGGAAACCGAAAACCCTTTCATTTCCGGAAACTCATCACGTAAATCTTTAGAAAGAGTTTCTAAAACTTTATCACCCCAGCTACTTTGAGACAGTTTCTCCGAAAGCATCCTTCCCAGTTCCCAATAAAATAGAATCAGTTCAGTATTTACAGCAATGGCGGCCTTTATCTGTGTAGAACGGATTTTAGTTTTTAGTTCGGTAAGCCATTGTTTATATGCTGTGTCTTTTAGGTTCATTTTGTTTTATTATTAAATCTGAAGGCAATCCGTTACATCCAGGTAAATAGATTCATGCAATTTACTTTGAATTATGTGTAAATGGATATAAAATCGTGATTATCTTTAAAATTATATGCTTTTCAACATAGTTTCCACAACGGACATTTACGAAGAAATGAGGATAAATAATGGAGTATGATTAGCAAAGAAGCAAAGTGCACCATTAGGAGAAAGTACACCAGTTAACCAGCCGTCAGTGCACCAGATCCCAAGAATAAACTTTTTTACGTAACAAGCAAAAACGCCAACGCGCTAAAGCGCAAAAGCGCCATTCAGCTCCATTTTCGACAGCCAAACCCCAACCATCAAACATCAAACATCAAACATCAAAGTTTCACACCAATCTTAATCCCACCCCACCGATGCATCTTTTCACCTCTAAATTCCGGCGTTAGCAATGATTGAAAATACTCCAAATATATTTTTCTGAAATTCAGCACAACACCAAAATTTTGCTGAAAGGTGAGTCTTTTGATGTCCTTGGCGGCAATGGTATATGGGCTGGATCGATTGAATACTCCTCCCTGCATCGTCGCATCATAACCGATCGCATTGACCAGACTTTCACAGAAAATATAGAATTGCAAACCTTTAGTTTTTTCATTAATAATTTCCGGTTTTAACTTTCCCAATCTAAAATTGAAACCACCATGTACCTTATTACTCAGTGTTCCTGCATTGGCCCCGGCAGATACATTGAATAGGAAACTGTCGTAATAAGTGTATAATCGTTTTTCCACTGCCACTTCATAGTTGATGATAACATCATTAGCGATCTGGAATTGCCAGCCGATGGGTAATTGATCGCCAATAGCTTCGTGAATAGTGGTTTGCATCCATTCTCCGCCTGCCCGACTGCCGATAACTCCCAATGTAATTGAGGAAGTATAAATATTGTTTCGTTCGGCATCATACACTACATTAAAGCTTTTTAGACTCAGATTACCGGCAAAAGGTCTGTCTCCCTGCAGAATCTCACTGCTCCTTATACTCGTCGGCGTAAAACCAAAATGATCAACTGCGATGCCGTATTTTGTATATTTATCATCCCTTCTAAGCAACAAGAAATTCAATGGATTCTTTCTCAAACTGTTACTTACCACTTCCAGATTTATTCCTTGTGTATAATATTTGTCGGTTCCGGTAAAATAATCATTGTCGTAACTCAGCCTCATATAAGCATCTGAGTTCATGTCTCTGTAGGAGATCTGATTGTTGATCCTCTGGGAAAATGATATTAGAGGAAGTAGGAGGAGGAAAAAGAAAATTGTTTTGTACATATTTTAAATACGTACTTGAAAAGAATATAGATTTTTTAATGCACCTTAAGGGAATAATGTTGTTTTTCAATAATATTATTAGAAGCTCAAATAAAGTCTAGAACTTCAGCTCTGATAGAGTTGTGGCGATAGCCGGGGTGTCAATTAGCTTAATAAAACGATGTTTTTTAAAATTTATAAAAACTAAATTTAATATTTGTTATTTGTCAGAACGACTCACCACATTATATAACATCGAGAAATTAATTATTGCCAACAAAAACATTGGAATTCTTCTCCATATCATATCAGTTGAAATAAGTTTATCTATTAATTCAAGAGAAAATGCCTGATCTAATTTTGTTTGAATAGGTATTTGAACAGTTATAGTTGATACTAAAACTATCAAATTAAATGTCAATGCCAATAATACCATCCACCTTGGAATAGCTCTAGGCCTAAACCAAAATAATAGTACTTGAGGGATAAAAGATAAAAAGAAAAATATTACAAATAGTGGAATAATAAGTTGACTGTCAACATGATGAAATTTGGGAAATTCTTCTGCACCTACATGACGCCATGTTCTGTAAGCGACTAGTGAGTTTACAATCCCTCCTCCAAATACATAAAAAGATATAAGGATATAAATTGAAAATGTGATACTTGAGATTTTGTGGTGGTTGTTCATTAGCATTGATTTTATTATACTAAATGGTCTGGGAGGTTTGGCATATTGTACTTCAATTTTCTTTAAAGTTGTCGAAAGTGAAAGTAAGTACATGAAATAATTGGTTTTCACAAATCCTTAATAGCCTCTTTCCTTATTGTTTCACCATTGATTTTATCAAAGTATCTTAATATTACGCATCCATCCGATCCTGTTTTGGTTATTGAAAGTTCAATATCTCCCTTTTCAGTTTCAAAAAAAGTATAATATTTACATTGATCAGTATTAACATAAAGCATTTTCATTTGATCGTCATTCGGTTGCATACGAGTTTGAAACTCTTCTACGACTGCAGATGGCTCTCCGTATTTTTCAATCAATAATTCTTTTAAGGAGAAATAATTATTTGAGAGTGAAGCCCAGTTTTTTTTCTCTTGAAAAATAACTGAAATTTTACTTACAAGATCTTTTTGCTTTAAAGTTGATACTGCAACAAGACAGTTTTTGTAAGAGGCAAAATCTCCTTGAAGCATTGTTATACCTTCTTCTGTTCCTAAGAACGTAAATCCATTCGTTTTTAATTTCGCTACAAAGTCATTAAGTCTCCCATCAATGGCAATACCCTTAAATGTCAGATGCTGTTGATTGGCTTTGTTTTCTTGGGCGAATGAAATCAAAGAAATTAATGTAAGAAAAAGTGTAATCGATAGGGTCTTCATTTATCATTAAGTTTTTGTGAATATTATTTTTATTTGATTCAAAATATGAATTGATATTGATTTTGAACCACTTAAGACAAAAATAACAAAGATTTGAATTCTTTTGCAGGATAGGAGGATTTTTAACGAACAACGAATTCCAAAAACCACCTTTTTTTCTACTTTTTTTATCATATATCTTGTGATTATTCAACTCCAATAAGTATTCAGCAACTTCCAAAGTTTCATCACTCGATAGAACGGGTTTGAAATAGTTGATATATCCTAAAAGATCTTTGAAGGTTACAATTTTTACAAATTGAAATTTTTCTTTCGGTTTAGAATTTATAAAAACTATAAGGTTTCCTACCCCTCCCCATTCATCTTCCTCCACAATCCCCAATAATAACCGTTCGCCGCCATTAGTTCTTCATGACTTCCGTGCTCAATGACGCGACCTTCCGACATGGTGATGATCTGGTCGTATTGGAAGATGTTGTTGATGCGCTGGGTGATGATGACCATGGTCTTGTCTTCGTCGAAACTGTTCAGATAAGATGCGATTTTGAGTTCAGTGTCGGTATCTACTGCAGACAAACTGTTGTCGAGGATGAGGAGATCAGGTTCACCAATGAGTGAACGGGCGATGGAGATGCGTTGTTTTTGTCCGCCGGAGAGGGTAACACCACGCTCGCCGACGACGGTTTCGTAAGTTTTTGGGAGACTTAGGATGTCTTCATGCACGGAAGCATAAGCGGCATAACGTTCGACCTCGTCCTGTACATAATCTTCTTTTAACCCAAAACCAATATTATTGCTCACACTATCCGAAAATAAAAATGAATCCTGTGGCACATAACCAATGTGATCGCGCCAGTTTTTGATGGTGTATTCTGAGATATTTTTGTCACCTACCAGGATCTCGCCGGCAGTTGGACGGTACATCTGCATCAATAAATAAGCTATCGTGCTTTTGCCGGAAGCCGTCTCTCCAATGATAGCCGTCTTGCTGCCCTTCGGAATGGTGAAAGATACATCTTTGACGGCGACGATGCCCGTATCAGGATAAGTCAGCGTTACATTTTTGAATTCGATGTCATCGCTGATACGATTCATAGAGTGTGCACCATTCTCAAAACTGATCTTCGAATCCATAAATTCATTGATCCTGGTCTGTGATGCTGCAGCCTGCTGGACTAAGGATGCCGTCCAACCCAAGGCTGTTATTGGCCAGGTTAATAAAGTGATGTAAATGAAAAATTCAGCGATATTGCCAGGCGTCACTTCGCCCGCCATTACTTGCTGTCCGCCTACCCATAATGTCAATACAGAGGAAATACCGATGACGAAGAGGATGATGGGGAAGAATAGGGAGTCGACTTTAATACGTTTTATATTTTTCTGTAAATAGTCCTCACTTTCTTTGGCAAAGAATTCTCCCATTCGTTGCTCCTGCGCATAACTCTTCACATCTCGAATGCCACTGAATATCTCTAAAGCAATAGAACTCAATCTCGACAATTGTGCCTGAATAACAGTACTTCTTACATTTATTTGTTCGCTCACCTTGAAGATGCTCCAAGATAAGAAGGGTAGGGGTATCAGGGTATAAATGGCTAGTTTGGGATTTACGTCAAACATGGCATAGATCACAAATACGAAGAGCGATATGAGGTTAATGCCATACAACAATGCCGGACCCAGGTATTGTCGCACCCGGGATACATCTTCCGTCATGCGCGCCATAAGGTCGCCCGTCGAATGTTTCTTATAATAAGTCGTGTCCAAATATTGGGCGTGGGCGTATAATTCCTTGCGCATGTCGTATTCCACGAGGCGTGACATGACGATGATGGTTTGCCGCATGAAGTACATAAATATACCCATTACGAATGCCTGTGCGATCACAAATAACCCGAACCAGATGAGATTGAGCACGATGTATTCCTGCATGATGTGCGCATTGGAAGCACCTTTCACCAAACTGTACATCGGCACTGTCTCGATGATCATGTCCATGGCCTCCCTAAAATATTGCGGCTGCAATACCCTGAAATAATTAGAAATCGCAATAAACAAAATACCGCCCAGGATGTGATATTTGTATTTGGTAAAATACTTGTTAAGTGCGCCGAGACTTTTTAAGGAAGAGGACATGTTGCGAAGATAGAGCTTTTGGGAATGAATGATGTATAATGAATAATGAATAATTTGTGAATAGAAAGAAGCGAACTGCGAACAGCGAACAGAGAGCCCTCAGTAGGCTTCGAATATTTATTGTATCGATTTTGAAGATTCAATGCTTTTTAAAGGTTTTTTTAAATGGTTTTGTTTAACTCCAATATTTTAACTTCAATCTTCGCGTTCAATAGCCCTTGATTTTAATCACGGGAAAATATGGAGCGGTGAATTCAAGCCCTGAATGGGCGACATACTAAAGCGAGGTGCATAGCGCCTCGCTTCATAAATACCGTAATTTTATCTCCAACTCCAAAATTATTATTTAAAAAACTATACCCATCCGGCCTCCACAGCATGGCCAAAAGCCAAAAGCCAAAAGCCAACACCTATTTTCACTTTTCCTCCCTTTTTCTTAAAAATTATTATAGTTTTGCCTTATATCTCTATAAATTAAGTGTATTATTTACACTAAGTATAAAAATAACTATGGACAAGATCATTACATTAGACGAATTTATAATCCATCACCAACAGGAATTTGACCAGTCTTCAGGCGCACTGACAGGACTTTTGAGAGATATTGGTGTGGCAGCCAAAATAATTAACCGTGAAGTCAATAAAGCAGGATTAGTAAATATCCTGGGAGTGGAAGGTTCTGAAAATGAATCCGGCGATCTTGTACAGAAATTAGATATATACTCCAATGAAAAGCTCATTGATGGTCTAAAAAATAGTGGTGACGTGTGTGGTATTGGCTCAGAAGAATTGGATGACATCATGCCTTTCAAATCTTTGGCAAACAAAGCTGCAAAATATGTGGTGCTCTTCGACCCTTTGGATGGTTCGTCAAATATCGATGTAAACGTATCTGTAGGTACGATTTTCAGTATTTATAAAAGACTTAGTCCTGAAGACCAGGATTGTAATCTACAGGACTTCCTTCAAAAAGGAACGGAGCAAGTAGCAGCGGGCTATGTACTTTATGGCACCTCGACTATCTTAGTTTATACGACAGGAAAAGGCGTGAACGGCTTTACACTCGATCCTTCCATAGGTGAGTTCTGTCTCTCTCACCGAGACATCAAAATACCTAAAAATGGTGCATTCTATTCTGTCAATCAAGGTTACTACTTAAAGTTTGACCTTGAGATGAGACGTTACATTGACCATTGTTCTGACAACAACCTTGGCTTAAGATATATTGGTTCTATGGTTTCTGATGTGCATCGTATCTTATTCCAGGGCGGTATTTTCCTTTATCCAAACACCCGCAAATACCCACTTGGCAAACTACGCATGCAATACGAATGCAACCCGATGGCTTTCATCGTAGAACAATGCGGCGGAAAAGCAATCACTACCTCCCTCAAACGAATCCTAGACTTAGAACCATCTGAACTACACCAGAGATCTACGATAGTACTTGGTTCACCGATGATGGTAGATGAGATGAAGCAATTTGTGGAGAAATATAGTCCCATGATTTAATTTAATGAATAATGAATGATGAAAAATGAATAATCAGAGCATGCATTTTAGCTTGATCTGAGGATCAGACAATCATTGAAATTAACAACATAGAATGATCAGTGAATAATTATAGCAATATTAGCACGAAGTAATTTTTCCTCAGAGAATTTTCACTAGAAATACTAAAAGATTTAATTTCTTCCATTCTAATCCAAAAATTACCGGGAAAACTTCCCCTCTTGAGGGGTACGCAAAGCGGGGGGTGGCCTTATCATCGACCAACTTCTCTTTTCGGAATCACGCTTGCCTGCCAACAAAGGTGGGGATTAAATGGATTGCTCAGATTACACGGATTCTTAAAAAGCGAGTGTTGGAGTTACAGATAATCTTCAATCTTTGCGCCATTACCCATTACCCATTACCCATTACTCATTTTTCGTCTGAATCACGCTTGCCTGCCAACAAAGGCAATGATTTAAAGGGATTTCTCGGATTGCACGGATTTCATACAAAGGGAATTTTAGAGTTATAAATAACCTTCCATCTTCGTAATATTACCGATTACTGATTGCCGATTACCCATTACTAATCTGTCTGAATCACGGATTACACGGATTAAAGGATTACACGGATTTTATAAGTAGCAAAGTTGAAGTTAGAAGAAAATTGAAATCTTCGCGCCATTACCCATTGCCCATTACTCATTAATCATCCTCACATCTCCGCCAAAATCTCCCAGCTGCTACTCCGCCATCACCCGATCACCCGATCACCCGATCACCCGATCATTCTATCCAAGTGAGATCCGCTCCGATATAAATTGCCACCTGTCCAAAGGCAGTAACTTCATTAATGATCTCAATCAAGTGTAAATAATCCCTTTTGAATTCCAGGTAGTAATCTTCGTGCTGTGCGGCAATAAGTTTTTTGAGTTTTTCGGCACGCTTGACGACATAGGTACCGAGGGTTACGAGGTCGTAGTAACTTTTACGTATTAATTTTCCTTGAGCTCTATCCAGGTAGGAGTTGAAAAGTTGGAGCGTGAGTTCTATTTCCCCGATCTTGTCTTTGGTGACTTTTAAGTGTCGGGTGATCTGACCGCTATAGTCACGGAGCCGCATCAGTACAATGCCTTGATTGAGATAACTGCCTTCGACACCGTTTACTTCATCCTCGATTTTATTGGAAATCATATTCCTGCGCTCTTCTGTCGTTTCGCCAAATTCAATCAATTGAAACTCCAGTTGCTCTGCCAGCAGCCCATCCTTACGGATCAGTCGCATCAGCAACTTGTCCTTTTCCTTGACCGGCATTTTAGTGATCTCCTTCACAAGCTCCTTTGACAATATTACTCTCGGCATGAATTGTATATTTTATTCCTTAAACAAAAAATGCCGTCAAAGTTCTCCACTCCGACGGCATATTTATTAATGTTGTCAGAATTTAAAATCTTCGCCATTTCTGACTTCTGATTTCTGATTTCTGACTTCTGTTTAGTATCTGTAATACTCTGGTTTAAACGGTCCTTCAACCGTTACACCGATATAATCTGCCTGATCCTTTGAAAGTACTTCCAATTCAACACCGATTTTTTCAAGGTGCAATTTGGCAACCATTTCGTCCAAATGCTTAGGCAACATGTATACTTTATTCTCGTATTTTTCTGAATTTTCCCAAAGTTCCATTTGAGCAAGAACCTGATTGGTAAATGAGTTAGACATTACGAAAGATGGGTGGCCTGTAGCGCAACCTAGGTTGACTAGGCGGCCTTCAGCAAGGATGATCACATCTTTGCCGTCGATCGTGTATTTATCTACCTGAGGTTTGATCTCTATTTTAGAGGCTCCGTGAGTTGCATTCAACCAAGCCATGTCGATCTCATTGTCGAAGTGTCCGATGTTACAAACTACCGCTTTGTCCTTCATAGCTTTGAAATGCTCGGCAGTTAGGATGTTTTTGTTACCGGTAGCAGTCACGATGATGTTCGCTTCAGAAACAGCATTCGCCATTTTCTTAACTGCAAATCCGTCCATAGCAGCTTGAAGCGCACATATTGGATCTATCTCCGTAACAATTACTCTGCAACCTGCACCCTTAAGTGAAGCAGCAGAACCTTTTCCAACGTCACCGTAACCGGCTACTACAGCTACTTTGCCGGCCATCATAAGGTCGGTAGCTCTTCTGATCGCATCTACTAAAGATTCTTTACATCCGTATTTGTTGTCAAATTTCGACTTGGTAACTGAATCATTGATGTTAATAGCAGGAAGCGGCAAAGTACCGTTCTCTACTCTTTCATATAATCTATGAACACCGGTAGTCGTCTCTTCAGAGATACCACGGATGTTAGCAGCCAGTTCAGGATATCTGTCCAAAACCATATTGGTAAGGTCACCACCATCATCCAGGATCATATTCAATGGCTGGCCATCTGAAAATGCAAACAATGTCTGCTCGATGCACCAGTCAAATTCTTCCTCATTCATACCTTTCCATGCAAATACGGGGATACCAGCCTCGGCGATTGCCGCAGCAGCATGGTCCTGTGTTGAGAAGATATTGCAAGAACTCCAGCTAACTTCTGCTCCTAGAGCAGTTAGCGTTTCGATTAATACAGCAGTTTGGATCGTCATGTGAAGACAACCGGCTACGCGTGCACCTTTAAGTGGCTTGCTGTTTCCGTATTGTTCTCTTAAGGACATAAGACCCGGCATTTCTGCTTCAGCCAGTTCCATTTCTTTTCTACCCCAAGAGGCTAATGAAATGTCTTTTACTTTGTAAGTCAATTGCTTATCTGTAACTTCCATGTATAAATTTTGATTTTTAATATTTTCGCGCAAAGGTACTAAGTAAATTACAAATCGAGAAAAAAGTTCAAATGTTTTGAAAGTTATTGGTTTTAAATGTGAAAAAGTGGGGAGGTGAGGAGGTGAGGAGGTGAGAAGGTGAGAAGGTGAGAAGGTGAGAAGGTGAGATAGCAAGAGGTAAACGGTGTTTAAAGAGCCGGGAGTATTTTTAAGATTTAATATTTCTCAAATATTTGGCCTATTGGTCAACAATTACCAACACCGAAACTTCAGTTAATTATTGTTTCTCGATTTCCGTATTTGTACGTAAATTACCTACGATTAATAATCCGGCTGTAATGAAATTACACTTTATAAAGTATCTTCCTGTTTTTGTGGTTCCACTTGTAGTTTTTTGCTCTTTGTCAGCAAACAATATTTTTTCTTTCTTTGCGCTGTTTTTTATCTTCTTTTTGGTGCCAGCCATCGAACTTTTTACTGATGGCTCTGCACGAAATTTGGATCAAATCGAGGAGATGGCGGTGAAAGAAGACAAAGTGTATGACTATCTATTATACATCATGGTGCCTCTTCAGTTCTTGTTGCTTTGGTATTTTTTAAATCAAATTGGTAACATCTATACGCCATTTTATGTGAAATTGGGAATGACGACCGCTATGGGTATTTCATGTGGAGTATTAGGTATAAATGTAGCCCATGAATTAGGCCATAGAAGTAATAGGTTTGAACAATTACTTGCCAAAACTCTATTATTAAGTTCTTTATATATGCATTTTTTTATTGAGCACAATAGAGGTCATCATAAAAATGTTGCAACAGAATTAGATCCTGCCTCCAGCAGATATGGGGAGAATGTCTATTCATTTTATTTTAGATCAATTACTGATGGCTTCCTATCAGCATGGAGATTGGAAGCAAAACGACTAAAGAAATTAAATAAAAAAGTACTGACATTTGAAAATGAAATGATACGCTTTCAAATCATACAGTTATCTCTTTGTTTTTGTGTTTTCTGGTTTTTTGGATGGGCGGTTTTATTATATTTCATTTCAGCAGCATTATTTGGGATATTAATGCTTGAGACTGTCAATTATATAGAGCATTATGGATTGACCAGACAGAAAAATGGTGATTATTTTGAAAGAACAAGACCGATGCATTCCTGGAATTCTAACCATCCGTTAGGTAGATTGCTATTGTTCGAATTGTCCAGACACTCGGATCATCATTTTCTAGCCAGTCGAAAGTATCAGATTCTTAGGCATCACGATGACAGCCCTCAAATGCCGACAGGCTATGCAGGAATGATGATGCTAGCCTTGCTTCCGCCCATGTGGTTCAGCGTTATGAATAGAAGAATCAAGCGTCACAGGATAGAGGGTCATGGCTCATAGAAGGCAACTTACATTATTCGTAGAGCCTCCGGAAAATTTAATTATTGAAGAGATAAGGAGGCGCTATAATCCAATTCAGTTTGAATTGATCAACTGCCATGTGACACTATGCCGGGAAGATGAAATAGGTGAAATTGATAGAATTATTGAAAATTTAGATTGTTTAATCAAGAATAAGTTCATTATTACCTTTGGAAATGTAATCAAATTCTCAGATGGAAGGGGTATAATGTTGGAAGGGTATGTTGATAATTTTAGCTTTCATGAATTGAGAAATAAAGTGCTGAAAGGTGTGGTTAATAATCCGCAAAGAAAAATGCCCCACGTAACATTGATGCATCCACGCAATTCAACCTGTAATGACGAAATATTCAACGAAATTTTAAAATACAAACTTCCAAAAGAAATGTACTTTAATTCAATTAGCTTAATTGAGCAGCTGGATGGTGGTGTTTGGAAGGTCATCAAAGATTACAAATAGATTGTTAGAAATTTCCTTGGATGAACCTTTTCAGCCATTTTATATTTAGTATCGTATATTACATTGGTCTTATAAACGTCCTTCAAGTACATATTTAATTTAATTTTAATGCCATTTATTAATTTACCACGGTTTTCCTTTGTCCTTTTCTTTTTAATAAGCTGGGTTGGAGTTTCAATTGCTCAGGATTGTGATTCTTTAAAGATTTCATCTATTAGCAATCCTGGACCATATAAGGTCAAAAAGATTCTTGAAAAAGATGGGTTACGTGATGGTCCTGATTATTATGGCGCTACACTTTATTATCCTGAGGATGCGACGCCTCCATTTGCATCTATAGTAATAGTCCCCGGTTTCTGGTCATATGAACCTTCTATTCAGGCATGGGGTCCATTTCTTGCCTCGCACGGTATTGTTACTATGACTATTGGTACGAATATACTTTCAGATTTTCCGGAGCAACGCGCCTTGGCATTGCTGGATGCAGCTGAGACAATCAAGCAAGAAAATATTCGGGAATCTTCTCCTTTATATGGAAGTTTAGATCCAACCAAAATAGCCGTCAGTGGCTGGTCGATGGGTGGCGGTGGAGCTCAAATGGCTGCTGTACTAGATACCACACTTAAAGCGGTGATGGCGTTGGCGCCTTGGCAAAATACACAATTGACAGAAACTGCCTTTAATCATCCTGTTCCGACATTAATCTTTAGCGGAGAAAAGGATCCAACAGCACCAGCATCTATGCATGCCACAGCCCATTATAATTTTACACCTCAGACAACTTCAAAGTTATTATTTGAAATAAAAAACGGCAACCATTCTGTGGCCAACACACCCGAAGGTGGCAATGGCGATGTCGGTAGAATTGCAATAGCTTGGTTAAAGAATTTCCTAGTAGGTCAACCATGCTACTGTCCACTGCTGCTAGATCCGCCAGTTTCAGCATCAAAATATGTGACGAATTTACATTGTTCATCAATTGCGAGCGTATCTCGACCAGATGGAAAGGATGATTTTAGTCCACAAATATTCCCAAACCCTGTAAATAGTTCCTTGACGATAGGTGGTAAGTTTTCGGGAGATGTTCAGTATGAAATCATTTCTTTATATGGTCAGATTCTACGTCGCGGGATAATTAATGCTGAAGGGAGAACAATCAATGTATTAGATTTAACCTCAAATATTTACATCCTCAGACTTGGAAACAAGAGTTTTAAGTTTGTAAAGATCTAATTTCATTTTTAATTTCTTTTAGCTAGTGGGTATTCCTCTTAAGTGTTATTGAAGCTTATCTTTAGCGTTTATTGTGTTTGACTTATGATTTCAAATCAGAGTCTATTCGATTTAATTTATTCTGTCGAATTTAAATGGTTCTTTTCAAAGCATTTAATGCTGATTAGATACATCAAGAGAGATCAAATAGGGACTTTAATCTTTGATTAAACTTTGTGTATGGCTGTAAATCTAAGTTTTAATTAAATTTTAAGATTGTAACTGTAAGGACAAGTCGCGACCTGTTCCTACAGTTACAATCTTAAAATTTGTGCACAGATGGAACTCATCCTATGATATTGCACTTTTTGATTACTGATTACTGATTACTGATTACTGATTACTGATTACTGATTACTGATTACTGATTACTGATTACTGATTACTGATTACTGATTACTGATTACTGATTACTGATTACTGATTATCCATTACCCATAATAATCGTAAGTTTAGGGAGATTTTGACTTTCCATTAAATTAATCAATTAAACATGAATACATTTTTATCCAAACTAACAATTGTTCTTTTCCTGATTTCTTTTTTGAATTTACCTGCTCAGGTGAAAACGAAGGAGCTCAAAGCAAAAGATATTCCAACAGATATCAAATATGAAGGAACGCTAAAAAAGGCAATTCAATGGGAAGATAAAGCAGGTTATCACATTGTAATTCTTGCTGAAACAGGAATATATATCAACAAGGATCTTCCACACGAATCTGAAGGACGAGATGCGGAATTATATGCATATCACTTCCTGGATGCCGAGGATCTGATCGTTCAAGTGTGGAAAGTATTTGATTATATTCATGATTGTGAACTGGATATCGAGGCTTCTTTTATTGAAAATACTTTAGGAGTTACAGATCTTAATAAAGACGAGTCTCCCGAGATATGGATCATGTACAAAAAAGTATGTCACGGTGATGTCAGTCCAAGCGAGATGAAAATTATCATGTATGAAAATGCTAAGAAATATGCGATGCGAGGCGAAAATAAAATACAATATGGCGATGATGATGCTATTGGTGGCGAATATATCCTGGATAAATCATTTGAAAAGGGACCTTCTGTTTTTAGAGCATTCGCAATTGAACTTTGGAATAAAAATATTCTTCAGAAATGGGACTGAAACAGAATATAAGAAAATTGAAAGATTAAAATTTAAACATGGAGTTTATAATTAAAAACGAATTGATTTTGCGACGACTACTATACTCTGATGCATTCATAGGGAGTTTTACAGGCATATTCGGAGTAGTATTCGCAACATTTCTAAGTAAATTGGTAGGAATAAATCACACAGTAATAGTTTTAATTTCTATAATTACTTTTTGTTATTCTATTTTAGCTTCATTACTTGCCTTTAGCAAAAAAATAGACATTAGATATACGCGTATCCTAATCCTAGCCAATTGGATTTGGTCTGTAATTAGCATCTTCTTACTTTATTTGCATTATGATAATGCAACTCTAGTAGGAAAGAGTTATTTAATTCTTCAGGTCATTGCTGTTGCAGGACTTGCATATTTGGAAGGCTCCCAAATAATCAAACAGTCTAATACACATGAAGTATAATATTGAACAATTAATAACTAAAGGAGGAACTGACAAGAGAAAAAAATTTATTTTTTTCTGGGGAAATCAGCCTGATAAATCAGGGCAAATTAGTGCTTCCTGTTTTAGTCAGTGGTGGTTATCTCGGTTCGAGGAGGAAGGTTTGTTTTATTCTTCTTCAGAACAATATATGATGGCTAAAAAAGCATTATTATTTGAAGATGTGGAAATATTTCATAGAATAATGGAAGCAAATTCACCCGCAGAGGCAAAAGACCTTGGGAGAAAAATTAGGAATTTTGATGAAAATGTGTGGAATGAACATAGGTACGATATTGTAGTTAAAGGCAATCTATTAAAGTTTTCTCAAAACGAAGCAATTGGTAGATTTTTGAAAAACACAAATGAAAGGATATTGGTTGAAGCAAGCCCTGTGGACCGGATTTGGGGCATAGGCCTCGCGGCAAATGATGAAAGAGTGAATGATCCAGAACAGTGGCAAGGATTAAATCTACTGGGCTTCGCACTTATGGAAGTAAGAGATATGTTATTTAATCAAATCAAATAGCATGGAAATTAGAATTCATGAATTAGAGCCCTTTCAATATTATGCTTTAATAGTCAATAACTTTAATTTAGAAATGTTGGAAGTTGTATTTTCAATTGTTGCGCATCATGAATTTTTCAAATAATCTGGAATTAAAATAAATTCAAAATATCGGAACCCTTCTCATGATATATGTCGTTTTTTTTGATTACTGATTACTGATTACTGATTACTGATTACTGATTACTGATTACTGATTACTGATTACTGATTACTGATTACTGATTACTGATTACTGATCTAATTTACGCTAAAAGAACTATCCACCCGTTTACAACCTTTATATTGAAACGCAGAAAACATGAAAAATTACAAAATAGGCATCATCGGCTACGGAGGATTTGGTAAATTTCTTCATTACTGGTGGGACAAACTGGAGAATGTAGAAATAATTGCAATTTCGGATTCCAGATATAGAGGAATTAATACGGAGAAATACAGAATTTATACTGATTGGAGATCTCTTATTATGGCGGATGACATTGATATTGTCAGCATTGTGACGCCACCTTCATTTCATGCGGAAATGGCTATGGAAGCGATGAAGGCAGGTAAATATGTCTTGTTGGAAAAACCTGTAGCTATCACAGATGAAGATGCTCTCCTCATCTCTAAAATACAAGAAGAAACGGGCATGGTCATCGCTGTCGATCATATGTTGCGCTATGATCCCATCATCCGGGTATTATCTGATTTGAGTCAAAGAGAAATATTTGGTCCACTGAGACATGCTGAGGTCAGTAATTATGCCCAGGATAATTCTTTGTCTCCTGAACATTGGTTCTGGGATGAAGCGATGTCCGGAGGCATCATGATAGAACATGGTGTTCATTTTTTTGATCTGATCAACGCAATGACTACCCAGAAAGTAGTGGAAGTACAAGGCATTTCTCATCACAGAAATAAGCACCAAAAGGATCAGGTTTCATCCCTGGTTAAATATGATGGTGGCTTGATCGCCAGTCATTATCATGCGTTTTCAGGACCGGGATTTTTTGAAAAAACTACCATAAGATTAATTTATGACCTTGCTAGAATAGAGATAGATGGTTGGGTTCCGATGGCAGGCAGGGTCAATGCCCTTGTGAATAATGCGATCAGGGAAGAATTAAAGGTACTTCCTGGTTGGAAAATTGATAGTTTGCATCATGTAGATCATCTTGAAGATGTGTCAAGGCCCGAAGGGTGGGGTGGAGAAGAGGAAGCAATTAAAAAGCAGATTAGCGTATACGGCATTAATTATGATGTAAATGAAGTCTTAACCGGAAGTTTTGAGATCGAACAAACTAAGTCAGAAGTTTATGGAAAATGTCTTCAGGATATGTTGAGTGACCTTATAGCCAAAATAGAAAATCCGGATCATGAGATAACTGCAAATTTGGAAAATGCCATCGAAAGTCTCCGCATTGCGACACTTGCTTCGAAATAAATTTTATAAAAAAGGAAGTCTGAAATAAATTTACTTAACTATTAATGTAATAAATTAACTTTACTCTCCTTGCTTTCATTGACGTAATTAATCATTATACATAATGAGAATAGTAATCCTTCTCGTTGCTTTGCTTTGCACTTTCAATGGATATTCCCAGTTTTCTCCTGAAGAAATATATAAAAGATATGAGGCTGCTAAGTCCCCAAATGAACAAACTGAGGTGCTAAACAAAGCTTTCGATGAGATGGCAGTAGGTGCCGGATCCAAAAGAATATGGAAGGCTAATCAGCTGAGAGATTACTTCAATAGAAAAGGAGATCTGTGGGGAACAGGTTATATAGAGTTGGCCATAGCACTTAGTTACAGGGTAACAGGACAGTATAGTGAAGCCTTAAAACATTCCCTGCCTGCTTTGAAAAAATTCGAAACGCTGAATGATACTTTTGCTATTATTAGTGCGCTCATACAAACGGGCTCTTCCTTTACGGAATCGCAAAATATGCAGCAAGGATTAAATTATTACAAAAAATGTAAAACAATTACGGAAGCTTTCAGGGATAAAGAATCTTACATAAATGTCCTGAATAAGGTTGCTGATTGTTACAATAAGCTAAATAAACCTGACTCCGCAATGGCAACTATTCGCCATGCAATGCATGTGGCTGAAGGCCAAAAGGACACAATTAATCTGGTGGATTATTACGCACACTTTGGAGAATCCTGGCTTTTTAAGAAGGAGCCTGATTCTGCTAAAATATATCTTTTGAATAGTTTTCAATTTGCAAACAATAGAAAAGTAAGTAATAAGGATTCTCACACTACTAATGAATATTATGCAAATATCTACAATGACCTAGCAGAAAATAACTTTCAATATCTTAATTATAATGAAGCTATAAATCAAGCCCGCAACGCAATTTCTTATGCTGATCCCGAGTATAAATCCCACCTGATGATCGCATATAAGTGGATATATCGCTCTTTTGAAAAGTTAAGTGAACTAGACAGCGTCAATAAATATTACAGAAAAAGTATGGATATTAAAGACCTATTATTCACCAGTGAGAAAAACAGTACGATCGTTTTGATGGATTTTCAAGAACAATCCAGACAGCAAGAAATTGCAGATTTAAAGATAAAGGAAGCGAAAGAAAGAAGACAAAATCTTGAGTATGCCTTAATCGCTCTTGCCATTACACTGAGTATTAGTTTCTTTTTGTTACTCACTAATCGGTTTATCATTCATGTCATGATCATTCAGGCATTTGGTGTAATGACACTATTAATAGTATTTGAATTTATAAATTTATTACTTGATCCGTTTATTGCTAGGATGACAGATGAATCTCCCGCATATATGTTGTTAGTTCTGGTGATAATTGCTGGATGCTTAGCTCCTATTCACCATCATATTGAGAAATGGGCAACTGGATATTTGATTAGAAAGAATAAAAAAATTGTGAATAAATAATTAACTCAAGTTTCGCTAGCCAAATTCTTCTTTTTTATGGATTCTAGTTTCGGCAGTTGATAAACAATGGTAGATGGCTGATGTTAGAAGGTAGACGGTATTTAGTTAATTGATTAATATTTTTCCTCTTATTTGATTTATAAGATAAAAATTACCATTAATTGATGAAAAGCCATCTAAAATCTACCTTCTACCATCTAACATTTTATTAAGAAATTAATTTTCCTTAAATTTAGACTAATTTGATTACCGAAACTTGAGTTATGGATAAACTTGGATTCTACTATAACCTTGTGCCACATTTCCATCCTTTTATTAACCTTAACTTGAACTGCTCTTAATATTGACTTAACACTGGCAAACTAATTTTGCCATCAAATTAATAAATATTAAGTCATGAAAAAAAATGTACATTTTATATTGCTTTTGATCATCGTATCATTAAGTTTAAATGCTCAACCAAACAGTAAATTTTACGAAACAGAATTTGTCGGTGCACTTAGTGGACTTCCTGCCGAAGACTGGACACAAGGTTGGACGAATTGGGATCCTAAAAACACTGCTTATCCTGCAGTTACTGATGCAAATACCTTAGATGGTATGGCAGCTGGTCTTCCTGTAGTCGGAGAAAAAAGAATTACAAATACATTGACGTTGGACGCAAATCAAGTCTATCTTTTAAAAGGTATTATTGTCGTAGATAATGGTGGAAAGCTAGTTATTCCTGCCGGTACTATCATCAGAGCGCAAGCAGACCTCTCTACAAACCCAAAGAACTATGCTTGTATAGTGGTTGAAAGAGGCGGAAAAATCGAAGTTGATGGCAGCCTAAACAAACCTGTTGTTATTACTTCTAACAAAGAGACTGGTTCAAGAGAAAGAGGAGACTGGGGAGGCTTATTGATCGCAGGAAGAGGTACACACAACCTTGCTAATCCAAGCTATGATAATGTTCAGATGGAAGGTTTTAACAATGTTTCTTTCAGTCCAAGCCTAGCGAAATTCGGTGGAAATGATCCGAATGATAATTCGGGTTTCCTGAAATATCTTCGTATCGAGTTTCCGGGACTTGCTTTTGAAACTAATAAGGAATTAAATGGTCTCACTTTTGGAGCTGTAGGTTCAGCGACAGAAGTTGATAACGTCCAGGTTTCATTCAGTAACGATGATTCATTCGAATGGTTTGGAGGTTCTGTAAATTCAAGGCACATCATAGCATTCAAAGGTACTGATGATGATTTTGATACGGACAACGGTTATAGCGGGTTAAATCAATATGGTATCGCGCTGAGAGATAGCGATTATTATGACCTTACATATAGTTTATCGTCTGGTTCTTCTACCTCAGAAGCTTTCGAATCTGATAACGAAGCGACTGGAACTGCCGCAGTTTCTCCTTACACAAATGCTGTATTTTCAAATTTTACATTAGTAGGTCCTGTTCCTGTTGGAACGAAATATTCAGAATTGAATTCTACTGCTAAATCTGCATTTAGACGAGGTGCAAGGATCAGAAGAAATTCAAGTCTTAGAGTCGTAAATAGCATCTTCATGGGTTATAGAAACTTCGTAATGGTAGATGGTGATAGCAGTTTAAGAAATACCAATTATGATGGCATCTTACCTTTCGTCACACCAAATACAGCAGTAGACCAAAAAACAAAACAACTGTTTTTTACAAATAACTTAATTGTTAATACCAACGCTGCCTTTACAAGTGCTACAGATACGACTGCAAATGGTCTTGTAGAAGTTGCAAGAGGATCGAAATCAGGTGATAAATTAAATGCCCTTGATTCATGGATCAGACAATCTGGTCCATTAGCTAATAACATAAATCCTGTAGAGTTTACAACAGGAACTGTATTGGTTAATCCACTTGCAGCTACGACGACACCAAACTTTAATCCAGTCAATAATTCTCCCGCTTTATCAGGTGCCAACTTTGTAGATAATCCAATTCTTTCCAGCTTTATTTCAGCAACTGAAGAGATTGAAAAAGCGACAAAAGCGACAACAATCTTCCCGAATCCAATTAGACAAGGCGAGTTAAATTTTGGTCAAAATGTAGCTTCATTTGGCGTATTTGATTCAAATGCTAATCTGATACTTTCTGGTTTCAATGCAAGTTCAGTAAATATAGACAGATTGAATAATGGAATGTATTTTGTTAAATTCAACGGACAGGTTCAGAAGTTTATCGTAATAAAATAATTATCTCAAGTTTCTGGAGAAGGAAATACGTTCTGAAAGTATTGCTAATAATTGAAAAGAAATTAGAAATTAAAAGTTAGAAATTAGAATAAAACTCCGATTATAATATACATTATATGCAAGCAGTTAAAGAAATTAATAATCAAATTCAAAACTCGAGTAATTATTAATTTTTAAGATTTTCATTTTTTTTAACAGGTAAAAGTACCCGGTTAGCTAAACGAATAATTAACTAATAGGATTGGCGGCCTTCGGATTTCGAGGGCCGCTTTTTTATTGTGGCTGTCGGAGTTGAATAGAAATATTGATTTGAAAACTTCTAAATATGGTATCGAAGATACAAACTTCGACCAGCTCGAATCATTCTGCCAAATTATACGAAAACGTCAGATGTCTTGAAGCCATCAGAAGGCGTTCCTTAGTTCATTCAGGTTTATTATATTAACCTATCAGTAACTTATACCGATACTTTGCATAATTTAGATTCACAGAAATTATTAATTAAGCTTCCTTGTACCATTTTCCTTTCAACCAGAACGCAACTCTCACCAATAATATCAGAGCCGGAACTTCAACCAAAGGCCCGATCACTCCGGCGAAAGCTTGACCACTATTAATACCAAATACACCGATAGCTACAGCGATGGCAAGTTCAAAATTATTACCGGTTGCTGTAAAAGAAATTGCAGTGTTTTTAGAATAATCAGCTCCCATTTTTTTGCCAATTACAAAACTGACTAAAAACATAATTACGAAGTAAATCACTAGCGGAATTGCAATTCGGATGACATCCATAGGTATCTGAACAATAAGCTCACCTTTTAAACTGAACATCAATACAATGGTAAATAACAATGCAATTAGGGTGATAGGGGAAATAATCGGTACATATTTTGTATTAAACCATTCTATGCCTTTCCATCGGATCAATGCATATCTACTTACAATTCCTGCGATAAAAGGAATACCGAGATAGATCATTACGCTTTCAGCAATCTGGCCAATTGTTATATTTATTTCCATACCTTTTATTCCAAAATACGGGGGTAAAACTGTGATAAATAGCCAGGCATAAACACTATAAAAAAGAATTTGGAAGATACTGTTTAGTGCAATTAATCCTGCGGCATATTCTCTATTTCCTTCGGCTAGCTCATTCCAAACAACAACCATGGCAATGCATCTGGCTATTCCAATTAGAATCAGCCCGGTCATGTATTCCGGTTGATCTCTGAAAAAAATAACTGCTAACAAAAACATCAATATTGGGCCAATTACCCAGTTGAGCAACAAAGAAATGCTTAATATTCTGGTATTTTTAAATACCTCACCCATATTTTCATACCGCACCTTTGCCAAAGGGGGATACATCATTAGGATCAAACCAATAGCAAGTGGAATATTAGTCGTTCCGCTAGAAAAAGAATTAATAAAGCCCGAGGAATCAGGTAAAAAATACCCTATTCCAACTCCAATAAACATAGCGAGAAATATCCAAAGGGTAAGATATCTGTCTAAGAAACTGAGTTTTTTCCTTTCTTGGGCAGGTGCACAATTATTGGCAAGCATACTTATTTTTGTTTTACGCAATCAGGTGTAGAAGTGCTGCAACATGGTTTTTCTGTAGTTGTTACTTCAGCTGCTTCATCGACGGGCATAATAATTTTATTATTAACTCCGGCTACTTTTACTTCTTTGACAGGTACCGATTTTTCTTCACTGCAACATGGGACTTTTTCATTAGAACCAAAAGATGCAAAGGCAGTTGCTGTCTCAGTTGTACACTTACCTGACGCAGAAGTACTACAAGAAGATGCTGCCGAAGATGAATGATTTGCCTGAAATTTTTGATATTCAAAAAAGCTAAAAAACCCGATACTTGCCACAAGTCCTGTCCAAAAAATAGCTTTCGATACTTTAGTATTCATACTAGGTTTGGCAGTATCACATCCACAATCTGTGTCACATGCAGGAGCAAACTTTGGCAATACATAGATTTTATAATAAGATGCAGTAAATGATACGGCACTCAAGGCTATAAGCAACGGCACTGCAGCATCCATCCATGGAGACGAAGCAAAACCTGCCGCAGATACACCAAATAAGGATGCTACAGGACTGGCACAAACACCGACGTTTACAACAAGCGAATAAAAGCGGAGCACCTGAACTGACACTCCCGGTTATAGAGGTCCAAATAGATTTAATTTTACTCATAAACTTGACTTTTTATTTTTGAAAAAACATATAAACATTCCATAGCGATTTGATTACTTCTTTCCAGATACTTCTCCTTCTGAAGACATGTATCGTCATAAGATTTAGGGTCATTGTAGGTGGTACTTATGCGAAGATCACATCCCGGTATAAAGGGACAGTTTTCATCCGCATCAGAACAGGTCATTACAGCAATAAAATTAGTCGTGGGATTTTCAATATTGTCAAATGTTTTTGAAAAACAATTGATGAAATTCTCATTATCAAAATGAACAGCATATACTGGATTTGACTTAAAGTCTTCCATCTTTTGTACATTGAATCCTGAATCTTCTAATGCTGCAATTGCATTAGGATGGAAGGCTGTTGATTCAGTTCCTCCAGAGAAAGTAGTTACGTTTTCTATATTATAGTAATGTGCTGCCACTGCTGCCCACACTTGCCCAAAGTGACTTCTTCTAGAATTATGGGTGCAAATATAAACTAGTTGTACTTGAATTTTTTTGAGATATTTATCCCTAATGTGTAAGGACAACTTATCTAAAAGCATTTTACGTTGCTCCGAAATTTCTGAAAAATTTGCAGCCAATGCATTACAGCGGTCAACAATATCTGTATACATTTAATTAATATTCATTTATGCAATATTATTTAAGATAATTTCAATTTCTGTTATTTAATTTCATCTTTTTACTTCAATTCTATCTGAATAAGACTAGCAACAACCGCCTCCCGGAGTGCAGCTGCTTGCTGAATCTACACTTAATTGCAACAATTGCTCTTTTGCAGGAATTCCACAAGCATCCATTGCAAGACAATCCGTATTTTTAGATACCAGCATAAAGTTTTCGCCATTAAAATCTAAATCATATTTTCCTATTGTTTGCCCCTGATATTCAACTTCAATTTCATGATCACCGATGCCAAGTTTTTCCTCGGATAATTGAATGATCTTTAATAATTTACCGGGCTTTAATCTGTGTTCGAAATCATTTGCATTCCATAATTGAAAGTTAACAACCTTTTCATGCCGAATGACTCCACCGCAATCAATAAAGTCCTTAGTGATCATACCGACCTCGGTGACATGGAAATGCTCCGGTACAAAGCTTCCATCACTTAACTGGAATTCGACATTGTCCAAATTGGTTAAAATGTCCTTAATTTCTGATAATTTCATTTTTAGAGTTTTTAATTATGTCAAAAAAATTTAGTTGTATGTGGATTATTAGCAACAACTTGAATCTTTGCTTTTAATTTTCTCAATAGCATTATCAAAGTATGAGGCTATTTTTTGCAATGCACCCTCTTCGATGCAATAGCAAATAGTCTTGCCGTCAATATTTCCTTTAATTATTCCTGCCCCTTTTAATTCCTTCAGGTGCAGTGAAATAGTTGGTTGAGCTAGATTAATTTCATCCACGATGTCATTACAAATGCATCCATCCACTTTTAGTAGATATTCCAGAATAGCTATTCTGGCGGGATGGCCTAAGACCTTAAGCATTGACGCCGTTTCATTTTGACTGTCTGTAAATATATCTGATCTTGTAGCACCCATGACTTATATTTTTATATTGCAATATTACAATATGTTTTCAATACGAAATACATTTTATCCAAATTTGTTTCAAATTATTTTTGAATTATAGAAATAGTTCGCCTGTAATGTGGTCAGCTACTAGCTTTCCGTTCAGACTGAGAGTGTATATATCATTATGTAAGATGATGTCACCTGAGGTGATAAAGGGGTGTGATTCTGTTAAAAAATGTTCAACATACAATGGATCGATTTTTGAAACATCGGACAGTGAAACTCCCCATTTCGTTCTCAATCTGGTTAGAATTAATTCATTATAAGCAGTTTTTTCATCGATAATTTCTTCAGTTTGAGGTAAAATCCTCAACTCAATTGACTTAATATATTGAGCATTGTTCGCCACATTCCAATATCGTTTACCATCATAAAATGAATGAGCGGAAGGGCCAATCCCTATGTAAGCAATACCTTTCCAGTAATTACCATTGTGAATAGCATTAAAGTCAGGGAGAGAATAATTGGATATTTCATAATGTTCATATCCATTTTTGACAAGAAATTCAGAAATCATGATGAATTGATCAGCAGCATGTTCAGAATCCGGCATTTTGTCCAAACCAAGTTTTACACTTTTGAGCAAAGGAGTTTTATCCTCAACGGTTAAACTATATGCCGAAACATGTTTTACCTTCCAATTATTTAGTAGATCGAGATTGTATTTTAATTTTTCATTCGTGAGAAGTTCGTAACCAAAGATCAGGTCGACAGAGAGGTTTTTGAATCCATGCTTGTATGCTAGTGGTATACATTCCATCGCCTGTCTTACATCATGGACTCTTCCCATCCATGCAAGATCATCCGCGTGAAAAGACTGGACACCAATACTCAATCTATTGATTGGCGTATCTTTTAATCCTATTAAATATGCTTCAGTTAAGTCATCCGGATTGGCTTCCATTGTGATTTCTGTAACTTCACTTAGGTCATAATTTTCCCCTATTATTTCAAATAAATGATTTATTTCATCCGCATTTAATAGGGATGGAGTGCCACCTCCGAAATAAATTGTTTGAAGTTTTTTTGTGCTAAATAATTTTCCAGACAACTCTATTTCTTTTGAGAGTGCAGCAAGTAAATTAGGCTTGTGCGCAAGGGATGTCGTAAAATGGAAATTACAATATTTACAGGCTTTCTTACAGAAGGGAATGTGGAGGTATAATCCTCCCTCGAAATTATTCAAGTTCATCTCCAATGTCGTCTAAGCTGATCTCTTTAGTGCTCGCCAAACCATCCAAATATTCGAGTTGCTCATAGAAACCTTCACCGAATTTTCTAATTAATGCAGCTTTGACGAATTTATATAATTGTATTTTATCAGCACCTATCTGATCACATGAATTGGAGCAAATGCTCCACCGATCATAATTCAAGGCATAATCAAAACCGCCCTTATTTTTCAAAACCCTTACCGGATATAAGTGACAACTGATAGGCTTATAGAAATCTATCACTCCATCTTTGTATGCTTGCTCTATGCCGCAACCAGCGATGCCAAGTTCATTTTTGGTCATAAATACACATGCCCCATTCGGCATCAATGAAGTACCAAAATCATCCATTCCTTCGAAAAATGTGGAAGTGCCTTTCTGGCGGATCATTTCGTTTGATTCATCTGAAAGATAGGGAGCAACTTTATCTTTGATGGAATCTAGGATATCAAGTTCATCAAATTCAAGCGGAGCACCAAAGTCTCCTTCCCAGCAGCATGCGCCTTTACAAGACTTGAGATTGCAGGCAAAGTGCTCTTTTACAACATCATCACTCACCAGCATGTCATCCACCATCAACATAATAACAAAGATTTAGGGTGCAAAGGTAAGGAATTCAGTTAAATAGTAGAATAGTTAACCAGTAGAATAGTTAACCATTAGAATAGTATTATAGTTAACCAGTGCACCGGTGGATAGTGCACCAGTTCAATAGCCGGTAACCCCAAAAAAAATGTAGATACAATGCTTGTCGTTTTCCGAAAAAGTTTGGATACTTTAAGTTGACAAGTAATATACTTGACAAGTATTAGAGTTAACGAACATACCGTTAACTAGAAAGTTTAGCTTTCATATTAATAAAGTTTCAACAAGCAATTCTAGTGTCATGTAATTTAAAAATGGCTTCTGTAGGGACAGGTCGCGACCTTTCTCTACAGAAGCCATTTTTAAATTACTCTAATACTATCCACTCTAATACTATTATACTCTAATACTATAATCCTAGCTTTGTCTGAATAGTATCGTACTTAGGTAAAAATAGTATTAGTGATTTGAGGCATTTAAAATAATTTTGTATTTCAATTTTATTTTAGAATTCATCGATTTTAATATGAAATATTTAATACATTTTTTGTTGTTTCTTTTGCTCAATTCTTGTTCGAAAAAGGAAATAGAAATAGTTATAGATCCGGTAGAAATTCGGAATATGATGGTGGATAAAAATGCTACAGATGAGACTACAGCTTTGTTTTACAATCTTAAAACTTTTGCAAAAACGAATTTTGCTATCGGGCAGCAGGACGCATTCAACCATTTTTACCAAAATATTTCAGGGCCTTCTGACATCAAAAAGAATACAGGGAAAGATGTTGCAATGATTGGTTTGGATTTTTCATTCATCAATGATGATTTGAACACTGGTCAGCCGGAAAATTGGTTCTATCAACAAGAAATTAAGATCAGGCAAGACGCAATTAAAGCATATGATCAGGGTAGTTTTGTTACCTTCTGTTGGCACTTCAGAGAGCCATACAAAGGACTCGATTTTTACACAGACAAAATGGATGATTTTACCAAACAAAATGCATTCAAAAGTATTTTGCCGGGCGGTGAAAATCATGAATATTACAAAAAGAAGCTAGATAAAATCGCAGATTTTACAACTAATCTTCATGGAAGCGATGGCAAACAAATACCAATCATCTTCAGGCCTTTTCACGAATTCGATGGAAGCTGGTTCTGGTGGGGAGCCGACTATTGTACTTCTGCAGAATACAAATCAATGTATACATTTACCGTAGAATATTTGCGGGATACAAAAGGTGTTCACAATATTATTTATGCTTTTTCTCCGGACAATAGGTTCTTTACAATACCCGACTATTTGTATAGATATCCCGGAGACAGTTATGTGGATGTGCTTGGAATGGACAACTATGGCGATTTTGATAATCAAGGTGACGCTGGTGTTGAAAGAGCAAACAATAAGTTGAAAATAATCTCGGATCTGGCAAGACAACGTAATAAAATTGCAGCTTTGACAGAGACCGGTTATCAAATAACAGAAAGCAGAGCGCCTCAAATTCAATTTTTTTCTTCCAAAATATACAAGGCACTCACAAATCAAAACATCGAAATAGCATATGTTCAGTTCTGGGGTAACAGCGAAAAAGCATACTTCGTCCCTGCAGCCAACCTTCCCGACTCTCAGGATTTTATTGATTTTATAAATCAACCAAGAGCGGCATTATTGGATGATTTAACTGATATTTACAGGATTAATAAATAAACCAAAGATTAATTGAGTGGATAGAAGGCATTTTATACAAAACAGTAGTTACGCATTGGGCGCTTTGCTATTTAGCGAAGTAGTTCCAAATGGCTTATTCTCTAATACTGAGAAGACCTTAATCACATATCCCGACAGCGTTTCGGCTATCCTCGGGGAACAAGTGGTACAATTAAAAGGTTCAGGCGCAAAATGGATCTACAATAACCTGACTGTTACTTTGGAAAAAAGTAAAACAGGCATACAGGTGTTTATTCGAAGCCCAAATGTTAGTTTAGAAAAAGTAATACTTAATTGGATTACACCTGATAAGACAAAATCAACTGTGCTGAATGACCACTGGGAAAGAACATATGGAGACATTTCTTGGCATCCAACAAAGTCAGAAGAAATGCTTCCTTGGTATTTCATGGAAATTGAAGGGGATGAAACTTTTGGCTTTGGAGTAAAGACAGGGACGAATAGTTTCTGTTCGTGGAATATTGGTATAAATAATTTAGCCTTACATCTCGATACAAGATCAGGTGGTAATGGTGTGAAACTGGGTGATCGAAAGCTAAAGGCCGCCGAAATAGTGACTATAAGTAGTAATACAGGGGAAACTGTTTTCCAAACGACACAAAGATTTATGGGCCTTATGTGTCCGGTGGCAAGAATGCCTGCAGATCCTGTCTACGGTATAAATGATTGGTATTTCAGCTATGGAAATAATTCAGAAAAATTAATTCTCGAGCACACATCTTTGATGTCGCCAATGGCTGAAGGTTTGAATAACAAACCCTTTTCTGTTATTGATGCCGGATGGTTTGCCACTTCACCATATCATCCTGATGACAGAAGCTGGGGTAATGTGGGAAAGAGTAATGAATTTTTTCCGGACATGGCGGGACTAGCGAGTAAAATAAGAGATCTAGGAATGCGTCCGGGACTTTGGACACGACCTTTATGTGGAAAGGAATCAGACAATAAAAATTTATTCCTGCCTATTAATAGTGGAAATACTCCAAATATGCCTGTCCTCGATCCCAGTATTCCCGAAAACCTGGAGACTATTGCAGGCTATTTTAAACTATATAACGAGTGGAATTATGATTTGGTGAAATTTGATTATACCACCTTTGACATCTTTGGTAATTGGGGTTTCCAAATGATGCAAAAAGGTGCATTGACTCAAAAAGGTTGGCATATGAATGATGTGACAAAAACAAATGCAGAAATAATTTTGGGACTTTATAAAACAATTAAAAAAGCAGCGGGAAATACCTATATAATCGCTTGTAATACTTTTAGCCATCTTTCCGCAGGAATTTTCGAAATATCAAGAATAGGCGATGACACTTCGGGAAATGAATGGGATCGCACACTCAAGATGGGAGTCAACACGCTTGCCTTCCGCGGACTTCAACATGGCAAATTCTATGCTTCAGACGCAGACTGTGTAGGACTTACCACGAAAGTCCCTTGGGAGAAAAATAAACAATGGATGGAATTAGTTGCTAAAAGTGGTACGCCATTATTCATTTCTGCTCAACCCGATGCCATAGGCAGTGAACAAAAAGAGACCATCAAAAAATGTTTTGAATTAGCATCAAAAAAACTCCCAGTTGGTGAGCCTTTGGATTGGTTGACAAATGCTTTTCCTAATAATTGGAAGTTAAATGGAAAGAATGAATCATTTAATTGGTAAATTATTTAATGTTTGGCATTTGGAGTTTGAACATCAGTTACAATATATAATTCTCCAAATTAAAATTTAATTAAAATCGCCAACTCTATTACTGGAAGAATTAATTAAAAAGTAATTAGTTTAAATATGAAGAAAATTCTATTAAAAGGTGCGATCACTTATTTTTTAATTTTGCTAATGGCGTCTATATGCCATGCACAATCTGTTAAAGATGCAGGGCAATTAAGAGTCATCGGAACTCAATTATCAGATCAACGTGGAAATGCAATAGCATTGCACGGTGCCAGTTTGGGCTGGAGTTGTTTTCACCCAAGATTTTACACTGAAGGAACAGTTAAATGGCTTAAAAAAGACTGGAATTGCACAATAATAAGGGCTGCAATGGGTGTAGAGCCCAAAAAAGGGTATTTGGAAGACAAACATACGTCTGAAGCTTTAATTACAGCAGTGGTTGATGCCGCCATCAAAGCAGATTTGTATGTAATCATTGATTGGCATAGCCATAATATTAGGACGGAAGGGGCAGTAGATTTCTTTGACAGAATGTCGAAAAAATACAATAAATACCCACATGTCATTTACGAAATATTCAATGAACCTGAGCGAATTGAATGGTCAGAAGTGAAAGCATATTCGGAAAAACTTATCAAAACGATCCGAACCAACGACCCTGACAATATTATTCTTGTAGGATGCCCGCATTGGGATCAGGACATAGATAAAGTGGCTGCGGATCCTATTAAAAATGTAACAAATGTCATGTACACTATGCATTTTTATGCTGGGACACATAAAAAATGGTTACGTGACAGAACGGATGAAGCCATGCAAAAAGGAATCCCGGTTTTTATATCCGAATGTGCCGGAGTGGAGGCCACGGGCGATGGCCCGCTTGATCTGGCTGAATGGCATGCGTATGTCGAATGGATGGATAAACACAAATTAAGTTGGCTCACCTGGTCAGTTTCTGATAAGAATGAAACCTGCTCCATGTTAAATACCACAGCATCTTCAAAAGGTAATTGGAAGAAAGAAGATCTAAAAGAATCAGGTATTCGCACCAGAAACTACCTCAGAAATTATGACAGTGGAGGAAGTAAAAAGAACATTTTCGAATGTAAGGGTCGTGTTGAGAAATTATCAGATTCAGAAGTAATTTTAATTGGTTCAGCTTCGTCGGTTAGTTTTAAAATAACAGGAAACAAATGTGATATCAATCTAAAAAGCTTGGACAATCATCACAATTGGGTTTCAATAGAAGTCGATGGAATCTATAAAGGTAGAGTGAAAGTAGAAGTAGGGGAGGCAAGAAATTATCCAATTTCAATTGCAAATAAAAATGAATCTTTGCAATTAAATTCAGATACAGTCAGTCATATTATCACTATTTACAAGGCTACTGAAGCAAGTAATGGAGGAGTTTTATTTAATGGGGATGATTTAATTACTGAAGAATTAGCTCCACAAACAATAAAGAAGAAAATTGAATTTATAGGGAATTCTATTACTTGTGGATATGGTGCTGATGAAACTGAAATCACTTGTGGTAAAGGAGAATGGTACGACCAGCACAATGCATATCTTGGCTATGGCCCCATTGTTTCCCGGATGATGAATGTTGACTATTTGCTTAGTTCAGTTTCCGGAATTGGCATGTATCGCAATTGGAATAATGAAAATCAGGAAGAAGCAAATATGCCTGACGTTTATCAAAATTTATATTTAGATAAAAATGTAAATAAGCCATTTTCCAATGATTATCAACCTGATCTTGTTAGCATTTGTCTCGGTACAAATGATCTTTCAGAAGGAGATGGAATAAAAAATCGAGTTACATTTAATGAAGATAAATTCATTTCTAATTATATTGAATTTGTCAAAATGATTTACAAAAAATATCCTGATACGCGCATTATTTTGTTGTCTAGCCCTATGCTATCAGGAGAGAAAAATCAACTTTTAATTAATTGTTTGAATAAAATAAAGGCTGAATTTAACACAGATTCAACTCTTAAAGCTATAGAGATATTTCAATTCAAACCTATGATTCCTGCTGGGTGTGATTATCATCCAAGTGCGGAGGACCATGCAAAGATGGCGGAGGAGTTTGAGCCATTTATTAGGAAAATGCTGGAATAAGGGACTAAAGTCATTTCACTTCTTGTTTCATATTTGTTGATTAAATCCGTTGACTAAAGTCAACGGCAATCTATCTTGAGCAATTCATTATTTAGATTTAATCAAGGAATAATTTGCCGTCGGTTTTAACCGACGGACCAAGAAATACACTCCACTTCCAACTTTAGTCGTCTTTAAAATTTGCTCGACCTAACTGCTTTAGCTGTTCAAGATATTAGGGGACTAAAGTCCGAGTTAAGCAACACTTTGGTCCGTTGACTGAAGTCAACGGCAAGCTATCAATAGCAATTTATTATTAAATTATATCAAAAAAAAATGTCATCAGCTCTCACCAATGACATTTTTTTCTCTCTATTAATTTCTTTTTAAAAAAACAACGTCGCATTCAACCTTGCAAAAAACGGAGTGCCAGGCGTAAAATGTATCTCTGATATTGCTTCCGGTTCATCTTGCAATCTACTTTCTGTGTCAAATTGTGTTTCCTTCCATTTTGTATTAAATACATTCTGGATAGCAATTCCTATTTCAAATCTTTTAGTAGTATAATTAACCGAAGCATCAGTGATAAAATAACCTTTCGCCTCTACAGAATTGTCTTCATTTGCCGGGCGGTCACCCATGTATCTATATCTTAGACTGCCATTCCATCCAACTTGTGTTTTATATGAAATACCACCGGTACTCGTAAAAGTTGGAGCCAAAGGAAGATAATTCGCTCCTTCAGGTTCTCCTAATGCTCTTGGTTTTGTAAAATTCAAATCCGCATCTACGTAGAAGTTCTTAAAAGGTTCATATCTTAATGATAAATCATAGCCATATCTTTGCGTTTCACCACTTGGCTCTACAACACCTTCATCACCTACATATACAAATTCCTGTTTCAAATATAGATACCAAACTGCTGTTTGTACCACTACTTTATCACCTAATTTTACCAATGTACCTAAGTCACTTCCCCATGCAGGAGTCACTACTTCTTTACCGTTTTGCAACACGGCAACTCTTGTATCATTGCTATGGAATCCCTTACCGTTGTATAGATACAATTGCCATTTTTCATTGACTTTATAATTAAAATTCAACTTCGGACTTACGATGAAAGAATTTGATTTTAGCTTAAGATCATTCTGTAAGTGATCCGTATATTGATTAGTAAAATAATCCAACCTTGCTCCAATTGATATATCCAAGCCTCCTCTTAATTTGATTGACTGTGTCGTCCACAATGCAGGATTTACTTCTATAATATCTCCTTTTTTAATAGGATCTAAAAGCTCTGTTCTTTCCTTTGTATGTGACAATTCGATATTGTCCACCATGTCAGCTCTGACTTGTACACCAATTGCAGACTCTGCATTTAAATTGCCAAGATTATAAGCATGCAAATATTTTGTATTTAAACCTACAATATCTCTTGATTCCTTTTGTTTGATCTGATCTCCATTAAGAGAGTCATTTTTAAAAAAAGTAAAATTGGAATATAATTCAAATGCATATTTGGTGTAAAAAAGCTGATTCGTCAATGTTGCTCCATTATTTAATTTTGTAGATAATTCTACATTCGCATTATATCTGCTGGTCTGACCACCTTCTTTATCATCAATCGCACCATAGAATCCTATTGAACCATTTTCCACCGCCCTGTCAGGGATTTGTCCACTTGCATCCCATGATGAGGTGAAACCACTTCCTGTCACTGACAAATAATTATTGTCATTTATTTTAGTTCTGAATTTGGCCATGCCATTGAACCTTTGGAAATTCTGTGGACTATCGAAGAAACCTTTTGTATATGACCCTTCTCCAGCGACGAATAAAGTTTGATTAGAGTTGGCAGGATCTAAAAGATTTGCACCTAATATACCTCTAAATGTATTGAACTGACCTGCTTCGACTTTCACAAAGTTATTATCAAGGAAGTTCTTAGTTTTAAATTCGACATAACCTGCAGTAGCAAGATTGCCATGTTCTGCGAAATAGGGACCTTTATTAAAATTAACTTTATCTATTAATTCAGGTATAACAAAATGCAGATCAGCATATCCTTGTCCATGAGCATGACTCACCATATTAACCGGCATACCATCCACAGCGACCTGTATATCTGTGCCGTGATCAATATCGAATCCTCTTAAAAAGATCTGCTCCGCCTTTCCTCCACCAGCGTGTTGACCGATAAAAAGACCAGGTACCATACGTAGTACTTCCTGGCTATTTACGATAGGTCGCAAATGAATATCAAGGTCTGATATCGTTTTAAATATACCTGACTGTGCAGAAGCCCTTATTTCTACTTCAGCAAGACTGGTGATTTTTTGAGTTAAATAAACAGTTGCAATCCCAGCATCAAAAGTAAGTGATGAAAGATCGATAGACATTCCTTCATATCCTATTCCAGAGATCAAGATAGTGGATATCTGTTGCTTCAAATTGTCAAGTCTGATATATCCGGCCGGATCCACATCCATTAAATACTGACCATCCCCTGACAGCACTATTACATCAAGAACAGGCTTTTTTGTCTCGGAACTTTTAAGATAAATACCCCGAGTTGCATTTTGCGCGAATGCTCCGAAAGAGCAGGTTAATAGCAAAATAATTAGTAAATTTAATTTCATGATATTTAAATATTTAATAGATTTTCAAATTTAGAAAAAAATACGCTCTACAGTCCAGTAAGAAGCTATTAATATAATTATTATTGACATTGGGATTACCACTCTTTTCCTATACACTATAGGATGAGCTTTAAATAATCTTATTATGATGGTTAGTAATAATATTATAGACAATTGTGCCATTTCTACACCGATATTAAATCCAACCAACGCCTTTACAAAATCAACTTTAGGAAGGTTTAAACTGGTCAATGCACTTGCGAATCCCATACCGTGCACTAATCCGAATAGAAATATTAAAATAATTCTTCCCGGTTTTACTTTATCGACAAATAGATTTTCTGCAGCAAGAAAAACGATGGACATAGCGATCAATGCTTCAACCCATTTGGTCGGTGGATCAATGATATCAAACATTACCAGTCCCAATGTAATGGTGTGCGCCAAAGTAAACATGGATGCCTGGAGAATGACTTTCTTAGTCGAAGTGCTTAGGAAAAATATACAGAGGATAAACAGAATATGATCCAGCCCCAGGGGAATAATGTGCCTTACACCTTCCCAAATATAAAATCCAAAAGAATTGGATTCTTGTTCGAGAACGTAGTCTATCGTGTGTGCCTGCATTGTAAACATACCAATACAGAGACAGAGAAGAAGTATATATCTTTTCAACATGTCTAATTTATATTTGCACTTTACTTACGAATGAAATTAACGTTTGGTTTTCATAAAAATAAAAAAGGGGAAACTGTTTAAAACAGCTGCCCCCCAATACGTGTAAAATATTCAAAAAATGAAATTTCAGAATTAATTTACCATTATTTTTGGATCTATATATTTCGAAATAGCAAGTGCCTCTTTTTTAAGTTCTTCAGCTTTTGCAGAGTTACCTGCTTTTGAATTGATGAGACTTGCTTTGTAAAGCATATCAGCGCTTTTTATTTTAGTAGTAAATACCTTATCTGAATAAACCATTGCTGATTTGTAATCTCCCTTCTTATAATTTATCCATGCCATCAAATCATTTGCATCTATATTATCAGGACGAATATCATAATCTTTCTTAGCATATTCAAGTGCTTTATCATACTGTTTAGCATCCATATAAGCCATTGCAAATTCTCTCGCGGCATTGTGACTGATATTGCCAACAACTGGTTTATTTTGAGCCTCAGCCAACAATTTTATCACATCAGAAAATACTTTATCCGCCTTATCTTGTTCTCCATTTAATTCATATAATTCACCTAAGAATGATACAAAAGCCGCTTCACTCATTTGTGTAATTGCTTTTTTTGCATGAACAATAGCAGATGGATAGTTTTTATTTAATTTATCGACTCTGGCAAGACCCATTTCTGCATGTGGATAATCCGGTCTGAATGAAAGTGATTGTTGATATAATGCAGCAGCTTCATTGATTTTTCCTGTGTATAAATAAAGGTCGGCCAAATGAATTCTGGTCCACTCTGTATTTTCATTACCAGGTATTCCTGCTTCCAGTGCCATCTTCATAGCATCTATAGCGGCTTGATTGTCACCATATATCTGTCTTAAATAAGATGCTCTTGAATAAGAACGCAAATCAGGACGAATGCTCAACATTTTATCACAATAAGCCACGGCTTCTTTATACTGACCTAGTTCTACACTTGCATCTACCAGTGCACCATAAAGACCTGCATTGACAGGATTGATCTTAATGCCTTCAAGTGCCATTTTACGACCTTCTTCGAATTGATGCATATTGAGGTAAACTGCAGATTTGAGACTATATGACTCTAGCTTACTATTGACATCCGATGCAGGATTATTGATCACTTTGTCCAGCATTTGAACTGCGGCATGATTGTAATAGTCTGCATTCCCGGTGATCCTACATTCTGTAATATAGATGGATGCCAAGGCAATGTAGGCTTTTGCATCAAAACCTTTTTCTTTGAGGGTATTTACAGATTCCTGATATTTATTACGGAGCATATCATACTCCTCTTTTCCTTCTTTGTCATTTTTCCTTGGCAATAATGCCGCAATAGATTCTTCGTCACTTATTTTTATTTCTAGATTACTTCCCTCACCTCTACTTTGAGTGCAAGAAGAAAAAGAAATAGTAGTGATTGTAAAAAGGAAAAATATAAGTGATAAATAGTGTAATTTTTTCATTGTTTTTGTGAATTATATTTTTTAAAAATGGGGTCATCCTTTAAAGTGAATGACCCCTGGAATTAACTGTTATCTATCAATTTTTGTCACTTTGACACTTTGGATCATTTTGTCATTCAACTGAATGTTAGCGAAGTAAGTACCTGATGGTAATTTACTTTGTTTGAATCTAGAAGTGTATTCACCCGGAGATTTAACACCTTCATTAATAGTCTGAATTACTCTACCTGAGATATCAACCAAATTAATTCTGATTGTACCGCTTTGAGCAAGTTTGTACTTAACGTTCAACTCTGCAGTAAATGGACTAGGATATGCGTTCAACATTACTTTTGGTGTATTAAGACCAAGATTTTTAGTGGCTAATACATCTCCTGCATAGCTATCTCCTTTGAAACTCTCCCATGGAGCAGCTACGAAAGGAAAACATGCCTGGAATGGCTTATCATTCTTAGTTACACCTGCATTGAAGCTCAATACACTTACTAGATTTGGAGTTACAGGGCTTTCACCTACCACATAATCATCATACCATAGACCTATTGCTGCAAGAGCAACACCAGATACTGCTTGTAATTCGATAGTCGTAACATCATCTTCCAGTCTTCTTCCATTAGGAAATCCATCCATGTTTGGAATAAACTGAATGTCAGTAGTGCCATTAAATTTAGGATCAGTAAGACCCAATACTGCTGCGTTCACTATACCCAAAGAGCTGAAATTAGGATCATCTCTCGGTGTAGCAGGAACAGCCATATTTAATCTCAACATGTCACCCAATGAAGGAAGAAAGTTGTTGATAAATGGTTTGCCAGCTGCTAGTGGATTACCATTTTTGCCTGTAGCTAATTGGTAAGGAGCTAAGTTTGGAACACCAGTATAAAATATTGGTAAAAGATCCACTGCACGAGGGCTGTGATCATCCGGAAGTAAAATTGTACCAAACAAAGCATCATCCAATGCAGTTCCGGCTAATGCAGGATTGCCTTTCAAAGGAAATAAGCCTGGTTGTCCATTTCTAAAGTCAAAAGCACCAAGTGATTTTGATTGGATTCTCAAAGCAGATAGACCTGGTACGGCACCACCGAATTGTGAATCATCCATGTAAAGAGCTAGCTCAGGATTCGTAAAGTATGGAGCGAATTGAATATCATCACCGTAAGGTGTAACTATGTTCCATAAGTCTTTTGATCCGATTGGAATAATCGCTTCATTAGTCAAAGGCATTCCAAGTCTTGAAACCTGGATCCAGTTGCCTGAAGTAGTTGGTTCTGTTCCATCAGCACTCAATACTGTCATCGCAGGACGGCTAGAAGAAGCCCATACACCAATCACAAATTCAGGATCAAGGATGCTTGCTGCTTTGTCAACTGTCTTACCATCTTTCTGAAGATTTTCAATCGGAACTTCGATTACGATTGAATGGCAATTAAATTTAGCCACTCCATCTCTCGCTTCACCTTCTTTTCTGAACCCACCAGCATCGAATATACCTCCTAGGTCAACAAAAAATGGATCGTCAACAGGACCGCAGAATACTTTTTCACCGGTGGTTGCTTCAGAAACTGCTGCTGCCATTAGAGCACTGTATGTAGTGCCAAGACCTACTGTAGAATTCTCGATAGAGCGTGGACCGATATTCGGTGGAGGTACTACTCCATTGATGATGATCGGTGTAAATGTTACACCTGCATCAGTACTTTTTTCACAAGTATAGGTTGTTTTAACATTCTGTAAACCTAATCTGATATTGAAGAAAGTAGAAGGATCTTCATCTATTCTACTGAAAGTGAATCTGTATGTGACTTCGTCACCAAGTTTAGAAGCGTCATTGTCGACGTGGATCTCATATCTGATATTCTGACCGAAAGTGTACCAATTTGGTCCACCTGCAGGATGCTCGAATGGAATGTAATTTGCAACCAAGATGATTGAATTAGTATTACATGGACTTCTGAAAGCATATACATCCGTATTATCCGCTAATGCATCATAAGAGATTAATGGTGCTTCTCTGTGCGAGGAAGCTAGTAAAGAATTATTCAGGATCAAGCACATGAATATGCCCAATAATGAAGTATATATTAATTTTTTCATTGAAAATTTATTTTATTATTTCAGTTTAACACTTGTTGTAAATTCAACTTTGGTCAATTATGAAATATATTAATTAAACTAATTTCTGTTTTTAAAATCTGTCCTGAAGTGTGTAATCGTAACCTCTCCATGGAATCTGAACATATGGGAAAGATTTCTTGAAAGGAACATCATTTTTAGTAGGTCCTGCTGTAAAGCTTAATACACTTACTAAATGAGGAGTCACAGGACTAGGATCGCCAGGTACATAATCATCATACCAAAGTCCGATAGCTGCAAGAGCGACACCGGCTACTGCCTGAAGCTCTATTGTAGTAACATCATCTTCAAGTCTTCTTCCATTTGGAAAACCATCCATGTTAGGAATAAACTGGATATCAGTCGTACCATTATATGCAGGATCTGTAAGACCAAGTACTGCTGCATTTACAATACCTAATGAACTGAAGGCTGGATCATTTCTATCTGTAGGAGGTACAGCCATATTCAATCTCAACATATCACCTAAAGTAGGTAGAAAGTTGTTGATAAAAGGCTTACCGGCTGCAAGAGGATTACCACCTTTACCTGTAGCTAATTGGTAAGGAGCAAGGTTAGGAACACCTGTGTAGAATATTGGTAGTAGATCTACTGCGCGAGGACTTTTTTCATCCGGCAAAAGAATAGTACCAAATATTGCATCATCCAAAGCTGTTCCGGCAACTGCAGGACTTCCTTTTAGACCAAACAAACCTGGTTTACCATTTCTAAAGTCAAACGCACCCAATGATACTTTCTGAATTCTAAGTCCGTTCAATGCAGGAACTGCGCCACCAAACTGAGAATCATCCATGTACAATGCTAATTCAGGATTGCTGAAATATTTAGCAAATTGTAGGTCATTTTCAGGAGTCGTTGCATTCCAAAGATCTTTCGACTGTAATGGAATAATCGCTTCATTAGTCAAAGGCATACCCAATCTGGATACCTGAACCCAATCACCACTGAAAGACATACTGCCATCCAGGTTTAATGTTTTGATTTGTTGTCTGCTGGCTGAAGCCCATACTCCAATGACGAAATCACCATCAAGAATACTTGTCGCAGCGGAAACATCTTTTCCGTCTTTTTGTAACATCTTGATAGGAATATTCAAAACAATGCTATGAACATTGAATCTGGCTACACCGTCTTTCGTTGGATTGACATCATTGCCTTCAGGTCTGAAATTACCAAGATCGAATGCACCTGCCAAATCCACAAAGAAGGGATCGTCAGCTGGTCCACAAAATGCTTTTTCACCTGTAGTAGCTGTAATGATACCTTGCTGTACAAGCACATCATAACTAGATACACCTAAACCAACCGGAGAACTCTCGATAGAACGAGGACCGATATTGGCTGGTGGAACTATACCATCTGTAATGATAGTAACAAATGTGGCACCACCATCTGTGCTTTTCTCACAGGTATAAGTTGTTTTAAGATTCTGAAGACCTAATCGAATGTTGAAAAACGTCGTAGGATCTTCGTTCTTACTACTAAAAGTAAATCTGTAAGTAATGTCGTCCTTTGTGGTTGCAGTGCTGTTCTTGATATGAATCTCATATCTTACGTTGGTACCAAATGTATAATAGTTAGGACCTCCTTCCGGTGATTGAAAAGGAATGTAGTTAGCTATTATAGTAATTGTGTTAGGATCATCAGGACTTCTGAAGGCATATAAATCAGTATTATCTGCCTGTGGATCTGATGAAATTAGTGGTGCCTCTCTGTGACTGGAGGCGAACAAATCTGAATTCAAAAAAAACATGATCGCTAGCAAGCATGTTTTTCCAACCAAATAAGTTGTGTAAGTACTTCTTTTCATTCTAAATATTTTTTAGTTATGATGTAGTTACGTACCTAAAGATTGTTTGGATGTTGAAATGTTAAAAAAATATTGAAAACCCTATAGTTGACTTAGGTCATAGAAATATTAGAACTATGAAGATATTCAGCCTTGCTATATAGAATCAACCAAGGCTGTCTTTTCAGAACATATTGAGGCCATTTCGTAACATCAACATGGAAATAAGATATCTTATAGATAAAACCACTTATTTTTGGAGTTGGATGAAGATAAATTATGCATTGTATTCCAGTCTTGTTGACCCAAATTTTGAAAGCTTAAATACTTAACTCTAATTATTAAATTTCTGAGTAAGCAATATCTTGATGGTTTGCATTATAGCATGGACTTATTGTATATTGCCTTTATTTCAAAGAATTTAAAATTTTATAAGCACACTTAAATAAAATTGAACCAAATACTTTTGCTCAATAACATAATGAAGTTTAACAGAATATCGATTATTAGGATTGCTTATTGCATAGTGATATTTCTATTTTCAAATATTGAAGCAACTGCACAGAACAATGAATTTTTAAAAAAGCAATATGAAAGGCTGGAGGAATTATTGTTAAAAGAAAATGACATAGAAGCAAACAGGATTGCTGATTCAATTATTAAACTTTCACCTAAGGGTTCATTGGACCATGATTTTCTAATGATACTTCATGAAAAAGGAAAGGCTCTGGAATTTCTTACCCGTTATGTGGAAAGTCTTAACATATATTTTGATGTTTTAAATAGAAGTAAAAAAGCTAAAGATCATTTTGCAGAGGCACTTACTTATTTATCCCTAGCCAGGATCTATGATAATTTATCAAGAAAAGAAGAGTTTAAAAGCAATTTGGATAATGCCCGATCAATTATTCATGATTATGATATCAATTATTTAAGAGCGGAACTTGCTATTCGGAGCGCATCTTATCACAGATTTTTTGGAGGAAGAGACAGCAGTCTATTTTATACAAAACAGGGAATTTATTATGCTAATAAATATCAAATCAAAAAACTTATTCCTGATGGCTATTTGATGATGGGACACCTATCTACTAAAAATGAAGAAAAAATCGGATATTATAAGAAAGCTGCTTCAATATTTAGAAAATATAAAAACGATTTTGGTGCCGCTTCTCAATACTTGAATGTAGCTCATTACTACAGTAGAGATAGTAATTATGTCAATGTGAAAATAAATTTGGATAGTGCCAGATACATGATTTTTAATAAATATTCAACGGATCTTGAATTATACTATCTGAAATATAGATACCAAAGTCAAATAGCCGAATATTATGAACATTTTGGGAAATTAGATTCATCCAATTACTATTTAAAATTAAGCCATATATATAGAGATTCGGCAGATAGGGTAGCATTGAGTGACAAGGTATTGAAATATGAAGTAGATATTGCTGTATTAAAGGAAAAGCAACAACAAAGTGAGCTAAAATCACGATCTTATTATTTATTAATTGCCCTAATAGCTGCGTCCACAATCTCCTTGCTTCTCTGGTGGTTTTTAAGAAAAAATACCAATAAAAATAATATAATTCAAAGGAAAAACGAAGTAATTCTGGATCAAAATATAGAATTGGAAAGGCTCCTTCTTCATCAGAAAAAACTATTATCTGAAGTGCACCATAGAGTAAAAAACAATTTACAACTTGTTATTAGCTTAATGGCCATTAAAAGTAATGCTTCAGACAATCAGATCTTCAAAGACGATCTGGAGGACATCGCAAGCAAAATACAAAGCATGTCGCTCATTCATGAGCAGTTGTATCGGGTTGGCGAATTTTCTGTCATAAATATTTCTGACTACCTGACCGATATAGCGAATTATTTTAAAGACATTCTTAAAAATGACATGCCCATTGAAATTAAAACTGATGTTAATAATGAAATAAATCTAAATATTGAAACTACATTGCCCATAGGAATTATTATAGTGGAATTACTAAATAATTCTATTAAATATGCACGCCCTGTAAATGATCATTTAATAATAAACATAGATCTTCATCAAGTAAATTCAGAGTATCTACTTGCTTATGCAGATAATGGAATTGAAATAACTCCCAATAAGAAAGGATTAGGCACTTTATTAATTGAAAATATGGGGCGTCAGTTAAATGGTAGAACAACATATCTGCAAACTGCCGGTTTTTCTTACAAACTTCTATTCATACAAAAACAAGTTTCTGCAATTGATATAGATCCGAACAATAATAAATAATGAAACGATAAACTTCATGAAATCAATTTCTGTAACTATTGTAGAGGACGAATTACTGATAGCCGAAAGTATTAGAATTTATTTAATTGAAAGAGGTCATCAGGTTGTCGACATATGCATTTCCTATGAAGAAGCCATCGCATCATTGAACAATAATCCTCCGGATATTTTCCTTTTAGACATTAGATTGTATGGAGACAAGTCCGGAATTGATGTAGCTCACCATATAGCTCAAAATACTTCAATTCCTTATGTATTCCTCACCTCTCAATATGATGAAGTAATACTTAAACGAGCAATTGCCACTTCGCCATTCGGTTACCTAACAAAGCCCTTTCGAAAAGAGACACTTTGGACCACTATCGAAACCTCCTTCCACCTTTCAGAAGGGCAAAAGTCTTCAGAGGTATACCTTCAGGTTTTCGACGGTCAAAAGAACCACAAAGTGAGTTTGAAGGAAATAATATATATAAAATCAGAACATGTCTATATCGAAATATTTCTTAATTCAGGTGAAAGTATTTTAATCCGAAAAACTATAACTGACTTTTTAGAAACATTAAATGATGATAATTTTTTAATGCCCCACAGGAGTTTCATTGTCAATACGAAGTACATTAATTCCTGGGATCAGAATAATATTTATTTAAACACTGTGGAAATACCTATAAGTAGGAGTAGAAAAAAAAGTGTGCTTGAAACTTTGACGAAAATTAACGAGAAATAATTCACATTTAAATTATAATTCTAAGCTGCTGATAATTTCCGTTTAATCCATATTATTATAAATCACTAATTCCTTTCAGAACATTATCACGACCTTTCAGAACTTGATAACGTATAAGTTTTCCTGGTCAGTCATTTGTTTATACATTTAATTCTATTTTTTAAGCATTTACACTTACTCGATACAATGAATAGAAATATTTTTGTAATAATACTGATATTATTATTATCAAATAATTTTATCAGTGCCCAGTTAAATTCTCTGGAAAACCTCGAAGAATTTGAAAAAAAGGGATTTATTAAAAACACCTTTAAGGGTTTTATAAAAGGATTCACTGACTTTGGAGAACCATTCCAATTGGGAGGAAGCCTAGCCCTCAATATGCGTTCCTATGATGCTTTTGGTGGACCACTTAGGCAAGATCCATTCTTCTATTCAGTTGCTGCAAATTTAAATACACGTATTTATCAAATAGATCTCCCCATTTCTATCGTCCTCACCGCTAAAAACACCACACATTCTTATCCAAGCATCTCAGATCTCAAAGAATCACTAAAGGATAAATTGAATGAAAAAAAGAAAAGTTTTGCCCGCGTTGGCATGAGTCCATATTATAAATGGACAAAACTGCACCTCGGTCATCGTGCCATGTTTTTTTCCAAATACACGATGAATAATATTAATTTCTTTGGTGCGGGTGTAGAGCTCACTCCGGATAAATTAAGATTCGGAGCTATGTATGGACGCCTTGCAAAAGCAGAGCCGATAGATCTTTCACTTGCTACACCAAATTTACCGATCTATAGAAGGATTGGTTGGGGTGCCCGACTTGGTTATGGTGATGATCTTGCATCGGCCGATATAGAAATATTCAGTGCAAAAGATGATTTAAATTCCATTGATATACCGGCTGATTATCCAAAACAAACAACTGCGGAAGGCAATGTGGTCATTGGAGTTCAGTTACAAAAGCTATTTCTAGAGAAAATCAGAGTAAAATTGGACTACAATGTAAGTGCTGTTTCTCCTAATGCTTTAGATGATAATTCAGAAGTAACAGGAATTAAAAAAATGGTATTTAATGCTAATAATACTACTAATTTTGGAACGGCACTTGAGGGTTCAGTAAGTTATGAAGGAAAGAAATTCACCGCCGGAGCTATTGTCAATCGCGTAGGGCCGGAATATAAATCACTTGGAGCGTATTTCTTTAATAGAGATATATTAGATGTCCAAGGATTTGGAGCATTTAGCTTTTTGGATGGTAAACTTAATACTAATCTCAAAGCCGGTATCCAAACTAATAATCTGGATGAAGCCAAACCTTCCACAACTAAAAGATTTATCTATGATGTACAGGCATCCTGGTCAGTTGAGAATTTAAATGTCAGTGGTAATTACAGCAATAACACCTCGAGTGTAGGATATGTATTAAACCAAAATCTTGACTCGCTCAATGCAGTAATAGTTACCAATGATGCCGGATTAAATGTTAATTATTCTATTCCAACAAAATCTAAAATTAATCATAATATTTCCCTGACCGGAAATATACAAAATGTAAGCGATGACATCGAAAAAGCTAGCCGACAAACTTCTTCCAGATTGATGCTTGCAAGTCTGTCATATGCATTGTCCACGCCTTCCAAATGGATGTATTCATTGCGAGCCAATTATAGTAAAAATACTATTCAAAACATTAAGTTGGACAGGACAGGATTTGGATTAGGTATCAAAAAAGCTTTTGATAAACCAAAGATTAGTATTGGACTGGATGGCAATTTATTCAATAATTCTAATGAATTAAATCTTAAATCCAGAAATATAATTACACAACTTTCTTTAGGCTGGGGAATCGCAAAGGGGCTAGGATTGCAAATCCAATGGGGCATACTTAACACCACCTCTGATAGTGCTCCAACCTTAACTGAAAGTATGGGTAATTTTGGTTTACAATATCAATTTAGCTATTCACCAAAGAAAAAATCGAATTGACACACACACTTAATTTGATGCACACACTTAATTTTATTTTTACACTTGCACCGAAAGGTTTTAACTCCTTTGACATGAGATTTAAAATTTCTACATTAATCGTATTAATTGCCCTGTTATCTAACGCAAATATATCTGCTCAAAACCAGGTTTATCCCGTTCAAGTGACAGGGAGTCTCATTCCTCCACATTCATTGGACCTCAAGGTATATGGCACCGACCGAAATATGGATCTGTCATTTAATGCACTTTTGAAGGATCCAACTCAAGCATTTCTAAGTGTAGTTCCCAGGATTACTATCGAGCAAAGTGGCAGTGAGATCTACGGTACGGATCCAAATTTTTTCGGAGGACAATTATTATTGAGCCAATTTGAGAACCAAACTATTGATGGACTTTTTTTAAATAAATACCTTTCGAATGCTGCATTGTCCGGTAAAGGTGGACAAGGCATGGGTTCGGTGGAAATACCTGAAGGATTTAACCAGGTTTGTTTGCAATTTTATGGGGTGGAAAGAAGTGTAGCTGTATCAAACAAATTCTGCGTTTCAGGTAATTTCAGATTAAATCAACCTCCACAAATTATCAAACCGGCATTTAACGAAAAGATAAAAATTCCACCTGTACAAAGCACCATTTTCTCCTGGCAACCAATGCATATTGGTAGTGGTAATAATCCCGGAATGGTGGAATACACTTTTGAAATAGTGGAACTTCCTATGGGTGTCATGAATGCTAATGACGTCTTCGAAACTGCCTTGAAAGTATACAATACGACAACTAATGCAACATCACTTTTATACACACAAGCAGAACCAATACTGGAAGCCGGCAAGATCTATGCTTGGCGTGTGACAGCCAAAAGTGTCATGTACCCGACCAGCAAGTTATTCCAAAATGATGGGAAAAGTGAGATCTCTACCTTCATTATGTATGATGGAGACGTCCCTTCTGATCTCATCAATCCATTGGACAATCCATCTCCAAGGGGCTGTTCCGTGTACGAAACGTCTTATGGTCCGGTCATTAAAAGTGACAACCAGCCTTCCGTATTGATTCCAAATCAAATAGTGAAAGTTGGTTACTTTAATTTGGTCACTTCTCAGTTGAATGGTGGATTGGATGGATATTCAGGTACAGGATGGATCGAATATCCGATGCTGAGATCTAAGATTGAAGTGAAGTTTGAGAATATAAAGGTCAATAAGGAAAACCGGGTATACGAAGCAGGTAATATTGAGTCAATTATAGATCCTTCACTCCTGTTAACTCCGGATCAATTGAAAGCCGATGTAATTGGACAAAATGTAGAAATCAATTATGCCAATAAATTAAAAAAAGCAACTCCAAAATCTCAGATAGTTTCAAACTTATCTCCCGGAAATCTGAAAAAAAATAAGTTGCCAATGGCGCTTAATAATCCGGAATTTCCAAATGCTAAAATGTATGTCACCGGAGTTAAATTCACCCCTCAAAATGCTTACTTGACTTTAATTGGTGTTGAAAATGACCAATCTAACACCAATGGAGGAATGAGTATTTCTGCTGCCACAGCTATTTCTTCAACTCCTTATGGAGTGAAGCATGATGCATATTTGGTGCCATTGAAATCCGCATCTTCCGGCAAAGTGAATATAATTCCTGCAATCCAAAAGTCTATTAGCGCATCAAATGACAGCAGAATTTATTGTGATTGTAATGGTTATGGTAAATCCGATGTAAAAGAAATTCTGACAATTAATCCTGATCTTTTGTTACAGGCTAAGAATAGCCAACCAATACCACTGGGTCTTAAAGATAAAAAGCAGGCTATTGATACATATTCAGGAGATATTGCGGGAATTCCTGACTTTAGAATGCAAGGGTTTGAAGCTTATACTTTTTCTTCAAATAGCGGTAATTTAAAGTTAAACCCATCCGTGCCATTTGACAATCTTCCTGCAGATATTGCCTCAAGAATTAACAACTCAGTCTCCAAGGGTGTTTGGCTCCAGGAGGCTAAAATAGCATTGCCGACCAAATATGATCTTCCAAATAATAAAAATATTGTTTTAGACCGTGGTGATATGTTTATAAATGAGGAAGCAATTGAATACGCCAAATTCTCTAAATCCAATCTCCTTCCAGTAGAAAAAGGTACCATCGAAAACTGGCGCTTCAGCATAGACGAAATGTCTATCCTCATTGATAAAAGCGAATGGATTGGCCCAACTTTAAAAGGGCAATTAAAACTACCAATTGCTTCCAATCTAATTGGATATTCCGGCAGCTTCAATCAGCAAGACAATGATATTCCAACAATTGTAACAGATGAATTACCCAAAACACTGGATATGCCTATGTGGAAAGGAAATTTTATTGTTGAAAAAGAATCAACCATATCTGCGGACCTGAGGAATATTAATGATGAAAATACATTGTATCCAAAAGCTAATTTATTCGGGACATTTTCAATGAAAATGGGCGCTGAAGAATTTAAAAATTCACTCAAAGGAAACATCGCTAAAACACTTCAAAATATTGAAAATGTTTTAAAGCCGGCAAATAAGGAATATTCATTCGGTCTTACAGGAATGAATTTTGAGAATTGGAATATGGAACCCTATTCTTTACCAGAAGAAAAATATAAAGCAAATAAAATTGATGTCTCGAAAGCCAATTTGACCCTCGGTAATAAATCATTTCCTTTAGCAGATGCTACTACCAAATATGTGATAGAAGATGGTGTAGAAAAAATGGCACTAACCTTCACTGTGACTTCCGGAAAGAGTAAAATGGGATTCACCATTTGGGCGCAATTAAAAGGTGATAGTTTTGTATTTGATCATATTGAAGATGACTTTATAGAACTCAATTGTAATTGTGAAAATGGTCAAACGTATGGGCTGATAGATTTTAATAAAGTCTATGATAAAATCATTCGAAATAAATTATTACCTGACGGCAAAAACGATTATAGTGGAAGTCAGGCTTCAGTTGTAGAAGATAATACTCCATTCAGTTCTGCCTACAATTCATTAAAGAATATTTTAATAGAAAATACAAAAAATGATTTTGTATTAGTGGATGAAAAAACACTTTTCTGGCCTTTAATTGACAAGAATTTAAATATTGTTAAAAGTGGAAATAAAATAACTTTTGATGAGAAGATTCTTGTCGATGAGAATTTGTTTAATAAACTTGGGTTTAAAGTACCCTTTAATATTCCGGCCGGTTCAACTTTATTTATTTCCAGTTTAAAAATAGAGAATTGGAAAGCTGAAGGGGCACAAGCTTCTGTTACTTTCGAATTAATGTCGCAATATGACGCAGCGAAGACATCAAATCTAATGACCTTCAAAAGCAAAGGTTTGACGGCTTCCGGAAGTTCAATTGAATTGGTTAATGTAGATCTTTTTGTAGTAAATCCCGCCAGCCCAGAAATATGGAAAGTTAAAAACTATATCTGGAAATCAAGTGACACTAAATCCAAAAAACAAGGCTCCGCACGTATAGATTGTAACTCAGGGTTTGTTTCCTTTGAAATGTTTGGTGAGGTGGAATTAGCAAACATGGTGGATAAGTCAAATGACGAAATTGCAAAAATACCCTTCGAATTAAATTCCGCCACCAATGGCAACAAGCATTCGTTGACAGAATTCGTTGCAGTTTGTAACGATTATTTACCAAAAGATGCTTCTAAGAAATGGAATATTCACCCAAAAGATCAGCCACAGGTCAGTTTCAAAGCCGGTGATAATTATTCTATTTATTTCGATAGCGCTCCAAATATTAAAGTACCCGGAAATCTTGTTTCTCAAACATTCGGCAAGAGCTCATCAGATAATGCATTCGAAGGAATTGTTTTTGCAGAAGTGAGTTTTGAATTAACAGGATTTAATGATTTGAAAAACTTACCTGTTACCGTAGAAACTGAAGATGTTATCTATGTTTTTAATGAAATTGGCAAGGGTTTTTATTCAAATTTCGAAGCAGAAGATATTGTAGATAAATCATTAAATTACAAACTTTCAGGCTGGAAATATGGACTTTCCTCAGTGAAATTTTCCATACAAGAGACCGATTATTCTAACGACCTTGAACTGGAAGGTTCGATTAATATTCCACTGTTCAAAACCAATCCGGACGATATAAAAAGTGTGGAATTTGATTCAGCCTGGGTTGACTTTTCTGGCAAAATTTATATAAATCAACTTACAACTACCAATCATTTAGAAAGTTATTTTGAGCTGGATGACATTTCAGGCAAAGTCTTTCAATCTGATTTTATTCCCGGCCTTGGATTTGGATTAACTGATGATTCTAACGTGGAATTAAGTTTTAATAGGACGACAAAATCATTTGAACCAAAAGGGGAGTTCAACGGAATTGGAATCGTGTTATTGACCACACAGACTCAAAAGACTACGGTATCAATGTGCCTGATGGCATAGACTTCTCTTTGAGTTGCTTAAAATTTGAAGGCCTGAAACTTAATCATAGTGCTGCATCAGCCAGTCAGAACTCGATAAATGAGTATGGTATCAAGTCAATTGAATTCGGTAGTTGGGGAGTGATTGGCAAGAGTGAAATATCCGAACCTGAGGAGGATGAAACTGAAGCAAAACCTGCAGAAACCGGTAAGAAGGAAGCGCAAGTTCCGGAGGTATCAAAAGCAAGCGGCAAGATCATCAGAAAAAAGGACGGCACAGGAACAGTTTCCACTACTTCAGGTTCCGTTAAAGTGGAAAAAGTTGCTGAAGTATCTAAAGCAAGTGGCAAAATCGTCAGAAATAAAGAGGGTGTAAAGGTAGTTTCTACGGCAAGTGGATCTGTCAAAAGAACTAAGAAATCTGCCGTTGCAGCTACACCCAATCCTACAATACCTCCCTCAGATACGGAGCCGGAATTTAATGGTTTAAAATTTAGTGTGGATTGTTCAGGCGTAAAAGCAGTAGGAGATAATTTTGAATTAGGTATTGGAATTACCTTAAGTTTATTAGGAGATAATAAAGAGAAAAAAGGAGCAGATAAAGATGTATCAACCTGTGCCATCAACGCAAAAGGCGGGATTGGCTTGGTTTTTGAACGAAATACTCAGCAAAAATTTGTTCCAAAGGACATAAGTTTCAAATGCCTTAGTCTGGATGGATCAATAGGACCATTGGAGTTCAAAGGAGGTCTAAATATTCTTCGTACACCTAGAGATAAAGATGGAAATGTAATCGCTTCCGGCAATCATGGATCCGGATTTAAGGCCTATTTATCCGCAACGATCATGGGCGCTGGTGGCATTCAGGCAGTAGGACAGTTTGGCAAAAAAAGCACTTCGAACGATGAATCTTTCTATTATGGATTCGTGGATATCGAAGGATTTTTACAATCGGGTATTCCTCTTCCGCCACCTACCGCTGTAAATCCTCCCATCATTGACCTTTATGGTGCAGGTGGAGGTATCCGCATTAATATGAAAAGCTTAAATCCTGTGGTGGATATGCAATTGAAAAAAGATTCCGGTCTTCCACCAGCAGATGAATGTACTATCCCGGATGCTAAGTATTTGTCACCGGGTGTTGGTTTTTCTCAAAACTATGAACCTCAAAAAGGAAGTTACGGTGGCAATTTTTATCTTATAATGGGTCCTTGGAACGAACTTGACAATGGTCCTGAACCTCAGTATACCATCATTGCGGAGCCGGGAATCGACATTGAAATATCCACAAATAAAACTTCAGGAGAATTGCAATTTGAGAAATTCAAAGCAAACATTCATGGATATTTCAAACCTAAAAGTCTGGCAAAAAGACGCGACGAAAATATCGGTGATGCTTTCGTCTCGCTGGAAATTAATTTTGCAGAGCGGGCACTGATAGGACAGTTCGGAATGCGCATGAAAGTGGACGCACCGATCGGAGATAATCCAATAATTCAAATTCCTTCAAATTATTCCAGCACTGATTTTAATACACAAGCTAATTATTGTTCGGGTTTATTATTGTGGTCATTTGACAATAGAAATGACAAAAAGCCTTCTTTCAATTTCAAATTCGGAGGGAGCAGTGTAGGAAATTATAAAAGTGCAAGCAAGCTATCCTACAATACTGCTAAAATCTCTTTGACAGAGGCATTGACAATCGAAGCAGGAGCATATTTTCAAATTGGAAGTGATGTGGATGCCATGGCACCTTTAAAGGAACTCATTCCTCAGATATCAGACGAGGAATCAGCCGAAAAGGATTTAACGAGTAGCAATTCTTCAAAGAAAGACGTCAATTTAGCAGATGCTGCACCGGGCATAGCATTCGGAGCAAAACTCAATGTAAAATCCGATATTTCGATGGGGCCAATATCTGCGGCTTTCGATTTAGGGCTGGGTTTTGACATTAATATGAGGAAATACGATAAAGTAACCTGCTTAAATAATGATAACAAAAAAATTGGAATTGAAGGATGGTACGCTCAGGGACAGGCATTTGCTTATGCGAAAGGTGATATTAATCTCGACTATGATTTAATATTCGCAAGCGGGCAAGTCAACATCATGAAGGTGGGTGGATTCTTACTGATGGAAGCTAAAGGTCCTAATCCATCTTATTTTAGAGGGTGGATCAATGGTAATTACAGTGTTTTAGATGGACTTTTGGAAGGAAGTTTTAATTGCAAAGTGGAAGCTGGGGCCAAATGTGAAGGAATGGAAGCACCATCACCATTAGAGGGTATTTCGATTTTTGCCAATGCAAGCGTAATTGATGGGCAGACCAATGTAAGTCGCTACGATGACATCAAAATAAATACCAACATCGCCTTGCAAAAAGACTTCAACGTGACCAAGGTAGATGTAGATGGCAATCCTGCTGCAACTGAATCATATATAGCTGATATAAAAGATATTCAGATTTATTATATTATAGAACAAAGATTGCCTAAACCGGGTGGTGGCTCGTTTACAAAAAAGTTTGAACGAAAATTAAATAATAATATTCAAATTAATGCAAATAAAAAAGGGATTGTATTATCATTTGAGGATGCACTTCCACCAAATACCGAAATTTCATTAAAATACACCTTCGTTTGGAAGAAAAAGGAATATAAAGATGGCAAACCAATCTATATAGAAAATTTTCTTACCGGCAAAAAGGAAGATAACAGTATGGAACCTAAAATAGAAACCGGTACCATTAAATTCACTACTGGAGGTCAACCTACAACTATTGTACAAGGTATGGTAGAATACATGGCGCCCGGAGTGAGTCAAAGATATTGGCACAAAGGTTATGCAGATTCCGAAATAAAATTCAAACTGAAAGCCCTTGAAGATGCGGTTAATTTATTTCCGGAAAATTGTGAAGCATGTGGTTTAATAGATGGAAAAACTGTCAAGAATGACTATTATGTTTTATTGAAAGAATATGGTTTGGACGGAAAATATAAAAGTGAGCAAAAAATTCCAATCACCAACCATCCAAGAGCATCAGAAAAAGCCAAAATATTACAAGCTGAAAAACTTTCAATCAATAATGGCCAGTACAACATTAATGTTCTGAAGGAAATAGAAATACCGGTTAGTAAAGTTTCATTTCCTGATTTGGAGAATATGGAATTAACCAAGGGTGCAATGTATGAATTGAGTGTTTTGAAAGTTCCACTTCTTCCGGTAAGTCCAAATTCCAATGACAATAATAAGAATCAGAAGATTTTAAAAGATAATACTTCCACTTTACATTCTTCCTTTTTTGCAGTAAGTAATTACAATAATCTTCAGGAAAAACTGAATCTGACGGAAGTCAAACACATGGAATCTACAGTAAAACGTCGAGATTTCCAACATCCAAATGACAGTTATGACGCACAAAGATCAGCGGCGATCTCGCAATTAGGCGAAAGTAAATTCCATTCCGTAAAGGATGATTATTATGCCTTTAATATTAAAAATGATAATCTGGAAGGTTTTGATCAATACGACATAATGCGTCTGAAAAGAAATATTCAACTAAAATATGATCAGGAGTATATTCCGGAGACAAGAATTAATCAGGATCGATATGGGGGAAAAGGAATTTTTATTGATTTTGATAATTGGCTGAGCAGTTACAGTGGCATCGGAAGCTACATGAGGAAAGTATTATATGATTACACTCAGGCTGAGAATAAAGGAATAGCTCAGTATGGCAATTTGCAGACAAGCGATGGAACGAAATGGAATTATAATATCTCCGGACCCGCTGAACCCAAAGCAGCACTGCTTCAATCGGACGAAATAGCAGCAAAAAAAGTAATACATAAAATAGGATATAAAACGAAGTCCGATCCAAATTATTCCACACCTGTTTTTGAACGAGAAGTTGAATTTGATTTCCTAATTCAGGATCTGAGGTCAAGAATTGTAATTAATCAAATGGCCTGGTTGTCAAAGTTAAGCCAGAAAGGAATTACTAATGAAGCCTTCATAAATAAGGGATTTGGTTTTCTTGCTGAAAACCTAAAAACTACCCCAGCATTGAATGGTTGGTTTCCCGGCAATTATCCGATGGGTGAATTTCTTAGTAGCAATAGAAGGGTGAATGATTTTGACTGGATCTTATACAGTGATAATCAAAAGAAAGGTAAAGGTAATCAATATACTTATATAGCTTCTGAACCGGGTTATCAATTTAGCTACCATGGTCCATCTACGATCACCTTCCCCGATGGTAAAGAATGGGGTGAATTGACAGAATCTAAAAGGGATCAAGCTAATACATCAATGAAGGCAACTAAGACCTTTCAGCCAAATCGTTCAACATCCATAAATACTGAATATCCTGTGACTGATGCTACAGAAATGATGGAAAATTCCTGGTATAAATTTAAATATGGAGGTAAATATTTATATGGTAGTAATGAAGAGAATAATTGGAGTCGTTTATGGGGCGTTGGTTACCCTTACAATGATTTTAGCTATCAAAGTGGGCAATATGGTTTGTTCAATCTTGGTGCCAATGGTTGGTTGACCATTCGCAATATATCAGCGGTCGATGATCTGGAAGGTGGATATGAAAATGTATGGAGTCTATACACTAATTCAAACAAAACTCATGGAGCGGTCAATTATCGATATAGAAATGATGATAATCCTGAAGACAAAAACTTCCCACAATTAATCAACAGACTGGATGGCAAAATCAAGCCTGAAAAATCCAACGGCAATAACAACATGGAAATAGTCGAAGTAGCCAATCCTACCTTCCATCCGGAGAAATGGTACTATTTAGAAGATCATGGTTATAGAATTAAGGACGACAAAGGAAATGAGAAATGGCGTATTTTGGTGGAAGGTAAGTTTTTCAAATTTGTAAGTGGGAATGGATATATACTCAAGGGTCACCACTATGTTAACAATCGATTTGGCATTTTAAGTAGTGGAAAGACTGATTATTCCGTGGATGTAACAGATAAGAGCTTTCCTAATAACTATGACGACGCGAATGCTTATTTCAGAGCAGTCTGGGCAGTAGTTTCAAGTGGGAGTGGAAATTATTATTATATTAAAAACATATTTTATCCACAACATTTTCTATCGATCAGCAACAATCAGGTCCAACTTAAAAGATCTGACTATGGCGATCAAATCAAGATCACTGAAATAAAATAAGCAATACGATGAATTTCTACGGTATAATTAATATTTCTATTTGTTTATTCTCTGCCTACTTAGGTTTGGGACAAAATAAATCAACCATTATTATTCAATGCAGCGTTGCAAAAAATGCGGTTGAATTAAATTATTTCCCTAGTGAAATCATGATGTGGAAAGATGGATTGACTTCCGGATATACAGTGACAAGAGAGGTCATCAATGAAGCCTCCGGATCAGCTTCCAGGCAGTTTGCATCTCAAAATATTCTACCAAAAGATGCATCATGGTATAAAAAAAATGTTACACAAACGGATGGCGTATTATCACCTATAGGCCAGTTATTATATGATCCAAATTTCTCTCTTCCTTCATCAGGAAATAATCAAACCTGGGAGATCAAATACAATTACATCGTATATGAATCGACCAGGAGTCAGGAAGTGGCATCAGCAGTAGGCCTTGGTCTCACTGATGTGAACATAACTCCCGGATCGAAATATCGTTACACTGTAAAACACAATAAAAGTGGTCAATCCGCTTCGATAGAGGTGCTTTGTAATGCGGGAGAAACAGGCCAGCTTCCGGCAGATTATAGTCCAAATTTCGTGTTTCCTGATGGTATTTCCCTGAGTGAAATGGCAGAAATGTCTAAACCATTTGTCCTTGAAGCCATCATTGGAAAAGCAAGACCTAAGATTGACTCCATCATGCTGAGATGGGGTCCTTCTACCCCGGAGATCTGGCGAAGTGCAATGGAAGATGGTTATGAAATATACAGGACCGATGCCGGTGACAAAAAAGTTAAAATAGCAACTGTATTTCCCTGGAAAGAAAGTAAGTTTAAAGAAATATCTTTAAAAGATACCTTGTCATTATTGGCGGCTTCTATCGTCAAAGATAAAGGCATTCCTCAAAAAATGGCTAACACCAATTTTTTCGAAAAGGCCTCCACTGCAGGTAATTATTTTGGATTTGCTTTATATGTTGCTGACAGATCTCCTTTGGCTGCACAAATATTAGGTCTTAGTTATGTCGATAAAGATGTGAAGCCAGGCGAAACATACATTTATGAAATTACCACAAAAAAATTGACAAACAGCACGATTCCGATGGATATTATTGTGGCAAATGAATACGAACCATTACTTCCGCCTGAAGGATTTTCTATAATTAAAGGAGAAAAATCGGTGGTATTACAATGGCTTGCAAAAAGCAATCTGACGAATTATTCTTCTTATGTCGTAGAACGCTCGAGGTATAGAGATACATTATATGAAGTGCTAACAGATCCTCCCCTGGTATTTATTAAAGATGCAACGAATCCACAGGCTTTTTTCAAATTTGAGGATAAATTACAAAGCAACAATCAGGTATATTTTTATAAATTAAGAGGTTTAAATGCATTTGGAGAATGGAGTGACTATGCAACAGCTAAAGGTTTTGGAAAAGATCTTACCCCTCCCGAACCTGCAAGTATTCTTTCCGGACTTTATCTAAAAGATTCAATTCAAATCAGAATTTCCTGGACACAGAACAAAAAAGACAAGGATATTAAATACCAACAGGTGTTGATGTCTGAAGATAAAGAATATAATTATGCAGCCATAAGTAAGGAATTGAACCCTCGCGATACTAATTTTTATTTCAGCGTAAAAGAAATGGAAACAGATCGTCCCTTTTATTTCAAAGTAATGACTGTGGATAGCTCAGGCAATGAAGCCACCTCTATCTTAAAGTATGTATCGGTGCCGGATCTGGAGCGCCCTGAAACTCCACAAAATGTAAAAGCCATCATTGATTCTACAGGAAAAGTCAATATTTCCTGGAGTCCAAGTAAGTCTAAGGATGTTACCGGCTATTACATCTATTATTCAAATGACGATGCTTCAGACCTCACGATGATCAATGATTTTCTTCATGAGGACACCACTTATTCGTGGACTATCCCACTTAATACAATTACTAAAAATTTGTATATAGGGATTAAAGCTGAAGATGATAATTATAATAAGAGTTTTATTACTGATGTAGTCACGCTTAGACGACCGGATACAATAGCACCTGCGAAACCATTTATTGCATTGATAGAATTAAAAAATGATTTTGTAAATATTCAATGGAAGAAAAGTAGTTCATCTGACATTGAAAAGTATGTATTGTACAGACGCCAAAAATTAGACACCTCATATACGTGGATCGCAATAGATACGCTCGATAGATCGTCCCTCGATTATATTGATATGAAGCCACCTTTCGGAACCTCGGTTCAGTATTCTTTAATAGCCTTGGATGATTTCAAGAATGCATCTGTAAGGTCTAATGAAGTTCAGATCAAGGTACCATTTCCAAAAAATAAATACAAGCCTGAAATAATTAAAATTGGTGCAGTTGATAAATCAAGTATTGCCCTTTCATGGAAAAGGGAAACGTATAAAATTGCAGATCAGGATATGAAATACAAGTTTGAAATATTTAAATCAACAGGATCTAAGGAACTCGCCTTATATAAAGAATTAAGCCCTGCCGAATTCGGAATGACCGATATGGAAGTATTTGCAGGAGTGCTTCATAATTATGCAGTTCGAATTAAATACGACAACGGCTGGACCAGCGCACTCAGCGAAGTAAAATCAATTATAATTAAATAAATCAACTCTAAAAAATGATTTACAACTACACATATTTATTGCTCCGAATTATTTCGCTAAGATTATTAATTTGTATTTCCCTATTTGTTTTTTCTGTGAAATGTATTGCACAATGCCCTCCGGGACTCGTAAATTTATCTACTCAGGCGGAGGTAGATAATTTTATTATTCAATACCCCAATTGCACAGAAATCACGGGAGATTTAAATATCGATGGTGCAGCAGGTGTCACCAATTTAAATGGTCTGAGAAATCTGGAAACTGTAACCCGGGATTTAAATATTGTAAGGACGAGCGACCTGACAGATATAAGTGGGTTGAGCAAAATTAAATCTGTAGGAAGAAATCTTTGGATCGATGACAATGCAATGCTGAGTTCAATTAATATTTTTACAGATCTCGAATCCGTGGAAGCATGGTTCCACATAGGAAACAATGACCAATTAACTCAAATAGGATCATTTAATACATTAATTAATTGCAATATATTTGATGTACAGAATAATTTAATACTGACGACTATCAATACTTTTCCTGTATTGACGACACTTTCCGGCAATGTTACCATTGCCAACAATCCGCAATTAATTAATTTTAATTCATTCCCAATTTTAACTACTATAAGTGCGAATCTCTCAATTCAAAATAATAACCTTTTAAACAATGTCAATACGTTCAATGCATTAACTCAAATCGGAGGTGGACTTAAATTAGTTGGCAATAATTCAATGAACGACATATCCGGTCTCCAAAACATCAACCCTGCTTCAATCACAGGTGATGGATTGACAATACAAAACAACCCAAATTTGTCTGTATGCGACCTGGACAATTTTTGCACCTACCTACAGGGTGCAGGATTAAGAAATATCTCTGGCAATATAGGAGATTGTGCAAATGAACAAGCTGTCAATAACAAATGCCAACAACCTGATTGCCCACCGGGTAATGTGTTTATTTCTTCCCAGGCACAATTAAACAACTTTAAAGTTCTATATCCAAATTGTACTGAAATCAACGGCAAGCTCGGTATAGAAGGTAGCTCTATAATTAATCTGGATGGCCTAAGTAATATAGTCACCATCAAAGGTAATTTGGAGATTCTCTGGAATTCATCCTTAGAAAATTTAGATGGTTTGAACTCATTGAGTATTGTAGATGGATACTTCCATCTACAAAACAATGAAGTATTGACCAACATTGATGCTCTAAGTTCACTAAATTCTGTTGGTAATTATATCAGCATTTCAAATCATCCATCACTCATCAATTTAAATGGATTAAACTCATTGACAACTTTGGGTGCCTATTTATCAATCACCAACAACACTGAGCTTAATGACATCAGTGGAATTTCCAATTTGGACCTTTCATTAATTCAAAACCTCAATATTTCGAATAATTCAAAGTTGTCCGTTTGCAACTTACCAAACATTTGCACTTATCTGCAAGGCACCGGCTTTAGAACTATTACAGACAATGCAGGGAATTGCGTTACTGAACAAGCAGTAAACAATGCGTGTAATCCCACTGATTGTCCGCAGGGAAGTATCACTCTTGCGACTCAGTCAGACGTTAACCAGTTTCTGATCGATTATCCAAATTGTACAGAAATCACAGGAAATCTTTTTATTGGTATTGGGACCGGAACTTCCAACATTACTAATCTTTCTCCACTAAGCAAATTGACAACTGTAGGTGGCTATTTAGCTATATATAGTACTTCGGCTTCCAATCTGAATGGATTGCATAATCTGACCTCTATTCTGGTCGACATAGACATTCGGAATAATGCTTTTCTGACCGATATTTCTGCATTGCAAAACACGACCTTCAACCCGGACGGCACTTTTGGATTGACCATTATTAACAATCCTGCTCTATCAGTTTGCAACCTGCCAAATTTCTGTACTTATTTAACCAATCCTGCAGCAACTCATCCAAGAAATATATCCGGCAATGCAGGAGACTGCATCACTGAGCAGGCTGTAGTAGATGCCTGCGAAAACGCTACTTGTATTGTTTCCATACCTGATGCCAACTTTAAAGCTTACCTGGTGGGAAATTTAGCGATCAATACAAACGGTGACAGTGAGATCCAATGCACAGAGGCAGAAGTTTATTCCGGAGCAATATTATGCCCATTTCAAAACATCGCAGATCTGACCGGTATTGAGACCTTTGTAAATATCACAAATCTTGATTGCGGAGCCAACCAACTGACAAATTTAAATTTGAGCAATAATACAAAACTGACAAGAGTTGCTGCCGCTACCAATCAATTGACGAGTTTGAATGTAAATAATTGTGTTTCTCTGCAAAGACTTTATTGCGAGACGAATCAATTGACCAATCTGAACGTAAGCACAAATAGTGATTTAATAGAATTACTCTGTGTCAATAATAAGTTGACAAGCCTTGATTTGAAAAACAATGGAAGTTTAACTGATCTGGATTGCAGTTTTAACCGGTTGACTAAACTTAGCCTAAAAAATGGCAATAATACGATCATAACCTCTGTTAGAACCAATAACAATCCTGACCTGACATGTATAGAGGTGGATAATGCTACATTTAGTGCAGACAACTGGATAGGTGGTAATTACTCATTCGATGCTCAACATTCTTTCAGTGAAGATTGTGAAGATGTTCCTATCCTGGAGGGAGATCAATGTACGAATGCAGTGAACATCCAGACATTATTCGGGCACCCTCAAGACGAACCTCAGGCTTCACAGACTTATACCACGGAAGGTATGACATCCAATGGGAATCCAAATACAGGAAATGATTGTCTGGATATTGAAAGGAAGACCATGTGGCTGACTTTTACAGGCGATGGTAACAGATATTATATCAGGTCCAATTATTGCAGTGCGAAGGTTTTTAATGATCCAAATGGAGCTCTATATACCGGTAATTGTAATGGCGGATTGGAACAGATTGATTGTAATTATTGGATTTCTAGTTCCGATATAGATCCGGATGCCAATTTTCAATTTACATTGCAAACGACTCCAGGCCAGACCTATTATATTCTGGTCGCGGTGTCGGCTACTGACGACTTTGTTATTTACGATGATTTTGGCAACTTCTGCTTAGAGGTGACCAGATTGGGAGAAGAATGTTTGGTTCAGATACCTGATCCGAATTTTAAAACATATCTGATCGAAAACTTTGATATTAATAAAAATGGGGATGATGAGATCCAATGTGAGGAAGCTGAAGGATATTTCAATCAAATCGACTGTTCACAATTAGGAATCGCCAATCTCAAAGGGATAGAAGCCTTCATCTATATTTCAGGACTGAATTGCAGTGGCAATGAATTGAATTCGATAGATCTTTCAAAAAATACTTTTCTGGGAACATTAAACTGTTCGAATAATAATTTGAGCAATCTTAATCTTACGAACAATATCCAACTGTATGATATCAAGTGTTTCGGAAACAGGATTTCTACCTTAGATGTGAGCAAGTTGGAAGGTTTGGATGAACTTGGTTGTAACGATAACTTTCTGGTGAGTTTGGATGTAAGTAAAAACACCATTTTGAGAAATCTGTGGTGTTACTCCAATCAACTGGTCTATCTTAATGTGGCCAATGGTAGCAATGTAAATATGACCATGATAGAAGCAAATGACAATCCTGATCTAACCTGTGTTCAGGTGGATGATGTTGACTATAGCAATGAAAACTGGACAGGAGGGGCTTTTCTCTTCGATCCACAATCCATTTTTAGTGAATATTGTGAACCATGTATAAGCACCGGAAATATTTCTGCCAATTTCTTAATAACATCATCAGCCTGTACCGGCGACGATGTCAGGATCATTGAATATGGTGTTTTAGATACCATTCCTGATCCGGTGACCTTCTCGTGGGACTTCGGCAATGGTCAGAAGTCTATTGAAAGAGATCCTATCGTTAGTTTCAACGCTCCGGGCACTTATACGATCACCTTGGAATTGGGCAATACGGAATGTCCAATGAAATTGGTAAAAGATATCAACATCCTTAGTTGTCTAAGGAATCCCAAAGGCAATGCTTATTCTGAGGTCATGCCCAACCCATCTTCGGGGCCAATACATCTTAAGACACGGCTTCCGCTTGAAAGTGATGCTGTCGTCTCCATTTACGACTTAAACGGCAAGGAGATTTACAACAAAAAGTTTAGTTCAGTGGATGCAATCGACGAAAACATTACAATTGAGGCAACTGGCACATATATTCTTGAAGTCAGGCATGTACTAGGATCAGAAAAAATGAAGCTGTTTGTGATCGAATAGAAATCCAAGCAAATAGTAAAGAACTATAAATAAGTTATTCAAAAAAAGTTGGGATGAACTGTGTGCTCTCCCGACTTTTGTTTTTAATACTCGAATGCAGGTCATGTTTTAGGCCATCTTTAGGAATAAAAAAAGCCGATCAAAAATGACCGGCTTTAGCTCCCCCTGTAGGACTTGAACCTACGACCCTCTGATTAACAGTCAGATGCTCTAACCAGCTGAGCTAAGGAGGAATGGTTATTTTAAAAATCAAACAAAAGTTCTTTTCTTAAAAAGCTCGGCAAAAGTAAGAGTAATTATTTTAATTTTATAATCTTTGTGCAAAAATATTTTTATGAAATTAGTAACTGTAGGTACAGTCGCATTTGACGACATCGAAACTCCTCGCGGAAGAGCGGAAATGGTGATCGGTGGAGCAGCCACATATATTAGCCGTTCAGCTTCGTTTTTTGTTGAAAATCAAGGAATTGTATCTGTCATCGGCGGAGACTTTCCAGAAGATGAACTCGAAGAAATGAGAAGTCTGGGCATTAACACAGATGGAATCGAAATAAAAAAAGAGGAGAAATCTTTTTTCTGGGCAGGTCGTTATCACGATAATATGAACAAAAGAGACACCCTTATCACCGATTTGAACGTCCTTGCCAACTTCGAACCTAAACTTCCGGAAGCATATCGCTCTGCTGAATACCTTATGCTAGGCAACCTTACTCCGGATATCCAGATGGATGTCCTTAATCAGATGCACAAGCGCCCGAAACTAGTCGTGCTTGATACGATGAACTTCTGGATGGATATCGCGCTGGATGGCTTAGTAGCTGTGCTAAAACGCATAGATGTACTTACTATCAATGATGAAGAAGCAAGACAACTCAGTGGAGAATATTCCCTTGTTAATGCTGCGGCAGTGATCCATAAGATGGGACCTAAATTTCTGATCATCAAAAAAGGCGAACATGGTGCTCTATTATTCCATGAAGGCTTAGTTTTCTCTTTTCCTGCACTTCCAATAGCTGAGGTAATGGATCCTACAGGCGCAGGTGATACTTTCGCAGGTGGTTTCATAGGTTTCCTTGCAAAAACAGAAGATCTGTCGTTTGAGAACATGAAAAGAGCAATTGTGTATGCTTCAGTATTGGCCTCTTACTGTGTAGAAGATTTTTCTTTGGCAAAGTTAAAGGAATTGACACAGTCTGATATTTCAAAAAGGGTGGAAGACTTTAAGTCGCTGACCCAATTCTCAATCTAAAATAAAAATACCAAAGACTTCCGAAAAGAGCTGTTGTGGTGCAAGTATTTGAAAGAAGGTTTCATTAGGTGAAGTCGGGTAGGTGTTGATCGAAGAATGTTGTTCCAAAAATTGATCCAACGTGGTTGTTTAGAAATGTGTTTTGATCATGTATTGTGACAATATGCTATAAAATAACTTTAGCCAGAATATAAAATGTCCGGAGGAATTTCCCCTCCGGCTTTATAATTAATCACAGATTAAACAGTTCAACCTTAATTTATAACTGCCTTGAGTGATTTAATGATAAAAATTGTGGTAACAATTTTATGTTCAATAAATGAAACTCTTTTGGTTAAATATTTTTTCTCAAATTCATTCACTTGGATTCCTAAGTCGAAGAGGATTTTTATAATCCCACAAAATTATTTCACCAACTCCCTCTTCATCACCCGCTCACTCTCCTCATCAAAACACACAAAGATCACCTTTTCAATTACCTTTGTCGTCTCCAAAAATTCTCTGACAGTTTCAACAGCGATCTTCGCAGCCAATGCTTTAGGAAAGCCATAAATACCGGTGCTAATATTTGGAAAGGCGATGCTGGAACAACCATGCTCTACTGCCAACATCAATGAATTCCAGTAACATTCAGCCAATTTTTCCGCTTCATTATTCTTTCCTCCGTTCCATACCGGGCCAACTGTGTGAATGACATATTCTGCCGGCAATTTTCCGGCTGGAGTAATAACTGCCTGACCGGTTTTGCAACCGCCTTGGCGGGCAATGATCTTTCTACAAGCTTCAAGGATAGTAGGACCACCTGCGCGATGGATGGCGCCATCTACTCCACCACCGCCAAGCAAAGAAGAATTGGCAGCGTTGACGATGGCCTCGGCTGCGACTTTTGTGATATCTCCTCGGATTAGTTCGATCATTTGGTAAAAGTATGGTATTAAATTGGTTCACACAAAGGGCGCAAAGGGAGACCACGCAAAGGATGCAAAGATTCAGCACAAATCATTTTTAATTAAATTTGCAAATCTTCCTTGCATTCAACATTTAATTCAAAATTTCACCACGTTCGGGTTTTGATTGCCAGTATTGCGGACAAGGGCAAGCCTTGTCCCTACTATCATAATATCCTTCTGATTTACTGTTTTCTTGGCGTCTTCGCGCTTCTTCCTCCCTTTGCGCGAAATCCTTGGCTTTTGTCTGAATCACAGATGATCCGGATTACACAGATGGCACAGATTATCCCGTTCAACAATCTGTGGAATCCTTTAATCCATTAAATCTGTGATTCAGAATAATTTCAAATTAGACACGTATGCCACTGAAGTCCTAATCATTTCCCGAAGTACTTCTTCATCAATATCTGAAAGTTTATTGACATAAATACAACCTTTGCTGGACTTATGCTTTCCGAATTTTGACAAATATTTTTCTCTGTTGACTTCATCTAGCGCTATATACAATGAGATGGCACTCTTCCTAGGTGAAAATCCAGATATAGGTGCGTCTCCTTCATGTCCACTCTCATACTTATAATGATACGAACCAAAGCCAATGATGCTAGGTCCCCACATCTTTGGCTTAAAGCCAGTCTCTTTTTGAAATATTTCAACCAACTTGCAGCCGTCCGACCTTTTTTTCTCATCCGGCACAGCATCTAAAAATTCAAGAACACTTTGCTGGGTTTCTTCTGTTTTATTCTTAGTCATTTGATAAAAACTTATAATTCACTTTTCAATAAGGAATATAAATATAAGTCGATATATCCAGTCCTCAAAAACTCCCCTTCCCTAATTATTCCTTCTTCTGAAAAGTTTAATTTTTTCGGGATGTTTTGGCTTTTGTAATTTTCAGTACCGCATTTTATTTCTATTCTGTTCAATTTGAGAAAGTGAAAACAGAATTGCACAATGCTCTCACAACTTTGCATCATGATCCCTTTTCCTTCATATTCAGCGCCGATCCAGTAACCTATTTCACCGATCCTGTTGTGAAGATCTATTTTATGAACACCTATCCTTCCTACAATTACATTATTATAAAAGATTGAAAAACCGTATTCTTCTCCTCTTGAATTGCGGTCCATACTGCCTTTAATAAAGTTAGCTATAAAGTCCTGAGATTCCATAAAAGGGGGCCATGTAAGCCATTGGGAAAGGTATTCCCTATTGTCTTTTGCAAGATTATAGATTTCAGGTGCATGCGACTCATTCAATAACATCAATTCTATTGATTCATTAACTTCAAGTTTCATGGGTTTTGTTTATTGTTTGTTTTATTTCAAGTTACTATCCTTAATTTTCTTATCGATTTTCTCCATGACATCTCGAAAAGAATACTCAGCACAATGGCCTTCCATCGGAGAAAAATTGATATTTGCATCAGAGACGGGATTCTTGGTTGTCTTTAAATATTCATCCAATGCCCTTGTAGCAGGATTCAAATAAAAATGATCCATATCTCCCATCCATATGTAGATCTTGCCCTGTAATTTAGGACCAAGAGTCTGCCAATTTTTATCAAGGTATTTCTTCATATCATACTTTGTCCAGGTCTTGGCAACCTCTGGATCTATATCACCTGTCACAGGATCGAAAAGGGGCTTAGGAAGACCATCTTTTCCCTTAGGGCTGAATAGCGCTGTATGTGCACTGAATTGGCCACCTGATGTTACATAAGTATCAGACCAACCAAGAACATTTTCATAATTAATGAATTCCTTCAAGGCAAGCATTGGTTCCCCACTTATGTCCCGCATAACAGGTCTTGGATAATCAAATTCATTGACAAAGGCATTTTTGTCTTTATAAATATCTATAAGCTGATAATTTTCAAATTCAACCGCATCAGGGCTATAAGAAAAACAGCCATTAAACATTTCAGGATAATATACCTGAAGTGCCAAAGATACCCAACCACCGGTAGAGCAGCCTTCTACAAATCTTGTTGCAGCAGAATTTGTATTTCTATATTTGGATTCAATAGCCGGAATTAACTCATGTATTAATGAATAACCATATGCACCACTATTGTCAGAATCCATTTGATAACTATCTCCAAAAGGACCTTCACCATCAAGCATGACCACGATGATCTGAGGAGCATCCGCAGACGTCCACCAATACATGCTTCTCTTACTTTTGGTCAATCGATTTATTCTGTCATATCTTCCACCATAACCTGCGACATTATAATCAATTGGATAGGCTAATGTTTTATTTTCATTATATTTAGAAGGTAATAAGATTGAAGCTTTGACATATACGTCTTTTTTCCACCATTTAGAAAGTGTATCACTCCGAATGCTAATTTCTCTAACTAACGGATGTTCATTAATTTTAATTGGTTCAATTACTTTATTTAGAGTTATTTCTAAAGTCTTATATCCATTTAATTCAACTTTTTGTTTTTCGCAATAAATATTTCCCTCAGAATTAATGTTAGATTCTGTCGTATTCTGATCCCATAGAATTTGAATATAATAAGTTCCAGAAGGTACGTGCTCAAGATCCCATGCAGGTGTCTTTTGCCAATCTTTTCCTACTATTAAAATCGACTTTTTTGAATCAAATTTTTCATAATTTTTTGCAAACATATAATTCCCCTTACTAGGCCAGGTCTGAGTCATAGGTTCAACACCGTCCGATTGATTGAGAAATAAAAAGAGCCTCCCTTTTGAATTAAATGACTTTTGAACAGCCTTATCTATTGTCAAATTCACTTTTATTGAATGACTTCCTACTTGCGCATTTAAATTATTGAATAATAATAGGAGCGAAAAAAACATGTAAACTGAAAACTTCATTGTTTATTGAATTTAATCTTTGAATAAAGTTAATATTTTTATTTAAAAATGTAATAAAGTATTGATAATTTGCCAACCAAACATTGGCTTTAAGGTATATGTTTTGTATATTTTGTCCAAATATTATTGATATCTACTTGAATTTTTTTTAATTTAATGCACCATCATATCCTTCCTTATAAGCATAATAACAACCCTGACTCATTAAGCGGTATAGATTATCTTCGTTGATCCAATTGTATTTTAAATTTAAATACTCTTTCAATCTTACAAACAAATCAGCACTACTTATGGTAACATTTTCTTTACAAAGCGCTTCCGAAATATTAAAGATGAAATCATGACCTGCCTTCATTTCATTTTGGCATTTTGTGTTATAATCAGCCAATTCATTCTCAGACAATTCAGGGAATTTTTCTTTTAATTTTCCTTCTATTTTGTCCATCCATTTTTCACTCCATTCCGAAGCCAGGTTATGTCTTATGTTTAGTATTTGATCCTTCAAAAGGTAAATTATCAAGTATGTTAATTATTTAGAAAAGTGCCAATCGCCCTCATGTACAAATCCTTTCTATCCAGCCATCCATAGTGACCGCAATTATCCAATAAAACCAATTTCGAATTATGAAATGTTTGTTTGATTTCTTCGGCAGTTTCTACTGAAATTATATCATTTTTACCCTGAATTATTAATACAGGTTGTTTAAAATCAGGAAACTTATTAAGGTAATTATATTTAATTTTATCCAGGTCCTGTATAACCAATGAATTGATTTTAAAATCTATCTGAGGCAGTCTAGCGGCCACAGTTGGCGCATTTCCTTTATAGTATACATAGGCATTTGCTAGAAAAGAAGCCCTTTTATATATTGTCCTAACTGAATTATCGCCGGCATCAAGTTTCTTTTGGTAGTAATTAAGGCTGTCTCTTTGCTCCTTTGTCATATTATTATTAATACGGCCCTGCAGATAATTCCTGAAGTTCATGTTTACTCCACCCGAAGAGGAAAAAATCAGTTTTTTGATCCGTTTCGGGTATTTAGCAGCGTAATGTGTGGCCAGGATACCTCCGAAAGAATGACCAAAAACCACCCATTTTTCTATTTTCAATTTTTTTCTAAGATCCTCAATATCCTGCACCATTAAGTATATGGTGATTGTTTCACTATTTACCACATTTAGTTTAGAGCCACCTGTACCGCGTTGATCATAAATGATTGTCTTATATCCAAGATCAGCAATTTCCTGAGCAATAAAAGCAAATCCTTCACTATTGAAACCCGGGCCACCATTGATGATAAGGATAGGTTCTCCTTGTCCAAATGTTTCGTAATGAGTTTCAATAGGTGTTTTTAAATCTTGTTTGTCAGCAAATGTAGTTTCTCTGCAAGCCATGAGGCTTATTATTAAAAATAGAAATATCATGATAGAGCTAATTTATAACTCTAATTTACTTCTTACCAAGGATTACATCATTGACATTATACAGACGATCAATTATTTATGACCAATGCATCATTTCATGTCATGTTCCACCCAAACGAGTGCTTCGGTATTGTAACCAATTTCCCTTGCTTTTTGAAGATAACCTTGTTTAGTGTTTTCAGGAATGGATGTTTCCCGAGACAGAAGCCATAAGTTCTTAAAACTATCACCTGCTACTAGTGCGTATTTATAGTCCTTGTCAATAGCAATCACGTTGTATCCTGCATAAAATGGGCCGAAAAAAGAGACTAATAGTTTTGCTTCATCTTTATCACCTGCGTATTTTGCTTTTCCAATAGATTGTTCCCATTCTTTCTTCTTGAAATTATAGCCTTTATTATCTACTTTTATTTTACCATTATCTTTTAAAGAATAATCAGCAGTTACATTATTTAAATTACGTTCGTATTTAAAATCAAGTCTGGCGATCTCATACCATTTTCCTAGATACTTGTTAGTATCAAATGGCTTTACTGCTGTCACCCCCTGAGGAATTGATTTACATGAATTAAGTAATAAAAAAGAAACTGTGAACAATGAAATAGAAGTGAGAACGGAATATTTACGCATAATAATATGTTTGTTATTAATAATTAGAAAGGCAAAACAACCTTTGTTGATTTGATTTACCTTGCGAAAGAGAAAGGGAGTGTTCTATAAAATGCAATAAATTTTGGTGTTTGGAGTTTGGTGTTTGTTAATTGAAATTGAGGAAGAATTTACATTTTCCTATCCACCAAACTCGCTTTTAATTCTTCTGTTCTGGTTTTGGTTACAGCTTCAAGACAGGATGAAATCACCATAGGCTGTGCGCTGCCACCTTCATACATTTGTCCTTCGAAAGCACAATGTGAATCTCTAAACTTGATCCAATCAAGTTGAGCTTTTTTCAGTAAGATCTTTGCCTGCGGATCGAGTTCTTTCATCAGAAGCTTATATGTTTTGTTTAATTCGAGATCAGCGGTCTCGTATGATTTCTGGGCATCCATATTCATTTCTACCTGGGTTTGAGCACAAACAAAGGAGCTATAAACAACTGTTAAAATGCAGATTAATAAGTATTTCATATTAACATTTTAGATTGATGAAGTTGAAATTAAGAAAATTGGAAAGATTTACTGAAATATCTTTTGGTTGAGACAATCTTGCAAAAAACTTTAGGTATTATGAATTTTCTTTGATTAATTTCTCCAAGGTATGACCAGGAACCACTCCTGACTGCCTCCAAATTATCTTTCCTTCTTTGAATAATAGGAGCGTCGGAATACTCTGTATTTTATATTTTGCGGACACTTTTTGATTCTTGTCTACATCGATTTTGATTACTTTGGCGCTATCGCCTATCTTTTGTTTCAAATCCTCAAGAATAGGAGCCATAGTCTTGCAAGGTCCGCACCAGTCGGCATAAAAATCCACTAGGGTAGGGGTATTACTATTGATGATTTCGGAGAATGATTGTGGCATAATATTTTTTTGTTTAGTTCAAATTTGTGAATTCTTTTAACAAACTTTGGATATTAATAGTTGCAAGAAGAAGTCAGAGGTCAGTAATCAGTAATCAGTGGTTAGTGGTCAGTAATCAGTGGTCAGTAATCAGTAATCAGTAATCAGTAATCAGTAATCAGTAATCAGTAATCAAAAAGTCCAAAATTAGAGGATTAGTTCCATCTGTGCTATAATTTTATCGAAGATAAAATAACTCTGTGACCTCTCTTGAAAAACAAAGTAATAAGTAACTTTTTGTAAAAGTTTTATTAAGATCGAAAATCAAAATCCTAGCTCTCAAATCAACCTTAAATCTTTGGATCACTCCTTAAAATATTTGTGCTGCTTATTTTGAAGTAAATAGCCTCTGTGATAAAAAAAACAGTAACCAGTGGTCAGTGGTCAGTGGTCAGTAATCAGTGGTTAGTGGTTAGTGGTCAGTAATCAGTAATCAAAAATTCCAAAATTAGAGGATCAGATCCATCTGTGCACAATTTTGTCGAAGATAAAATACCTCTGTGACCTCCCTTGAAAAACAAAGTAATAAGTAACTTTTTGTAAAAGTTTTATTAAGATCGAAAATCAAAATCCTATATCTCAAATTAGCCTTAAATCTTTGGATCGCTGCTCAAAATATTTGTGCTGCTTATATTGAAGTAAATAGCCTCTGTGATAAAAAAATCAGTAACCAGTGTCAGTGGTCAGTGGTCAGTAATCAGTGGTCAGTAATCAAAAAGTCCAAAATTAGAGGATCAGTTCCATCTGTGTGAACATTTTCAATTTTTAATTTTCAATTTTCTATTCAACGCTTTTTCTTCAGCATTTCCTTAGCATGCTCATTCGCTGGATTTAATTTGAGAGATTTTTTGAAATTTTCTTTGGCCAATTTTAATTCTTTATTTGCATAATAGGCATCACCTAAACTGTCATAAACATTAGATGAATTAGGAAATTCGGTGGCATTTAATTTGAAAATTTTAATAGCAGCTATTATTTTTCCACTATTTAATAGTCGGTAGCCAAGTTTATTTAATTCACCTTCGCTTTCAAAATTATAACTATCTTTTTTATCATTTTTTAATTGATAATAATATGCCATTCCGGCATCTGCATTTTCTTCGACAGTAATCCTGATAGTTCGGCCAATTGATTTTTGTCCATAAGGTTTCAGATCACTTTCCAGTCCTTGGATCACATCCAAAAGTTGACCGGCAGTATTGGATCCGGATTGATTTATTATAACAGAAAATCCAATCTGATAAGCCGGGTAAACAAAAAAGACATTTTGAGTTCCGTATGCGCCACCATGTTTCCAGTAGAATTTATTTCCTTTTATATCCTTTCCAATATCCCAGAAATAGCCCATCTCATCCTTACCATCATCAAATATCGATCGGTGCGACTCTTTGACGATTGCATTAGTGGTATCTAATTGATACTTCATGTATTTTAAAAGATCGGCCATGGTTGACTTCATACCACCACCGGCTCCCCACATCGCATTCGCAAGGAAGGGCATCAATACTCCCTTATCATCGTATCCATTTGCTACAGATAAGTTATCATCAATACGGATACTTGTATGGTTCATTTCATTAGGTTCCATGATAACTTCCCGGAGTTGAACATTGAAATCCTGCTGCATTGCATTTTCCAAAATATGTGCAGATAATTCGGGCCCAAACTGTGAATAATAATACACTGAACCCGCAGAAGTATCGGGCCTGACCCACAGAAGATCCCTGAAAAATTCCCGTTTATCGTAGTTCTCCTCCATCTTTCGCACTTTAAAAGCTGTGCTGTCATCCCTGTTTTCGAGCAACTTGGCATAATTGGGAAATTGCCGAAGAATACCTGTTCTATGAGTGAGCAGATCTTTAATCGTAACCGGCTTCCCCTTGTATTGTAAATTAGCAAATTCCTGTCGCAAATAATCCCTAACATCTGCATCCATTTTAACTTTTCCCTCCAGGACAGCCCGTGCCATCAATGTTCCGGTAAATGTCTTGGTCACAGAAGCTATTTCAAACAGGGTTTCATCTGTCGCTTTATTCTTCTTTCCTTTGTCTATTTCACCATAATGTCTTGAGTATGTCTTACCATTCAAATACACTCCAATTGAAACTGAATTTCCACCGGACTCTTTCAACAAATACTTTGCATTTTCATCCAGTGAGCGGTACACTTCAGCCTCTGATGGCGCTTTTGGGGAAGTTTGGCCGATACAAAGATTCGATATAAATAATAATATAAAAGTTAATTGCTTCATTTGAGAAATTGCTTCTTTGTCAGTTTTGATATTGTAGTGATGTTTGTTGTTTGGAGTTAGTTACAAATCTAAAATAAAATACTCGTAGGGAGCTAAAGTGATTTTAGTACCGAACGTCTTTGTTCCTCCATTGACAACGTCCTTTGCTGTCTGATCCACCAGTCCGACAGGAATAGTCAGATCCACAGATTTATTCCGAACATTGGCCATAATGAATACTTTTTTGCCATCCCTTTCTTTGGTAAAAGCGCACACATCAGTGGTAGAAAAAGTTGTCAAAACACCCCGTTTAATGGCGTCACTTCCTGCTCTGAATTTCAATATCTTTTTGTATTCCTCTTTCAATGCAGGATTCAGTGACCAGTTGATCTTGGTTCCTGTAAACGGAAAAACGATTTTGGTAGGAAACCCAACTTCCTGGCTGCCATAGATCATCGGAATACTTTTCATCGTAGATGCTATGACAAAGGCAGACATGGATCCGCGAAGTCCTCCGAATAAATCGAGGGGTGTTCCGTCTGAGCCATTGACGTCATGATTGGTCGTATATCTTATTATTTGCTGACCATTGGTGGCACTGGAATATTCAGTATTGTTGAGACCATCGATGGTCAATGCAGAATTATTGTTGCCAAATATTTTCTTTAATTGATCAAAGAATCCGAAGCCAAAATTATAATCGAAACCTGCCGAAAAGTTAGCTGTCCTGCTTCCTTCTGCAAACATCAGCAACTTGTGTGTACTGATACTCCTCATTGTATCAATGGCTTGTTTCCAGAAGTCAACCGGTGGGCCATCCGTATAGTCCATTCTGAATCCATCCACATTGGCAGCATAAACCCAGTACTTCATGCTGCTGATCATTTCTTTGCGCATGTCACCATTTTTGAAGTCCAGTTGAGCGACATCTGTCCAGTTGAAACCCGGAGGATTAATGATGGCGCCTGCACTATTCTTGACATACCAGTCAGTATGAGCACTAATCCAAGGGTTGTCGAAAGAGGTATGGTTGGCCACCCAGTCAAGTATGACGGACATGCCGCGAGTATGAGCACCGTCGACGATAGCTCTCAGATCATCCAGATTTCCGAATTCAGGATTTACTTTTTGATAATCCATCACACAGTATGGCGAGTTAAAAGCTTTGAACTTACCGACAGGATAAATGGGCATGAGGTAGATGACATTGGCACCCAGGGCTTTGATAGAATCCAACCTTTCTACAACTCCCGCAAAATTACCTTTAGCGCTGAAGGGTCTCATGTTGACCTGGTATATGATGGCATCTTCTCTGTCCGGTACTCCGGAGAATGGTGTACCATATTGTATAAGGCCTGTCGGTGTAACCACGGGAGGCGTAATTATAGGTTCGTCTTTGTCTTTGCAAGAAATAAACAATAGTGTAAAGAAGAGGTATAAAGAATAGCGCAACATGTATGTTATTTTGGTATAAAAGTAGGGAAAAATGGGGAAAGGGGGCGAGGGCATCGAGCATAATCTCAAAATAAAGAGAGTTGAAAACTATTTTAACTTTAAATAGGTATGCCTTGGTTTAAATATAAGACAATATTCTCAAAACACTTATTCAATTCTTGTAATAAAGATCATCAATTTCAATTTTCGTTACAGTAGGGACAGGTCGCGACCTGTCCCTACTGTAACGAAAATTGAAATTTACCAAGCAAGAAATGATTATATTTCATAACTTTATTATTAAATCAAACACCAACCCATGATACCCAATCGAAAACCTAATAGATTAAAAGAGTTCGATTATACTTCCGACAATCTTTACTATATAACAACTAATGTTAAATATAGATACAAGTGTTTTGGCCATATCCAGAACGAAATAATACATTTAAACATTTTAGGAGATATCGTTAAAACTCGATGGTTATGGCTTGAGCAGAAATATAGATATATAAAACTTCATGAATTTGTAATAATGCCGGATCATTTTCATGGTATCATAGAGATTAACAGGGTTTTGATAGATTACCCAAATTTTGAAGTTCCTTCTGTAGGGACAGGTCGCGACCTGTCCCTACAGAAGGAACTTCAAAATTCACCAGATGCTTCCCGTACAAAGGTTGATGGAATTAAAATTAAATCTCTTTCAGAATTAATAGGCGCTTTCAAAATGACTGCTTCCAAAAAGATACATGAACTGGGTTTGGATTTTGAATGGCAAAGGTCTTTTAATGACGAGATAATAAAGGACGAAGAGGCAAATTTTTATATCTCGAATTACATACGAGAAAATCCAAGGAATTGGAACGGGTAAAAATAATTATATCTGTAGGGACTGGTCGCGACCAGTCCCTACAGATATAATTATTTTTACAAACTCTACCTCACCACCACCGTACTTATACTCCTAGCCTTAGCCACCGTCTTCGCTGCCTGGCCATCTACCCACACATAATAATCTACATCCTTGTCACTTTCATTCATCACGATGGTCGCTACACTGCCATCAGGGTTTAAAAATGCGGTGGATATCAACTGGCTGCGGGTCGGAGCTGCAATGATGCGCTTGGCGCCGAGCTGGATATATTTAGAGAAGTGGCCGATGTAATAATAGGCATTGGTGTATATCAATTGACCGGTTTTGGTGTCTCCATGGATAGGAGCGAAACAGAAATTCTTGACGTGATTTGGGCCACCTGTTTGATCCAGGAAGATATTCCAATCCGTGAATCCAACCATCCCGTTGTTAAAATCATTGATCATGCTGCGGCCGTATTCTTCGCCAAGCGCCCAATTGTTATAACCGCCGGACTTGAAACTTTCAGCACAGCCTTCGGTGAAGAAAAGATGTTTATCGGGATAAGCCTCATAGACTCTGCGGAGATTGTCAAACATTGGTTTGCCACCGCTCCAGTCCTCGTACCAGTGAAATCCGATGCCCCAGATATATTTCGCGGCTTCCGGATCATTTAGATAAGTACTTGCTCTTTGGTATATCATGTCCCGATTGTGATCCCAGGCTATGATCTTTTTATCTTTTAATCCTTCCTTTTCCATGGTTGGCCCAAGGTGATCTTTTATAAAATCACGCTCTTCTTCAGCCGTATAAATACAACTTTCCCATGTTTGAGTGGCCATCGGTTCATTTTGAACACTGATACCCCACACGGGAATGTTTTCCGCTTCATAGGCTTTGATGAATTTGGTATAATACATCGCCCAAACATTATGGTATTGATCCAGCAATTTTCCACCTTTTAGCATATTATTATTGCTCTTCATCCAGGCAGGTGGTGACCAGGGGCTGCCGTAAAACATGATATCCTTGCCGATCAATTGCTGTGCTGCTTTAATCATCGGGATCTTGAATTTTTTATCGTGGTCGATGTTGAAGGTCGTTAAGGTGCTGTCCTTTTCAGCGATGTATGTATAATTATCACTGCTGAAGTCGCAGCTATTAATATTGGTACGAATAATATTATAACCGATTCCTTTTGTTTTGTCGAAATATGCGGTTATCAATTCATCTTGTTGTGCTTTAGGCATTTTATAGAAAGTCTCCGCGGAAGCATCCGTGATCGCTCCTCCGATGCCCACGTATGGTTGGAATGTTTTGCCAGGGTCAACAAATACACAAATCTCCGTTTCGAGTGGTTGCTTCTTTTCTTCGAAACCTACCGTGTCAAAGGCAGACATTTTGAGATCAGTATTCAATGCGGTGGTATAAACGAATGCTTTTTTTCCACTCATTGAAAATACTACATCTGATTTTGCATCCTCCGAAGTTTTGGCCGACTGACCTTTCGGATTTTCACTGTTTTGTTTGCAGGAAGAAAGTATGAAGATAAAGCTCGCTAAAAACAAAATTGATCTGAACATATGCAGGATATATTTAATATTTATCTAAAAATTTGTGCGCAAATGACTTAAAGAAAAGTAAGTGTAGTCACAGCATGATTATTCTAGAGCGACTTTGTGTCACTTTGTGCATTCTTTGTGAAACTTTGTGACATCTACCAGATGAAAGTCCCTGCCGACTGAGCCTGCAATAAAGCCGTAACTCTCTTTCCCTTAAATTCTATATTGAAAGATTGACTGGCAGAAGCAGTGTTTAATACAAGTAAGACTTTCTTGCCCTGTGGAGTTAAGAAGGCGACACTCGGCATATTCGGAGCTATGTCTGACTGAATTCTCTTTGATCCCGGTGGAACCCATTTGGAAATTTGCCCCAGTATATAGTAAGATGGATTTCTAGTAATAGAGCCTCCAATAGTCAGAGCACCTTTGCATTCCGTGCAGCCACCCTCCGTATGAGGACCAAAGGATGGGTCATTGGCAAGATTCCATTCAAGAACGACTTTGGACCAATTGCGAACTGAACCAATCAACACTTGTTGTGTATGCCACATGAAATTTTCAGCAAATGATTCATTCTTTCCTGTCCATTGTTCTGTGAAATACAAGTTCCTATCAGGATGCGCATCATGGACTGTGCTCAATGCACTTATGTCGCCGCCATACAAATGGAATGCAGATCCATCCACATATTTCTTTGCTTCCGGATCATTCAGAATGGTAATTGGATAGTCAGGTCTGTCGCAATTGTGATCGTAAACAATGATTTTTGTTTTTATACCGGCTGCTTCAAATGCAGGTCCTACAAATCCTTTGATAAAATCTCTTTGTTCTGCAGCTTGCATCAGCAAACTTGGGTTATTGCCGGGATGTAATGGTTCATTTTGTAAAGTGACTGCATCAATAGTAATGCCCTCAGCCTTCATTCCTTGAATATATTTTACAAAATACTGTGCGTAGGTGCTGTAATATTCCGGTTTTAAACTACCACCGACAGAACTATTATTGGTCTTCATCCAGGTAGGCGGACTCCATGGTGAACCCATTATTTTAATGTTGGGATTGATAGCCAAAATCTCTTTCAATACAGGTATTAAATGTGCCTTATCCGGTGCAAGGCTAAATTTGTTCAGATTGACATCTGTTTCTCCAGCAGGCAAATCATTGTAAGAAAAAGGAAACGGATCCAGATCGGATGCACCGATGCTGATCCGCAAATAACTGATGCCCAAAGAAGCTGAATCGCTCCCAAACATTTCTTTTAGTAAAGCTGCTCGAGGGGCTGGCGCCAATGCATAGATCACAGAAGAACTACCACCTGTAAGACTGTATCCAAAGCCATCTATCTCTTGAAAGACCTGTGTACTGTCGACTCGTATGATTGGATATGAATTGGTAGCTGTACCAAATCTAAGTTTGAAATTTTGTTTCTTTAATAGGGACGTTTGATTGGCAGAAGTGAGATAAAAATCAACATCTGACTTGGTAACTATTACTGGCTTAGTGTCTTCGTTGTCATTGTCCTTTGAACATTTAAAAGAAGAAAATGCCAAGAGTAATAACATTAAACACAATAAATTAGTCTTATTTCTGTGACTCATTACAATATGATTTTTATTTAGATTGGGTTTAATTTCATAATTAAACACGACTAAAATAAGTTGAATTAATTTATATAAAGTGGCCCGAAATTCTTTAAAATAATTAATATTAATTTGTCATGAAAATCCCTTCTTTATACATTAATATTTTTTCTAATTATTCACTGAGATTAATAAGGTCAAACACCCCGCCTGTCGGCACCCCTCTGATAGAGGGGAAGCACAGATCGGTCACTCCTTTTATTATATTAATATCTTATTTAAAATTAAATTTATTTAGTTAAAAAATGATTTTAAATAGTCTTTGTCAATTAATAGAAAGCTTGATTTATTATCAAATTAATTAAACGTATAAATTAATTACAATCTAATTTGTAATATCATTTAACTACATTAATCACTTAATTAAATTAGTAGCCCGGATTCTGCTTTAAATTGATATTTTTATCCCTTTCGCCTTGTGGAATTGGGAACAAAAGTTTGTTTTCGTTGAGCGTATAACCCAGTGCTGTCATTGTTTCGATTGCCTTGCCTGTTCTCTTAAGATCATACCATCTATGACCTTCGAAAGCTAGTTCAAGACGTCGTTCTTTAGCAATAGCTGTTCTCAATGCATCTGCAGTGGTTGCAGTGGTTGGAGCAAGTTTAGCTCTACTTCTTACCAAATTGACATAATATTGAGCACCTGATACTGCATCCAATTGGCCTAATTCAGTCAATGCTTCTGCTTTGAGTAGAAGTATATCTGCAAGTCTCAGTAGTATTTGATTTTGAGTACCATTAGTGTTTCGCATTTTATAACAAAATGGATAATTGCTAATATCCCAATTTACATCTGTCCAAGAGGTTATTTTTTGGAAAAGTATGCTGGAATTTTTACGCACCATATCCTGTTCTGCATCGAAAAGGTCTACAAGATCGTGTGTAGGAGTATTGAATTTTTTCCAATCTTTTCCTACAAACATAGATGAACCCCAATTGCTCCCTGTGGCTCCACCGATACAATCCAATTCAAATATTGATTCAGCGCTATTCTCATGCATTCCATCCCACAATTGCTCATAAGAAGGAAGTAAACTAAACCCTGATGCTATCACAGCATCCGCATGTTCATTTACTTTGTTCCAATCTGCAGGTTGTCTTGTAGCGTATACTTTTGCTAAAATGGCGTGGGCAGCGGCCTTTGTTCCTCTCATCTTTGTAGGTCCGTAAGCAGTAGGTGCCTGATTAACGGCTGTGGTGAGGTCATTGATGATCTGAGTATAGACCTCTTCCTGCGTTTTACTATCAGGATAGAGTATACTATATACTTCAGCAAAATTGTCAGAAGTAATCTCCGGAACGGGTTTAGTTACGATAGGCACTCCACCCCAAAGTTGGACCATTCCAAAATATAAAAAACCCCTCATAAAGGAAGCTTCTCCAATGATCTCATCTCTTCTGCCAGCATCAAGGCCGACAGCTTTTGGAGTTCTTTCAATCACACCATTACATGTGCCTATTAAGCCATAGAAATATTTCCAATCGCGTGAGATGTTTCTATTTGTTGAAGAGATTTTATAATCGTCAATCTGAAAATTGTCCGGGTTATCAGCGCCGGCATAACTGTTGTCCGATTGTGCATCGCCATTCACGTAATGATCGAGAAAAAATAATTCAGACTGAGATGTTTTCATGCCGCTATATACTGCAGCAATTCCAGTCTCAGCGTCTGCTCCTGTATATACAGATGCGGTATCCGCAGATTCGTCTATGATTTGTGACAATGGTTCTTTATCCAGGAAAGAATCACAAGATGTCAACGCAATTCCTAAAGTAAAGAAAGATATAAAATATAGTAAATTTTTCATGTTTATCTATTTGAAAGAATTAAAAAATGGGAGTTAATTAGAATGTTACATTGAGTCCAAATACCATCTGTCGTGTCTGAGGATATGTTCCATAATCTACGCCAAATTCTGTACCAAGGCTGTTGACTCCATAAGCATTCACTTCAGGATCAAATCCGGTATATTTAGTAAACGTCAATAAGTTCTGTGCGGTTGCGTAAACAGAAAGGTTTTGCATTTTTACCTTTTGCAGCCATGTAGTCGGGAAATTGTACGCCAGTGTCAAACTTTTAATTCTAAGGAATGAACCATCTTCGACGAATCTGGTAGAATTGTGAATGTTGTCTAAAGAGCCATCGCCTGCGGCATTTGCCTTAGGTACGTCCGTTATATCGCCCGGTTGTTGCCATCTGTCAAGGACATTCGTTGATTGATTTTTGCTGTCAAACATACCTTCCAAATCCATTTTGGTAGCATTGAAGATCTGATTTCCCTGCACGCCTTGAATAAAAATATTTAAATCAAATCCCATGAAAGAAAGGCTATTGGTCAATCCGTAAATAAATTTAGGAGCAGCATGTCCTATCACAGTTCTGTCATCCGGGGTAATGGTTCCATTGCCGTCAACATCTTTGTACATGATATTGCCGGTCTCCGGATTTACACCTTCAGAAATATATCCAAAAAATGTTCCCAGCGCCTGTCCCTCAGTCATTCTGATGGCGGATTCACCATTGGAATAAATGCCAGCATAGTCATATACTTTCTGTAACTCAAGTTTCGTCACTTCGTTTTTATTGAATGAAATATTAAAATCTGTAGTCCATCGCAATGATCTATCTTTTAAGTTTTGTGTAGAAATAGCAAATTCAACTCCTTTATTTTCCAACTCTCCGTCATTTCTTACGAATGGCCTGTCGACACCTACACTTGATGGAAGCGGGATAGACATGATCAAATCCTGAGTTCTTTTCCAGTAAACATCAGCCGTAAATGTCAGCCTATTGTTCCAGGTCGTGAGGTCAATACCAAAGTTGGTCTGGGTAGTTTTTTCCCATGTTAAATCCGGATTGGCAATGGAATATCTTCTGATACCAGGTCCTATTAATGTCGTGCCCGGAGTAATTCTAGAAAAATCAAGCAATCCATAAGAAGCGAAATCGCTTAACCCTTCTTGATTTCCTGTCTGACCCCATCCACCGCGGATCTTAAGATCATTGATAACATCCATTCCTGAAAAGAAACCTTCCTGAGAAAGTCTCCATCCTGCAGAAAAGGATGGGAAAATGTCCCAACGATTATCAGCGGAAAGTTTGGAAGAACCATCACGTCTTAAAGCAGCTGTCAACAAATATTTGGTGTCAAAATCATAAATGATCCTACCAAATTGTGAAACTAAAGCCGAATGTGTTTTGGTATTACCTGCACCTTCAATTTGGTTACCGGCATTTGTAGTCTTGACATATTGAAGTGGAAGATCTTTCGTATTGATATATGCATGGCCGAAACTATTGTCTTGAACCGACATACCAACTAAGGCAGTCAAACTGTTTCTGCCGAAATATTTAGAATAAGTCAATGTATTTTCTGAGAGCCAACTTAAGTATTCCTGCTTACTAAGATTGGAAACACCATGATTCTGACGACCATAAACCGTGCGGATGGGGTCAACGTAGAATTCATAAACGCCGTTTGAAACATCAGCTCCAAGGTTAGATCTGAACTTAAGGTCTTTGAATAATTTTACTTCAGCAAAGACATTGGATAAAAATCTGTTATTGGTATAATCTTCCTCTCTACTCATGTATGATAGGGGAGTCTCCCATGCTGCCTGGAACGGATTTGTAGCAAACTGCTCAGGTTTTTCCGCATCGTAGACACCAAGATTTGGCGGTGAATTCAATGCACTGAGGATGATGCCTCCTCTACCTGAACTTGCATTGTCACCGGCATTCCATGATTTTGTTCTGTAAAAATTGATATTTGAACCAATTGTCAACCAATCATTGACTTTGCTATCAACATTTAACCTGACAGAATAACGGTCAAATTTAGCCGGTGTGACCATCCCTTTATCAAGAAGATATCCTAAAGACAAATAATATCTGGACTTCTCAGTTCCACCGGAAAAAGCCAATTGGAAATTCTGATTAACACCTGTTCCAAAGGTTTTATCCTGCCAATCAGTATTCGCATTTTCTTCACTGATGGCTTCGCCACGATCCTGCATATATTGAATATATTGAGCGCCATTTAACACATCGATTTTATTCGCAAGTTGCGAGAATCCCATGTATGTATTAAACGAAGTGGAAGTTTTACCTGCCTTTCCTTTTTTAGTTGTGATCAATACCACACCATTTGACGCTCTTGCACCATAGATAGAAGCTGATGCAGCATCTTTGAGGATCTGCATACTTTCGATATCATTTGGATTGAGTCCTTTTGTGTCTGTGGTTGGAATACCATCGATGACATAAAGCGGATCATTGTTGGCATTGATAGAGTTCGTACCTCTTATACGAATAGAAAATTCTGTACCCGGTTTACCTGAAGGTTGGGTCACCTGAACACCGGCAGCCTTTCCCTGGAGTGCCTGAGCTGTAGAGAAAACAGGGCGATTCTCAAAATCTTTACCTTCCACAGTTGATATGGCTCCTGTAATATTCTTCTTGCTTTGACTACCATAACCGACTACGATGACATCATCAAGCAACTTTGGATCGGGATCAAGATTGATCTCAAGGAACTTGCCATCTATAATTATTTCTTTCGTAAGAAATCCTACGTATGAGATGACTAGAACGCTATTCTCAGGAGCATTTATAGAGAATTTGCCATCGACATCTGTTATTGTTCCGACATCACTACCTTTCAATAGTATTGTGGCACCAATTAAAGGCTGGCCGTCATTATCTTTTATCACACCTATTGTGTTCACATTTTGCTGATCCCAACTTACTTTTTCTGCAGCAAATGCAAAACTTTGATTGTAAGGATTCATATAAAGAAGCCCAATAGCCAAAAGCCATTTACCCCCACCAAATAACTTTGTAAATTTTACTTTCATAATATTTTTAAATTAATAAAATTAATACGCACACCAGTAATAATAATAATGTTACCAACTGTGTCATTCAATAAATAGAAATATAAAAATCAGTTAATTATGTATTTAACTAAAAAAATTTGTTTTAGCTCTTTTGAAATACTCTGATATAATCCACAATAAATAGTTGAGGAAAGACTGTGGTCGCATCGGGATATCCCGGCCAATTTCCACCAACTGCAAGATTCATAAGAAAAAACTGCGGTTTGTTGAATGGGTATGGTTGACCTTCCATCTCTGCCGCGGTTATCTCATAAAATTTCTTATCGTCTACTCTCCATTCTATCTTGTCTTTCTCCCACAGAATACTAAAAACATGAAAGTTCTCATTAAAATCTCCTGCATTAGTTGCTAATGTACTTGATCCTTTATACTTATGAGTAGAGGTATTTGTTCCCCAATGTGCTGTACCATGCACTCTATCCGGCTCGTGGCCAAGATATTCCATTATGTCAATCTCCCCACATGCAGGCCAGCTATTAGTTCCTATATCTGCACCCAAAGTCCATAATGCAGGCCATATTCCTTGTCCTATCGGCATAACAGCTCGAATATCAACCCTTCCAAAAGTGAATTCTTTTTTTCCTTTACTTATCAATCTACTTGATGTATATTGAAATTCTCCTGTTTGCTCTGGCTTGGCTGTTATAATAAGATATTCATTCTCATGAATTGTAGAATTTTCTTTTTTGTAGTATTCCAATTCATTATTTCCCCAACCATTATTATTTCCGATTTCAAAAGACCAGTTGTTCTCATTCACAGCGGTTCCTGTAAATTCATCCGCCCATACCAAATTATAGCCGACATATTCAGATGGTGAAGTGGCTCCGGCTGAAGGTATTATTATGCTCGATCCACCTCCCGTGTCATCATTCTTAATAGTTATAAGTGCTTTGGCTTTGATCAGATCCGAGTTTAAGGCAGAAGTAATAACCAATTCAAAAGTTTCGTCAGGTTCCGTAAATTTATCTCCCATAATGATAATTGGTACATCAATAGATGTTAGACCTGCAGTAATAATTACCGAAGCATTAGCTATACCAACATAATCGGAACCGGCTATTGCTGAGCCATTTTTAGTGCTATAACTGATCACCACATTACTAGCCGCAGGGGCAGAAAGTTGAAGTTTTATATTGATTGTTTGTTCCCCATTACTCTCGGTAATCGATTGATCCAATGCGCTTAATTCGGGTTTACTGCTGCCGCCTGGACCTTTCTCTTTGTCATCACAAGCAGACAAGCATATCAAGGCAGATGCCATTATTCCATAACCAAGTTTCTTTGCTAAATTCATTTAAATTATTTTTTATTGATAAACCCGGACGTAATCGATTTCCATCCTTTGTGGCCAAATATTCTCAACTTCTACTCCTCTTGCTCCCCCAAAATTGCCTCCTACGGAAATATTTAAAATTAAATAAAATGGTTGATCAAAAGGCCAACTTGATGATCCTTTTCCATCATTTGCAAAAGTATAATAAACTTTGTCATCAAGTAAAAAGTCTATTTTTTTTTCATTCCATATAATACTATAGGTGTGAAAGCGGAGACCCATTTCGTACTGAAAAAACTTTCTTCCTTTTTGTGTTCCATTCATGTGGTTATAAGCATCCGTATGCACCGTTCCATATAACGTGTCCTTGGTCCAGCCGACATGCTCCATGATGTCTATCTCTCCACTGAATGGCCAACCACCGTACTTCCAATCCGCAGGCAACATCCAGATAGCAGGACATGTTCCTAACCCTTGAGGTATTCTGGCCCTGACATCTATTCTTCCGAATTTCCAAGAACCGGATTTTTTACTATTCAGTTTAGCAGAGGTATATTGCATGCCACCCATTATTTCTTTGTGCGCTTCTATGACAAGCAACCCATTTTCCACATGAGCATTTTTCAAAGCATCTGTATAATACTGGATCTCATGGTTGCCCCAACCACAATTGTTGGGGCATCCATCACCGTACTCGTACGACCAAAGTTCAGGATTTGGAGCGCCACTTTCACCGTCAAACTCATCACTCCAAACTAATCTGCCTTGTTGGGCAAATGTCGGAAATGACAATACTATAAATATTAATAATCTCCAAAGCATATTATTCCGCTACGAATTTAAATTCGAACCAACCATCAGCCTTGTCGCCATTTGCCTTAGCAAAGGGAGCTCTAATTATTAATTCAGTTTCGGTTAGTTTCACGATATCAAGTTCAAAGTAAGAATCTCTCGTGCCCATGAACTGTCCTTTATTCAGAATGATCTGATCTGCTCCATTCTGACCTGTTCCTGCGCTGAAAGTATATGGTCCTGTCACAGGGGTAAATGGCTCATCTACATATCCGTTGAAAGGATTGACAGTCATACCCTGGTTTTTGTAATCAAAATTAGCTCCATCGAAGGTAAAACAGTATCTGTCATCATACTGAGATGGCACAAGTCCGCCTGCCGGAGACTTGAACCATTCGCCGGATCCATATGTCGGACCGACAGTAATCGCACCCCCTACTTGGGAGAACTTCCAACACTTACCTGACGGACCACATTCACCCGTAAGCAGACCTACTGCCCCTGTGCAAGGTGCCTGAGCGTCTTTAGTAATGATTACTTTTTTTGTATTGGATGCAGTTCCATTACCTCCAGTCTGTGAGATGTTCAGTGTAATGCTATATTCTCCTTTTTTAGGAAAGTAAATAGTATCTGACTGCAATTTTGAAGTAGTTGGATTACCGCCTGTGATCCAAAGTCTGCTGAAATTGTCACTTGAGACATCTGTCACTACCACTCTGTTTGAATCATTTGGCACGAATACTACTGTAAAATCAGGACTTCCAGGTAAAGGTCCAAGAGTTACATCTTTTTCGGACTGAGGATCACATGAAAGTATAGTGATCATCATTAAAAGAAAGACAATTATTTTATTCATCATTTCTGTTGATTTTTATTGAATTAAAGGTTGTTTTTAATAACCACTATTTTGTTTTAATACTCCGTTTGAAAGTGTGATCTGTGAATTTGGAATCGGGAATACATTATTTACTCCTTCTTTAAATCCAAGTGGTCCAAGTTCTGCAGCCGCTCTACCGGTTCTCACCAAATCAAAGAATCTATGTCCTTCCAGACCCAGTTCAACTCTTCTCTCATGGAAAATCGCATCATCTAATGCAGTTCCCGAAGCAGTTACTACCGGCATATTCACTCTTGCCCTCACTATGTTGAGAGATGCTTTTGCACCTGTTTCGTCGCCGGTTTTTGCCGCAGCTTCAGCATCCATAAGCAATACATCCGAATATCTAATAACTCTGTCATTGGATCCTCCATTCGGATTTGGATCGCCAATAGGTGCATCTTCGCTAAGGTTAGAGAAGTATTTTCTTGGATGGTATTTATATGGAGGATCTCCAGCAGCTTCCAAGGTAAAAATTCCTCGGTCACCCATGGCGTCACCAACTCTGAATACTGTATATTTTAACCTTGGGTCTTCTTTACCTTCTTTCATAAATTCATCTACAAAGTCTTGTGTTGGAATATTAAATCCATATCCTGCAAACGAACCCCTCGCTCTGGTAAATACATTGGTAAAGGTCCCTTCATTGGCATTATTCTTACCCCAGTTTCCTCCTGATGCATTCATATACTGAATTTCAAATACTGATTCAGCGTTATTTTCACCTGCGGTAGTGAAGATGGTGCCGTAATCAGCTACAAGGGTGTATTCTCCAGAGTTGATAATAGCCTGTGTCTGAGTCCGCGCATCTGCAAATTTTTGTTGATACAAATAGGTTTTAGCAAGCAAACCTTGAGCAGCACCTTTCGTGATTCTCCCTAAGTCGGCAGCTCCATACCCTGATCTTACAGGAAGATCTGCTATTGCTTCATTAAGATCTTTTTCTATAAATGCCCAAATAGTGGCAGCATCGGCTCTTTCCTTATTGTATTCTGAAGGTGCCAATACTTTATCAACTAAGGGCACACCTCCGAATAACGTATTTAAATTATAATAAAACCATGCTCTGATGAATTTTGCTTCAGCCAATATTCTGGCTTTCAGCGTAGCATCCATTTCTATTGCAGGAACTTTTTCCAGGACTACATTGGCACGGTAAATACCTTCATAGTCTGCATTCCATTCAGAATCCAAAAGATCTGTATTTGTAGGACCCTGGAAGGTTTCAAGTCTAAGCACTTCGATTGCATCATTGTCACCTGAGCCGCCTTTCTCACTGTCATCAGACATAATATCACCCCAGAACCATCTGAAATGTCCGGCGGGACTCATTTCAAACTGGAGTGGAGCATAAGCTGCATTAATAGCCGCAATAGCATCGGCTTCTGTTTTGTAAAAATTGTCAGCAGTGACTCCAACTATCGGTTTCTTGTCGAGGAAATCCTTACTGCAAGATGTGATCAGGACAAGACCCAGAGCCATCATTGATAAAAATATATTTTTTGCTTTCATGACGAAATTCATTTATTTATTTAAAATTTAAGACTAACACCACCAAGAAGAATTCTTGCTTGTGGATAAAAACCTTTGTCTATTCCCAATTCCAGCGCACCACCAATAGTACCGATCTCAGGATCTAATCCATTGTATTTAGTGAAGGTCAATAAGTTCTGAGCTGAAACATATACTCTAAATTCCTTTATCTTTGCTTTGTTCATCCAAAGCTTAGGGAATGTATATCCTAGTTGAAGATTTTTAAGTCTGATGTAGGAACCATCTTCCACAAAACGGTCAGAAACTCTTGCATTTTGATTCGGATCATTCAGATTGACTCTTGGTTCGAAATTAGAAGTACCAGGACCAGTCCATCTTTCTAAAGAAGAATTAGGTCTATTTACATAGGAGAAGTCATATCGGACACTACCATTATATATATCGTTGCCTTGAGAACCTTGCCAAAACATACTTAGGTCGAATCCCATAAAGCTGATATCACCAGTCAATCCATAAGTGGCCTTCGGAATTGGATTTCCGATGTAAGTCTGATCTTTGACATCAATCACATTGTCACCATTCAAATCCCTAAACCTGATGTCACCCGGAGCAGTATTTTCATTCTGAAATGCAGCGCTGGTTACCTCTTCCTGAGTTTGAAACAAACCATCTGTCACATATCCATAGAATGAGGCTAAAGGATGGCCAACATCAGTTCTCGCCACTGTAGAATTGGCAGATTGTATCCTTCCTGAATTGATAGGCTCTCCACCAGTACCAAGGTTGGTGATCTCATTGTTTATAAATGTGATATTTCCCCCAATATTGTAGCGAATAGCACTTCCTGCTCCACCGGCATAATTCACACCGAACTCAAAACCTTTGTTGACTGCTGTCGCAACATTCTGAGTTGGAGGTGCTGTTCCGGCAGTCGAAAGTACCGGGATTGCATAAAGCATATCTGAAGTCTTTTTAATATAATAATCCGTGATAACTTGCAGTCTGCTATTAAAGAATTCCATGTCCAAACCAATATTGGTCTGCGTACTTGTTTCCCATTTAAGATCCGGATTGGATGCACCGAGCGCTACACTTCCGTTAGTGATGATCTGACCAGGGCCAAAAGTATAATTCTGACCTGTACTTACTACAGAAGTATAACCATAATTTCCGATGTTATCATTACCGTTCTGTCCCCAGCTGGCACGAACTTTTCCGAAGTCCATTACATTTTCTAATATATTATCTTCTGTGAAAGTCCAACCTGCCGAAAATGAAGGAAAATAACCCCAGCGATTATTAGCACCAAACTTAGAACTACCGTCTGCCCTTAATGTAGCCGTAGCAAAATACTTACCTCGGAAATCATAATTTAATCTACCGAAATAAGAATTCAAAGTAGATTCAGAAGCTCCTTCATAAGCACTTTGTGAAGCGATAGGATCAATTGTATTGGCAAGGAAAGCGTCTTCAACTCTATTTGAAGGTAGGTTGGTATTGCCTCCTCCATTATAGTTTTGTCTATTGTACAATGCTGAAGTTCCGATGATGGCATTGATGCCATGATGCGCTCCAATGGTTGTCACATAATTCAATGTATTTTCCCACTGCCAGTTTCTCCATGTATTATTATTTATGGAAACGGAATTGATCAGATTCTTCTCAGGTGCGGGAGCATCACTTAGAATAGGATCAACACTAAGATCAAATCTCGGTCTGAAGACTTTTTGATTAGCATAGGTATTATCCATACTGTAAGCAGTTCGTGCTTTCAAACCTTTAAATATTTCTGCTTCTGCGAACACTGATGCCACAATTCTATTGCTAACCCAAGTATCGAAAGTCTGGTCGATAGCATTCAATGGATTTGCCAGGTCAGTGTCGGTATATGGTGAATAAGCATATGTGCCATCGGCCTTTCTAATAGGTGTTACCGGATCAATGTTGATCGCTCTCACCAATGGCGAATTGAACTCGCTATTTTCAGTAAGGGCATTTCTTTCGAGCCAGGTGTAACTCAATGTGTTTCCTACTGTCAACCAGGATTTCACTTCGTGGGTAGAATTTAATCTTGCAGTAAGTCTATCGAATGAAGCTTTATTGCCGCCAATGATACCTTCCTGGCTAAACAAATTGCCGGATAATGCATATGTTGACTTATCAGATCCACCGGTTACACTGAGTTGATGATCGAAGATAGGAGCACTTTGCAATAGCGCATCTACCCAATCAGTCCCTTCACCCAAGGCATCAGGATTAGAAAACTCTGGTCTAGGTGCTACTCCGGCTGCGATAGATGCCTCATTAGTGATGATGGCGTATTCCCTGGCGTTGAGTAAGTTTGGTCTTTTCCAGGCTTTTTGCATACCATAATATGTGCTGTAATTGACGATACCTTCCTGATTTTTTGAACCGGAAAAAGTCTTGATGAGCACCACACCATTCGATCCTCTTGCACCATAAATTGCTGCAGATGCTGCATCTTTAAGAATATTGATCGACTCAATATCAGCAGGATTCAGGAAGTCAAGGCCTCCTACAGGAATTCCATCCACTATATAAAGCGGATCACTATTGTTAATAGTACCTGTACCTCTTACCCGCACTGTGAGTGTGGATCCAGGAGATCCGGAGTTTTGAGCTACCTGAACACCTGCTGTCCTGCCCTGAAGCGATTGTTCTACTCTCAATACCGGAGTAGAATTGATCTCATCAGATTTTATCAGAGATACAGCGCCACTGATGGTGCTTCTTTTTTGAGTACCATAGCCAACAACAACCATTTCATCCAATAGATTGGCATCAGGAGCTAATGAAACATCGATAGTAGATTGTCCTGAGTAAGCAATTTCTTGTTCCTTTGTACCTATATATCTGAATATCAGTATAGTTCCTTTTTGAATATTGCTCAAAGAATAGGTCCCATCAACGGACGTAACTGTTCCGCTTGAAGTTCCTTTCAGGAGAACTGAGACACCGATAAGTGCCTCTTTGGTATCAGATGACGTCACAGTTCCACTCACATTTTGTGCGAATGATGTGATCTGAAGGCATAAGATGATAGATACGACGATTAACGCCGTTGCAACTTTTTTCAACCTGTACATACTATTTGTTTTGTTTTTTAATGCGGTATAGTACCGCTAATCCTTAGATTAGATCTTTATTCAGAGTGATTTTGCCAAGGTAAAATTAGAAATCAAATTTAAAAAATCCGGCACAATGGTTTGTGCCGGATTAAATTCAATTCCTTAATTTTTAATAAAAAGTTTTGTTCCAATTTTTCCATCTTTCGTATATGTAACAATATATACACCTGGAGCAAATGAATCAATATCTATATTAATCTGGTTGGTTCCTGCAGGATAAGCCTGAAGTAATACCTGATTACCTACAATGTTTGAGACAGTTATCGCACCTTTTTTCTGAAGGTAAGCATCAAAGTCTAGTGTAATTCTGCTATTTGCCGGATTCGGAGAAATACTGAATCCTGCATCTTTCAACGTTTTAGTTGCAAGGATACATGATTGGCCACTGCAATCACCAAAACAAACATTTACTACTGTATCCTGAGTAACCGGCTGCATTCTTCTATCGTTGAAGTTATTAGCATCACCACAAGACTGACCGGCAAGATCCTCTTTACAACTGTAATCGGGGCAAGGTCCATTGGCCATAGCAAAGTGCGAACTGAATCCAATTTCTCTGTTGATCGTGATAGAATAAATACCGTCGCCATCCGAATCGGTCATTTTGTATTTTCCACCCGGAGCTTCGAATCTTGAACCACCTGCGATATATACGCCATCAGGTGAAGGAGGGTTGGCAGCAGGAAAGCCCATGTTTATAGTAATATTTGCGTTTTCTCCACAATTGTAGCATTTGTTCCAGCAAGTAATTGGAAGCGTTGTTTCTCCACTGATACTTGCTTTACGATTGATGAATCCGCCATTATTAACGATACAGTCATCAGTAGCATTAAGGCCTTCTTCCCAATTGGAGCCATTCACAACGAATTTATATTCAATCACACCCGGTAAGATATCTACTGTAGTGGTATAAAGACCTGTTCCGGCAGATACTTCTGTCATTGGATTTGCATTTGCATCCCACCCGTTAAAAGTTCCAGCTACACTTGCTGAAGTCACTCCACTTCCGAATCCTGCAGAGTTAAATACAAAAGTTACTGCTTGTGGGACAGCTGCAGAACCAACTCCTGTGCTGAAATCATCTAAATAAAGGTAAGTCCTTTCTGTGGTTGGTTGAAGGAAGTCAGCAAATATTACATAGTTTTTATATATCTTACCTGCAGCCGGAACTTTTAGTCCTGCATCTCCTGGTAGTGTTACATCAAATTCCAATTCTACCCATTGATTGATAACATTGATTGGTACGACTCTCTCCCAGTTGTCATCTCCTCCGGCAGGTCCCCCTTCCAATTTTAATTGAAGATTACCGGTTTTTTCTGCCCAAACCTTTACCTTCATTCTATTATCTGTTGTAAAATCAATCGGTCTAGAAGGGCCGGGATTGCCATATGCCCCTGCATATGTTTGCCCACCGATACCCCTTACAAAATACAATACGCTATCACTTGTATTAATTCCACTTTTGTCAGGATTCCCAACAATGGAAGTTTGAGGATCCGGCCAGTCTCCGTTTTCAAAGTAACTGAATGCAGCTTTAGTTTCTGGTGTTTCAAAGTCAAGGATGATGTTCTGGGCTTTTGAGATCAAAGCTCCCATCATCATAAAAATAGTTAAGAATAAAATTTTTTTCATAGTGAATGTCTATTTTAATTATTTCAAAAAGGTTTAAAATGTTAAAAAAGTATCTACGACATGGTATTATTATGACAAGATAGTAAAAAACAAACTTATACCAAAATATATATTGTATAAAGCGTTTTCTGTGGAACAAATCTAAACTAAAACATTCTAATTTCAATATATTTCACTACTTCAATACTACGACACGGATAATATATTTTTATTTATAAACTGCTCAAATGTCCTATATTGCTACTTTATTACTACGACATGATAATTTTGGAAATACAACAGAAAGTTTTTTTAAAAAATTTAATACTTTTTTGGGCACTTTGTTTTGCAGCTTTTGTGCAAGGCCAACAATCAAATTTGGGTAGTCCTCCGATCCGTAATTTTTCAAAAAAGACGTATTCGGCTTCCCCTCAAAATTGGAAAATCTCTCAAAGGAATGACGGTCTCATGCTTTTTGCCAATAACCTTGGATTATTGTCATTCGATGGAAAGACATGGCAGATCAGACCTATGGTCAACCATACAATCATGCGCTCACTCAAAGTAGATGAAGGCGGTAAGATCTTCGTCGGAGGTCAGGGTGAATTTGGCTATTTCGATCAAAGATCCGGCACCTCACTGGAATACCATGATCTGACATACCTTGTTCCTGAACCATTTAGAAAATTTGCAGATGTTTGGTCTATCCAGATCCATAGTGGTTTGATCTTCTTTCAAACATTCAGGCAAGTAATGATCTACGATGGTAAAAAGATCACTGCATTTCCATTCGATGAAAGCATTGAAAAGATGTTTATTTTCGAAAACAGAATATCTCTCCAATTCAAAAGTGCTCATTTCTCGGTATACACAGACAATACATTCACTCCACAAGTATTGCTGCAAGGTATGAAAGGTGATGTCGTGGATATTTGTAAGTTAAACGATGGCAGGACATTTATTGCCACCTACAAGGATGGCATATATCAATATGATGGGAACACTTGCAGACCTATAGACGTAACTGCATCACCAAATATGTCAAACATTTGGATATCCTCCATGAAGGTACTATCGGACGGCAATCTCATGATCGGCACTTCCAACAAAGGCGTATTACTCATCACTCCACAATTGAATTCTTTGCTTAATCTGAGAAAAGAAAATGGATTACAGAACAGCACTGTCCTTACCACAGTGCAGGATATGAATGGAGATCTTTGGGTAGCAACTGAATCCGGTCTTGATTTCATTGAATATAAATCACCTTATCGCATCGTGTATCCCGACGGCCCATTCAATGGAACTGGTTATTCTTCGGCGATTCACAAAGGATGGCTTTATTTAGGTACCAACAATGGCTTATTTTATATGCCACTATCCGTCAATTCCGGCTCCGCATATTTCAAGGCTGTCGATGGTAGTAGAGATGTATGTTGGAATCTGGATGTGATAAATGACCAACTTCTACTTGGGCAAAATGAAGGAGCATCTGTGATCGTGAAAGATAAAGCGTTTCCATTTTTCAGGGGACAAGGTGTTTGGAAATTTATTCCGCAAAGTGATAAGAGCATAGTTTTTGGAGCATATGAAGGCGTCGGTCAGATAATGGATTCAAAAAATTTAAAATCAACAAGGATGTTGAAAGGATTTGCTGAATCGAGCCGAATCATGGTGCGTGATGGAAATGATCTGCTTTGGATGTCCCACCCTTATCGCGGAATTTTCAAACTAAAAGTGGATAAAGAAGGAATTGCGGTCAACTCAAAATTGTATACAAAAGCTGAAGGACTTGAAACAGAACTTGAAAATTACATAATCCTGGTTGATCAAAAAGTCTATTCTTCCAATACAAATGGTATATTTAGTTACAACTTTGCAACCGATAAATTCCAACATGATACTACACTTGAAAAAATAATTGGTTTTGAGAAAGGAACGAAACTACTATTAGAAGATACCTACAAAAACATCTGGTTTAGAAAAGGTAACAAGATGGGATTTCTGGAGTTGAAAGATAGTAATTGGAAAAAGGTATATGAATGTAATTTACTACCATCATTACCTGAAAGCCTGGCAGGTGGATTTGAAAAGGTCTTCCCCTTATCGGCAAATGAATTCCTTTTCAACTGCGAGTCCGGCTTTTTACTATTCGATAAAAGGAAGTTGACCAAAGGAAATAAATTTCCTACCACAATCAATAAATTAACATTGATCGGGGAGGTTGATTCTGTTCTTATGAATGGAATAGAATCAGGTTTTCTGAAGTATTCTAAGAAAAAACCATTGGTCCTTGGTTATGACCAAAACAATCTGCGTTTCGAAGTAGCATCTAATCTGTTTAGCGATGAGCCTTTAGAATATCTTTACGTCCTGGATGGACTCAATGAGGGAAAGACTGGATGGACTTCTGAACCATTTGTAACCTACAACAACCTATCTTCCGGCAAGTACATCTTAAAAGTTAAGACTAAGATAGGAGGTATAGAACAAACCGATTCGACGTTGTTTTATTTTGAAATCGTTCCTGCATGGTACAATTCTAATTTGTTCAGGATGTCAATGCTTATGATCTTTGCCTTCGGAATCATTGCATTATTCCAGATGCAGAACAAAAAGTTTGAGACAGAAAAAACGCGAATTACACAGCGACATCAGGAAGTCGTAGACGAGCAAGCAGTCCTGGTCGCTCAATCAGAAAAAGAAATCATAGAACTGAAAAACGACCAGCTACAGAAGGACATTAGTTTTAAAAACACAGAGCTTGCATCTATCGCCATGCACCTTGCACACAAGAAGGACTTTATCACAACACTCGAGCAGGAATTAAAAAATATACACAAGAACAAACTTGGTCCGACGGAAGTAGCCTCTAACTTAAAGAGTATCATTCACAGACTTCAGCAGGAAAGCGTTTTGGACGATGATTGGGAAAGGTTTACCTATTATTTTGATGAGCTACACATGTCGTTTATTAACAGATTAAAGGAAAAATATCCTGATCTCACTACTAATGATCATAGACTATGTGCATATCTACGAATGAATCTTTCCACTAAAGAGATTGCTGCACTTTCAAATATTTCTCCTCGTGGTGTCGAAGGAAGCAGGTATCGGCTCCGTAAGAAAATGGATCTGCCAAATGAGTTGAATTTGAATGAGTTTATGAATGAGATTTGAATATCAGATACTAGACGCTAGATACTAGACACTAGAAATGTAAATAAAGTTGGTCAGATTTCCTGCTTTTGAGAGGCCAAGGGGGAGTCTTGCGATTCCAAAGATCAAAATTGGAGGCTAAAAGGTTTTTTAACATCAAAGGCCAATTGACTTAATTTCAGGCAGTCTCTATAGATGATAAAGCATTTGCTCACAGATTTTGGAATAGATTTGAGATATATGGAGTTAGATTTTCAAATGGATTTTAGTTAGACACAGTGCTGTGAGTATCTCAAGTATTTAAGAAAGATAACAAAGGGATTTTAGTCGATGACTAAAATTTGTACACAGATCTAGCAGTAAAGCAAATTCGGAAGGACTATTCCATATGTGTATATCAAGCTTTTAATTTGAACCGGGAGGTCACTGGAAGAACGAATTTTCCCCTTTTGATTCGACCAAGGCCAGTCACTTCTATTTAATTGATTTGTATACTGCCTTGTATATCAAAACGTTCAATGAATGAAGAAATAATGTCGCAACTTCCCCTCTGGCAGAGGGGTGGCGGTAGCCGGGGTGTTGTTTGGCTCCATATCACAGTGATTCAAAAGAATTAAAAAAGGTTTTTTTTAACACAAAGGCACTTTAGTACTATTCAATCAGTAGATAGATTATTTAGCCGATCCTCACAGATTTTTGAATAGCTTTGAGATATATGGAGGTAGATTTTTAAATGGATTTTAGCTAGACACAGTGCTGTGAGTATCTCAAGTATTTAAGGAAGTTCACAAAGGGATTTTAGTCGATGACTAAAATTTGTGCACAGATCTGGCAGTAAAGCAAATGTGGAAGGACTATTCCATATGTGTATATCAAGCTTTTAATTTGAATCGGGAAGTCACAAGAAGAGCGAATTTCCCCCTTTTGATTCGACCAGGGGGGAGTATTATCATTCTAAAGAATTAATTTGAAGGCTTTTTTTAACACAAATACACTTTAGTACTATTCAATCAGTCGAAAGTTGATTTCATAGTTTTGAAATATTTGGATTGAGATTTCCTATTGTTTTTTTATTCCGTGATTCAAGCACATATTATCGAAATCAGCGTTCCTAATTATTTTGCTTTCATTTTTTAATTGAGTTTCTACTTATTTATTTTTAAAATGTGTGGCAACATCAAACTAACAATTACGGCGATCAATAAAAAATTATATTCCATTCCATTTCTGCCACCACCCACTACAAACCATCCTTCCGGGTAATGAACCATCACAATTCCTGCGATCAAAATAATAATTGTAATCGTACCTGCAGCGACAATATATTTATTTAATAAAAGCAATACTGCGCATACAACGTGTGAGATCTTTATCGCCCATGCAATCGCGACTCCAAATGGCGCAAAACCAACCTGATTTAAATATAAATTTCCAAAATCATTGATTCCATTGTCAAACATACCCGGGATGCCATGAGATAATAATATTATTGCGATTGCAATTCTGAGAACAATTAAGTTATTCATAAATTTGATTAATCTTAAATCTAAGTTAAATGTAAATTAAGTAATAATTATTTAATTATCAAACCGCTAAGATTCAATTCTATTGCACATGTAAGTCGATTTTAAAGGTCAGACCCATTTTCATTTTTTAAATTTTGTTTACTTGAAAAAAAATGCCCCAAAGAAATTCATCTTTGAAGCATTTACTTTTCTATGTATAGATCATCAGAAAGTCATACCAAGGGATAAGGTATATGTCGAACCATTAATATAATTAAACATTCTGCGATCTGTCTCTGCATTGAATTTCTTGTTGTCATCCACATCCTGATAGAAAACCTGATCTTGTCTAAGGAAATCTCCCAATGTGAATTTAAGATTCATCATGCCGAAAGTTTTGCTGATCTGAGCATCTACGATAGATCTTGGTGCTTCGTAGATATCCTGACGGGTAGCACCATAGAATGGGTCGACTCCTACAAAAGCAATTCTTCTTCCTACCTGGTTGAAGACAACACTTCCTGACCATCCATTATCTTCATTTTCATATTGAATACCTGAATTGATCACATAAGGCGACTGACCTTGAAGTGGCCGATTTAACTTTGCTTGTGAACCTTCATCGAAAGATAATTCAGATTTTACAACTGCAAGATTTGAAAAAACGACAATGTCTTTCCAAAAAGGCGCTGTACCGATGAAGTCTAGATTTTTTCTGAACTCAAATTCAAATCCATAGATCTTTGCATTTTTCTCGTTGTTGTATGTAAATGTCGTAGAAGCTTGTGTAATATCAATACTGAATTCAACTGGATTTGTAATCGTCTTGTAGAAACCACCCAACGAGATCACCTGATTCGCTGATGGATACCATTCATACCTAAGGTCGTAGTTGTTCAAGTGCGCTATTTTCAAACCGCTATTGCCTTTTATTTCGGCATTTTTATCAAATACGTAGAAAGCAAATGGTGCCAATTCTCTAAATTCAGGACGGTTGACTGATGCAAAATAAGAGGCTCTTAAATTCATCTTATCATTCAAACTATATGATAGGTTAGCACTTGGAAGGAAGATCTTCTCATTGATATCAGCTATTTCAAGATCCACTTTATCGTTCGTCACCTTGATGTTGGCATCTTCGTAACGAACTCCATAAACTGCTCTTAAACTACTAAAAAATTTCTGGTCAGCAATAGCATAAAACGCAGTTACGTTTTGTTTTCCATTGTAGTAAGCGATATCATCAGAAGTTTTTTCTGCAAGGAATAAACCTGTAGGAGATATATTTCCCACTCCAAGATCCTTACTCAGATCACCAGTATTGGATCTTGCTATTCCGCCATAGACAAAGCTTCTGCTTGAGAAATCTCTTTCTCTTTTTTGGTAAAATGCCCCTGCTTTTAATTCGGTCTTGATATTTTCACCACCTAGTTTCTTCGCAAATTCAAGATTTCCACCATATAGATTTTCTGTCAATGATGAGTTAAAACGTCCAGTACTTGAATTAAAGAAATCACCCAATTGTAGCTTGAAATCCTCATCATCAGGCGTCTTAGTATAAGAAACGATGCGGTAGTCAGGCAGCTGACGATTGATATTGGAATAATTTACATTCGCTGCGATGTTGAAAAGATTGTCACCGACGATCTGTTTTACACTAAGAATGCTATTGTATAACCTATTGTAGCTGTACATATTGGAAGTATTTCTTACTTCTACAGCATCAGTGATGTTACCTGTTCCAGTTCTTAGAATGGTATTATCATCAGTATTAATGTTTATAAGATTTTTAAGGCTGATTTGAGTTTTTTTACCTACATAATTGAGGTTAAACAAGCCTCCTGTATTGATGTTTTGTAAAAATCCTTCATCCTTGAATCTTGCTGTCTGGCCCTGACCATCGAAATTGGTGATGGCTGCCAGTGTATATTTTTGAGTAGATGCATAATTAAGTGCCAAAATAAGGCCGATTTTATTTCCATTATTCAATTTGATTGGCAATCCAAGGGAGTATGATGCTCTGGTATTCGGCATAGCGTTGGAGTTTTTTACATTCCAATCATGGTTAAATCCAAGTGATGTCTGTGCAAATTTGGCTTTTTCATCAGTTGTTGGAAATTGATTTGGAGATTTCAAAGCGCCATCTTCCATCTTGGGAAGGGCTCTTTTTGAACTTAGGAAGTTTAGAGATTCCCCCGGATATTTTTTAAAAGAAGTAAATGCATTAAAGGTGGTCAGACTTTGAGTTTGGCCCGCAATACTTATAGATTGTGTAAATTTTTCCGGAACAGATTTAGTATTTATCTTGATAACACCACCACCAAAATCGCCGACTAGGTCTGGTGTTCCTGCTTTGATGACTTGCAGATTGTCCACAAGATTGGCAGGAACAAGGTCAAAAGCAAAGGCTTTCCTATCGGTTTCAGTAGAAGGTAGCAATGATCCGTCAAGATAACCCGCATTATATCTATCATTCATACCTCGAATGACTGCAAACTTTCCTTCTTGAATACTTGCACCAGTAACTCTTTTGATGACATCGGAAGTCGTTCTGTCAGGTGTTCTTCTGATGAGGTCGGCAGAAATACCATCAGAAACTTGAGCTGCATTCTTTCTTTCGAGTAGCACTGCAGCATCATTTGATTTTTTCATCGTCGTAGTGATTATGACTGTCTCAAGTGTTTGTATACTTTCTTCCATTACAAGATTCAGGTATTCTATTTTGCCAGGCTTGACCTCGACAGTGATGATCTGGCTGGCATATGAGATATAGCTGATGTTCAGTTTATAATTGCCTGGGGTAAGATCTAGCACAAACTTTCCTTCAATATCGGTTACTGTGCCAGTTTGGCTCCCTTCCACCATTATTGATACGCCAATTAATTCTTCAGCATTTGTTTTGTCAAGGATCTTTCCGGAAATATGCCCTTTTTCCTGAGCTGAGACAAAATTGGTAAGAAATAAAGTGATTATTAAAAAAGTAAATATTCTCATAAGGCATCTTTTTTGCAATAAATAATAAATAGGATTAAAAAATAAAATGCTCTATAATTTCGATTCATTTCATGGTGCAAAAATACAAAGCATTATACCGCTGGCAGGTTAAGTTTGGGTTAAGTTTAAGTAAAGAAATGTTTACGTTGATGAAGAATTTGGGGTGAGAATACTACGGAGCGCCGTCTAATGTGTCTCAGTCATCTGACGTTTACGTTTATATGGATAGGGTAAAACGAAAACATCCGTCAACGCAATTATGAGCTTTAATTGGATTTTTGAAAAGGCAAATATGATGGAACTGATACGTCGGATGGCTTGACGATAGATATTTCTGAATTTAAATGAAGTGCTTGCTACGGAGTGTCGTCTGATGGCTTCAAGACATCTGATGGCTATGTTAATTTAGGTTGATAAAAATTAGGAAAATCGTTGTTCTTATTGGCTTCATCGTAATATTGCAATATTACTATATAGCCTTCTGAAGCTATTTGAGTTTTATATTAAAAAGTGTTACTAATGCCAGGCAAAACATCCTCCGACCCAAGAATTTACAGCAACTTAATTTTTGAGATCTGAAGCATGCATGAACTGATATGTCGGATGGCGTGACGATGGATATTTCTGAATTTAAATGAAGTGCTTGCTACGGTGTGTCGTCTGATGGCTTCAAGACATCTGACTACTTTGTTAAATTTGGTTGTTAAAAATTAGGAAATTCATTGGTGTCATTGGCTTCATCGTAATATTGCAATATTACATTTGTGCCGCCTGCTAGGTTGAGTTCATTTGTCCATCATATTATTTAAGATACAGATGCATGGGAAAACATCTGATGTCGATAAAATTGACTTTATTGCTATTTTTCGCATGAGAAATATTATGGTATTGATGCACCGGATGATTTAAACGACAGATGCTTAGGAGTGCCGTCTGATGGCTTCTAGTTATTGGACGATTTGGTGATTTCATTAACCTAAAATTTGGTAACGCGTTGGTATCATTAGCTTCATCGTAAAATTGCAATATTACATTTGAGCCGCCTACTTGGTTGAGTTCATTTGTCCATTATATTATTTGAGATACAGATGCATGGGAAAACATCTGATGTCGATAAAATTGACTTTATTGCTATTTTTCGCAGGAGAAATATTGCGGTATTGATACACCGGATGCTGTAAACGACAGATGCTTAAGAGCGCCGTCTGATGGCTTCTAGTTATTGGACGATTTGGTGATTTCATTTGCCTAAAATTTGGTAACGCGTTGGTATCATTGGCTTCATCGTAATATTGCAATATTACATTTGTGCCGCCTGGTTTCTTAATGTCATCTGACGTTATCGTTAATCACATCCCAAGGGCATGAAAGAATCTGACGACCAATAATTATTTTTAAGACTAATTCAGCCCCTTTCAATTATTATCCTCTACATGGAGGATGTGTAATAACCTGTGTACGATTGGAGCAAAGAAAACCGCAGTAATACTTAAAAATGCCACTCCACTGTATAGTGCAAATAAAGAAGAGAAAATCTTAGCTCCTCCAGTCTTCATTTCAGCAACAGGGCCCATACCTGTTAAGATCATACATGCCATATGAAAACTATCTACCCAATTCAGACTGTCTAATTGGTGATATCCAAATGTGCCGGCAGAGATAGAAATTGAAAGCAGTAAAATAGAAAATGCAACATACCTGCTCATTCTCAACATGAACCGCTGAAGTGGGAGCACCTGCTGATTTTTACTTTCCAGTTTCATATCTTTTATTCAAATTTAGCTAAAATTTAAAAAGAATGTATTTAAAAATAAAATCTGAAGCAGTAATATTAAATATATAAGAAATAATTATATGTTTATATTATTATATTAATTCGTAACTTTTAAACAGAAATTCGTTTTATATAAATAGATTTAATGAATAAAAATAAAATGATGTACATAAATACAAGTTCCAAACAAGATGTCTTTGATTCAGTTGAAGAATACCTCAAATCGATCGATTTCCCCATAAGAAGTATTGACAATACGAGGCCTTGGGGTGGATTCTTCACCTTCTATGAAGAAGCAGCGCCAAGATTTATATCTCAATTTTATGACAAGTCTCAAGTAAAACCTGAAGATTTTCCGGAAGGTGCTGCACTTAGTCCAAAATTGTTGATCGTGGCTCCTGATCAGCGCCTTAGTTGGCAATACCATTTCAGAAGAGCTGAAGTTTGGAAATGCATTTTTGGAAATGTAACTGTTAGAACGAGTGATACAGATGAAGAAAAAGACTCAAGAATATTGCAAACCGGTGATATGATAAAACTAGCTCAAGGCGAACGTCACAGAATCATTGGTAATGATAATTTTGGAATTATTGCAGAGATCTGGCAGCATACGGATCCTAATAATCCAAGCAATGAAGATGACATCGTTAGGTTGCAGGATGACTTTGGGAGAAAGTAGATGTAATGAATAATGAACAGTCTTGTCGACATGCAATTATCGGGTGATCGGGTGATAGGGTGATCAGGTGATCAGGTGATCAGGTGATTTAGTAGAGTCTAATATTGTAGAGAAAGTTCACTCAACTTATGGTATTCTGTAAAATATCCGTAATTCAATATCCAGGCCCTGAACGCTTGCCTGACTGAATAGGCTAGGGTTTATACACAAGTATTTTTCCAAAAAGGGCCATTTCTAAAAAAATAATATAAATATTTGATTGTTAGTAGATTAAGAGCAAAATGAATTTTGCACGCACCAGAACGTAGGTTAACCTACGCTCAGCACTTCATAGCGAATGATGTACAATATTTAAAGATAAAGCTTAGATCGTAAGGCTCGGCGTAGGTTAACCTACGTCGTTGTGTCACCAAAGTTTACTTTGAAATATAAAAAAAAGATGGGTATAAACCCTAGCTCTACAAGAGGGGAAGTAAAATTTTTAACGCTCACTAACTCCGAAAATGTTCAGAAAATTACGCAAAATCCTACAAGGTTTCGTTCCTTCGCTGTGTAGGACTTTGCTATTTTTGGCATTTTCTCCATTTTTTCATTAAATTTTATAAGGCCGGAGCTACACCGTTCAGTCATTATTATAATGCCAACTGTTTTCTTAATTGTAAATTCTCCAGTTTTAAAGCCTTTTGAAAAGATGTGTATAAACCCTAGCTGAATTGTGGTGGCGAAATATAACAGCGAATCGCAGAGGGATTCGTTGTTTATCAATTTTATCTAATTAACAACATTTATCAAAATTCTTCCCATTCAACAACTTTCAATCCAAATTTTTCCAAAAAATCCTCCACTAAATAATCCCGAACCACAATGATATAAGTGGTTTGGTTAGGTTTTTCTAATAGATTGGATATTAAAGAATTGATAGCTGGGCCAAATCCTTCATCCATTAATTCTAATTTACCGAATTCATCTATGATGAAATACTCTAAATTCTGACCTATTGAATCAACAATGATTTGACAACCGCGCAGGAAGGTGGAATTAAGGAAAAAAAATCGACCAATTGAGGTTACATCTTCTGAAAACCCATTTGTTTCAAAGGGTAAAAAGGAAGTTTTGAGAATGTCATAGAACATTCGAAAATTGTTCAAATCAGGTGTCAAAAAGCCACCTACATTTTTGTCCTTTAACCAGTTAGCCAAAAGGGTCGTTTTCCCACTTCTTATTTTGTCAGAAACGATAATAAGCTGGCTATTAAGTACCTTCCCCTTCCTCACACGCCAATAATATTAGTATAATGATGAAATACCTGATCCTTTCTATTCCGTTATAATTAGCAGTGGTATAGCCCGCAACTTGTTGGGTTATCTTGCGGAGATGCGGTATTTGTTCTTTAATTGTATCTACAACTGTCAGGATACCGCTGCTCTGATTATTAATGAATCTTCTGATAATGAAAATGATAAGTGGATTAAATATAAGATACCATGCAGTGATAATAATAAAGGGTCTAACTATGGTCCAGAAAATATCATTTTTTGTACCGCCGAGTGCTGCCACATATATCGTGGTGACAAGCAATAACACAATGGTTAATATACCAAATATTCTACCTTTTTTTTCACCATAACTGATGTTAGAATTAGCATATAGGTCCACTGCATTTCTGTCAAGCTTTTTGATTCTATAAGGCAGCTTGTATGCCCAAGAGCCAACAATTCCTCCCCAAACCACATATATCAAGCTATAGACGATCAATAATAAAAGAGCATATTGAAATTCTTCTGTTCCACCAAGATTTTTTGCAAGTTGATTCGCTGTAGTATCAATAGAATTCCAAAGCGCATTGCCGAATATGATCGTTAATGTGAATACTTTTTGGATGGCGGATTCAAACAATGCAATGCTTCCAAATAGGATATAGTATAACTTATTATGTTTCTGAAATTTAAAAAACAATGCTCCAAGGACTCCTTGAAATCCAACTGCGATGTAAGCTGTGACCGGACTATGTGGACTCAGTGCAAGTTTGACCGCGATCGCCACCAAAGTTCCATAGATGATGTCCTGTGATGGCTTGTCACTTGTATACCCAATCGTACAAATGATGGTCACCGCAAAACCAGCCAACAAAAGACCAGAAAAAGGAAACTGAAATGCATGCAAGATACCGCCCAGTGCACATTCTGAAAATGCCCACAATGCGATAAGTTTTGAAATGCTCAACTTTATTTTTCCTTCTTGCACAATACTTCATTATATATGTTTGAAAGATAGGATTTATTTTAAATTGGAGTAGAGTAATATTTTCGTATTTAATAGAGAGTTAGATTTTAATAATTTTCTTTCTTTATCTTTGCCAAATGAACAACAATGACGTTTTCAAGAAACTTAGAGTAGCACTAATGCTGCGAGATGACCAAATAGTAGATATTTTGAAACTGGTTGATTTCCGAATGTCAAAGGCTGAAGTTAATGCATTTTTTAGAGCAGAGGATAGCTCTGGTTATATGATGTGCAAAGATCAGGTGTTGCGAAATTTTCTCAATGGTCTGGTAATATATCTGCGTGGTACGAAGGAAAATCCAAAGGATCCTTATGATCAAATTGCCTTAAATAAAAAGCAAGCTCAGGAATTCAGCGCTCAAAATGAATCAGTAAAGCCGAAAGTCGTTACTATCAAAAAACCTAGAATCAATGTGAAAAAGGATGAGTCAAAGTAGAAACTTGAGATACGGTGGTTAATTGAGGATGTTGATTTATAATCATTTTACCGCAACCACGTAAGTTGCTTCACAGGTATTGGGGCGAATTATATTAAATCTCTTATTCGAAAATATTATTTTGAAGTAGTTTTATCACGAAGTTTCACAGAGGTTTTAATATCTACCTCGATTCAACAGCAGCTCTGAATTTTGGGACTTCTTTGCTATTGTATAGTTTTTGAGATTCACAAAGTAATTTGACTAAAGTCAAATGATGCTCCGATTAGGCTGTATCTACTACTCTATCAGTTTATCTCTGTGAAACTCTGTTTCTGCTCTGTGCATCTCTGTGATACATTTCATTCGTCTTTGTGATATAGGCTCCACTTCCCGAAATGCAGATATATCACCAAGTGGCTCAGAGGAAAAAAAGTTGCACAATAGAGTGTTGGTATCACAGAGTTCCGCAGAAAGTTATTGAATATTGATTTGTGGACATATTGTACTTGATTTCTGAATTTACGTTACCAATTAATGGGTCTGGAGGACGCGGAGGCATTTATCTTTCGATAAATTTTGCACCAATTGAGCATTTCTTATAAAAATTTAGCTTGGTTTCTTCTTTTCATATTGTTTACCATACTTCTTCTTCATCTCAGCTTCATGATTATATCTCACATTGACCTTAGAATTGAGAATTGATTTTTGATGAAAAGCCGGTCTTTCAGGATCGAGTTTCGGTGCCTGTGTGATGAATGGCATGATGATTTTTACTTCTTCTTCAGGCAATAACTTTTCGTCAGCCACAAAATCTTCAGGTAACTCTACTTCAGGAATCGTATAATTCATCAATTCCTGGATTTTTTCCAACTGCTCTTCTTCGCTTTCTACTACAAAAGCGATAGATGTTCCTTCTTTTTCATAACGTCCGGTGCGGCCTATTCTGTGAATATAATTCTCCACCACTTCAGGTAAATCGAAGTTGAAAACATGTGTTACTTCGCGAATATCAAGTCCTCTTGAAAGTAAATCAGTTGCAATTAATATTCTGGATCGCCCTTCTTCAAAGCCTTGAACAGTTTCGAATCTTGCATTTTGATTTTTATTCGAATGTATAAAATCGATGTCTCTGATGCCGCGTTCCAACAATGCGTCGTAGAGCACTTCTGCCTTTTTTTTGGTAGAAACAAATATCAGAATCTTTGTCATTGCTTCATTCCTGAGTAAGTTCACCAACCATTTTACTTTTGAATAAAAATTTGGTAATCGGTACATAGTTTGGCTGATATTGTCTAATGGAGTACCAGCAGGAACAGCTTCAATTTTCTCGGGATTATTGAAGTATTCGTCCATCAACTCGATGACTTCGGGAATCAATGTAGCTGAAAAAAGCAAATTTTGTCTTCTTTCAGGAAGTTTGTCAAAGATCACTTTAAGCTGAGCTCTGAAACCCAGATTCAACATTTCATCGAATTCGTCAATGATGAGATGTTTGACATTTTTAAGATTTAAAACACCGGTATTGACAAAGTCGACCATTCTCCCGGGTGTGCCAACCAAAATATCAAGTCCTTCGAAGATTTTGTCTGCCTGTGGCTTCGTATTAGTGCCACCATATATTCCAAAACTCCTTACAGACATATATGCCGTAATTTTTTTGATCTCGTCTTCTACCTGCACCACAAGTTCTCTGGTAGGAACGAGAATGACGATGGTAGGGTTATTGGTTTTGCTGTATGAATATAGACTAAGGATTGGCAATAAATAAGCAAATGTCTTTCCCGTACCTGTTTGAGCAATTGCGCATATATCTTTTCCGGATTTTACCACTGAAAAGACTTTCTCCTGAATAGGAGAGGGTTCGGTGATGCCAATGTCATCCAGTGCACGGAGAAGTGATTTATTTATTTTTAGATCGCTGAATGTCATTACTATATTTTGGGACAAAGGTAGTTAAAAATTAGTGGTCAGTGGTCAGTGGTCAGTGGTCAGTCGTCATTAGTCAGTGATCAGTAGTCAAAAATTCTAAATTTAGCTATTATTAATAATCACCAATGTTAAAATTAGAAATTATACGAAATGGATTTATTTATTAGACCAATATTTTGCCGTATAATATCGATCTCAAAGTCGTTTGGCCAAATTTATTTAGACTATTAGGAATTTCCATTCGGTATTAGAAGTCTGAAATTATTTCACCTGCAATGCTTTGCTTCCAAAATCAAAAATATAACTTGGTGAGGTAAATGTAAAATGTTAAAAGTAAAATGCAATTGGGGAGATTTCCCCCTTTTGAGGGCTAGGGTTTATACATAAGTATTTTTTCAATAAAGGCTCTTCCATGAATAGCAAGATAATTTATTGATTTTAAGTTTATTATAAGCAAAATGAATTTTGCAGACACACGAACTTAGGTTAACCTAAGCTCAACGTTCCACAGCGAATGATGTACATTAATTTATAGTCAAAACAATGATTGCGAGGTTCGGCGTAGTTTTAACTACGTCGGGGTGTCACCAAAGTTTACTTTGAAAGAAAAAAAAAGATGTGTATAAACCCTAGCTTTTGAGGGGGGTAGGGGGAGTCTTCGATTTAATTCTAATTGCAACTAGCTGATTAACACCGAATTAAAATTAGTTATATAGAAGAATGATCTTCTAAGATTAGCTGCAATTAACGATTACCGATTACTGATTACCGATTTCTATAATCTAGCATCTAGCGTCTGCCTCACATCTTCCCCACCCCGAATATCTCATTAGCCAATTTCTTATCATGACCATAGATGTCATTTCTGAAGTTAAGTTTACCTTCTGAATCAACCCATGAAGTGAAATAAACTATATAAACAGGGACTGTAGGAGAGACTTTAATCCAGGTTTCATCAATTGTATTTAGAATTTTGTCAATTCTTTTTAGCCAATTTGGCTGATCTCTAAGCAGATATTTCGCGAGTTTTCTTGGTTCTTCCACTCTGATGCACCCATGGCTGAAGTCCCTTTTACTTTCACTGAAAAGACTTTTTGAAGGTGTATCATGAAGATATATACTAAAGTTATTAGGAAATAAAAATTTGATCTTTCCCAATGCATTATTCCCACCTGGTTTCTGTCTGACCATCAGTGGTTTTTTATTCGTGATCTCCATATTATTCCGCTCAATATAATTTGCGTTGCGTTTCATGGCAGGGATGATCTCGTTTTTTATTATGCTGTTTGGTACGTTCCAGTATGGATTTAGAACAATATTGGCGATATTACCTTTGAAGATACTTGTTTTTGTTGCAGCTTTTCCAACTACTACATTCATTTCCCATGCTAGTTTGTTTTTCTCAAAGATATGCAGACGGAATTCAGGAATGTTGACCATTAAATAATCCGATTCGAGATCTACAGGCACCCATCTTAGCCTTTCAAGATTGATGACCATTTGTTTGATCCTGTCCGATATGCTTACATTTAGCTCCTTTCTGGTCGATTCGGTGAGTTTACCACTTTTAAATAACCCCATTCTTCCCTGAAATAGTAAAAGTGCACTTTTCAAAGTGTCCGTAAAGATGGCTGATGTATCTTTGTCCATTAGATCACCTACAATGATCAGGTTCTTTTTTACATTGATGATGCATACATCTGTATCGCCCACTATCAGTACTTTTTTATCTGTAATTACTGGATAGGAAACATTCGATTTCTCGATTTCCCGATACTTCCTTAATTGTGCTTTTAGCCTTGTATAATATATATTTTCTGGTTCATGAACTTCAGAGTCTGGTTTTCTGGCGACTAATGAATCAAGTAATATTTGATAATCTTTCTTTTTTCTAGGAATAAACCACTCAAGATCCACCGGGTTCTTATCTCTGCCGTCGTAGACTTTTCGTGCATATTTGAAATAGGTCGAAGTCAGGAGTAATTCGAGGTTGAGGACATTGGCAGGATTAGACATAAATTTAGACTCATCTGATCTCAAAGATTTAACAAGGCTATCAATTTTTGGATTATCCAAGCTTTGGTCATTAAAGTCAAAACTGTAGTTTTTTAACTGATCATAAAACATAGCCATGACATTGGCAGGTCCGTTTTTATTAAACCATGCAAACTGATAATTTCTTCTTTTATAAAATTGACTAACCTGTGATTTAACAGTTGCGGAATCAACCATTTTTACAAAGAAAGTATCTACAAACATGCTATCTAACAAAAGATCGTTGAAGTTGACAGTGGTGTAAACAGTGGTATCTACAGAAGGTATGGGATTGGGTTTGGCTACATCTTTGGCACAACCGGGCAATAATAGAATGCAAATGGCAAATAGCAAGAGAAAGACTCCTGAGAGAAATGAAAGTTTGAAACGAGACATAACAAGTGTTTAAGCACCGTGAATGTACAACAAAGTACCGTTAGCTAGTACTGGAATTATCTGTGGAATAAGTTCTTGAGGTAAGGCTGGACAGCCATAACTTCTTCCAAGGCGGCCGTATTTTTCTATAAAAGTTTCACTCACATAGTCAGCGCCATGTATGATGATCTCTCTTCGTCGGGCATTGTCGTTTATTCCTTTTTCCAGCCCATTCAATAACAATGATGCACCGTGTTTTGGACTAAATATTTTGCTGCCGACCATGTAGAAACCAAGGCTACTTTGGTGAGATTCGCATTTATTTGAAAATGATTTCGCCATTAACTCACCTGACTTTTGACCATGTGCAACCAGAGATGAGAATAATAATTTTTTCTGATCTAGATCTATAACAAAAAAACGTTTCTTGTCAGAAGGTAAGGCAAAATCAACAATTGTTATGATTGATTTTATAGGTTGGTAGACATTATAGCCCTTCAGAGCTTCTCTAAATGCATCATAATTGATTTGCCCTTCCAGTTTACAATTTGTATATAATTCCTCAAATTTGTCTTTTTTTTCTGCTATTACGGGTATTAAAGTGCTTTTGGGAGCATAAGTATTAGGCAAACATAAGCCAAGAAAAATCGAAACAATCTGAAAATATATCGCCATGAAAGTTGCTTAATTATAAGATATAATCCTTAACACTTTTAAACGCAAATGTTTAAAATGGATTTTGTCCAAAATTATATAATAATATGGGTTTTTAAATTAAATATTTTAAAGATGAAGATAGTACTTTATAAACAGCATATTATTAGATATATATGAATTAATAAAAAATATATGTAATAAATAAATTATTTTATCCCATTGAAGTCTTTAACTTTTCATTGGCGATTGAAAATTTGGAGGGAGGAGGTGAGAAGTTGAGGATTGCACTTTTTAGGGTTGAAAAATAGAATTTAGAAATAGAAAAAACCGAAATGAACATTCTCATTCCGGTTTCCTCTATAAATTATATTTCTAAAATCAAATCTTCCTATTGTATAATAATGACCTTTGCTTTGGCTCCATTTTCAAAGTGCAGAAAATAACATCCTGCAGCATAATTAGACAGATCCAAATGTTGCTTATTTGAAGATATAATAAACTCCTGAAGTGGTTTTCCTTCTATACTGATAAGAGCTACCTTACTGCCTAATTTTATCTTGCTGCCTGATTCAACGATTATTCGGCCATTCGGAGAAGGATTTGGATATACAGAAGGGGCAGTAAGGTCAAGTGGATCAGTCGCAAGACCGTCTTCCACTATGACTTGTACCTCATCACTTGCAGTAGCACCATCGTCATCCGTCACAGTCAATTTGAATGTGTAAGTACCAATGATCAAACTTGCTACAGTTGGATTGGGAGTAGATATACCAATGATCGTTGCATTATTTGGCGTGCTGCCTACCTGTTCCCAGGCATAAGAAACGATAGTTCCATCAGCATCGGTGCCACTTCCATTTAACACTGCAGAATTTGTAGGTAACAAGATTGAAATATCCGTTCCGGCATTGGCTGTCGGTGCTAAATTGACAGCAGGATTGACAATGACAAGTACCGTATCAGAGTCAAATAGATCATCATTGTCAACTACTGTAAGAACGAATGTGTAAGTTCCTTCTTTAAGATCACTTATGACTGGAGTGAAACTTGCCGTATCTGATATGTTCGCCATAGAAGGTGTATTACCTATTTGTGCCCAATGAATCCCAATGATAGTCCCATCTTCATCTGTACCATTACCATCTAAGGCTACATTGGAAACAGGCAAGGTGATATTGATATCCTCTCCTGCATCAGCTAAAGGAGCCAATAATTGCAGTGAGTCAAGTTTAATTAAAAGTGTATCCTTGTCAGTCAGGCCATCATTGTCTGTGACAGTAAGAATAAATGTATAGGTGCCGAATATTAGATCACTGATAATTGGATTGGCAATAGTTGTATCTGATATTGTTGCAACAGATGGCGTAATACCTGATTGCTCCCAATGGTAAGAGACTATTGTGCCATCAGCGTCAGTAGCACTTCCGTTTACCTCAACACTATCTGTTGGGAATATTAGATTAATGTCCTCACCTGCATTTGCTATTGGTGCATAAAGTATGATTGGATTAACGATTACAAGCACAGTATCAGTATCAATAGCTCCATCATCATCTGTCACTGTCAACACAAATGTATATATGCCTTCTATGAGGCCACTGATCAATGGATCGACAACCGTTGAATCGGAAATATTCGCAATGGATGGTGTGTCGCCTAACTGATCCCAGGAATAACTTATGATCGTACCATCTACATCTGTTCCAATCCCTGAGAGAAAAGTGCTGTCTTGCGGTAAAGTTAGTTCAATATCCAACCCTGCATCAGCTATTGGGGCATGATTGTTAGTGTCAACTACAAATATGCTCACTTCATCAAAAGAGCTATCACCATTATCATCTATGGCAGATAAGCGGAAAGTATAGGTTCCCTCTATCATCCCCGTGATCAAAGGATTGAGAATGGTTGGATCTGAAATGATAGCGATTGATGGGTCATTTCCTACCTGACTCCACTCATAGCCAATTATAATGCCATCTTCGTCGGTAGCACTACCATTTAGTTGGGTGCTGTCTGTGGGAAGAATCAGTGTTGTATCTAATCCAGCATAAACTATTGGAAATATATTACCAATACTATCTACGAGTACATCGACATCATCAGTGGCAGTCAGGCCTTTATCGTCTGTTACTGTTAATCGGAAAGAATACGTACCGACCAACAAATCACTCACAATAGGATTCGCAATAAATGCATCAGAAATTGTGGCGTTTGATGGCTCATTTCCAATTTGTTGCCATTCAAATGTTAAGGGATTGCCTTCCGGATCGGTTCCACTGCCATTGAGTTGTGCAGCATTAACAGGCAATATAATATTTATGTCAGAACCCGCATCAGCCATTGGTGCTTCATTTACAATCAATTTGACTGTGACCATTACCTTATCGGATGCAGTAAGTCCATCATCATCTGTAACTGTCAATATGAAAGTATATACTCCTTCAAGTAGATCACTAACCACCGGATTCATTATACCAGGGTCAGAAATGGTAGCCGAAGAAGGATTGTTTCCATCCTGAGTCCATGCATATTCAACGATAATGCCATCAGCATCAGTACCGCTGCCATCCAGGGTTGCACTGTTTAAAGGAAGTTCCACAGTAATATCAGCACCGGCATTAGCTATCGGAGCTTGACTTTGAGCAGCATTTACAGTGACGAGGACCTCATCTGTAGCTATATCTCCGTCATCATCAGTCACGGTCAATAAAAAAGTGTATGTCCCTTGTATAAGATCACTAACTGTCGGCGTGGCAGTCATGGAGTTTAATATAGTTGCTATCGAAGGTGTAATTCCTACTTGACTCCAGGTATAGTTAACAATAATGCCGTCCGGATCTGATCCTGAGCCATTCAGCAGCGTCGAATTGACAGGCAAATCAAGTGTTACATCAGGTCCGGCATTAGATACCGGCGCTTGATTTGTAGTCGAGGGAGTATATTGCCATAGATCATTTAATTCTAGATCAAAATTGTATCCTCCACATATATAACCTTTACTACCTATACTGAATGCAGCTGCTACTTGTCTTTCGAGTCCAACCATACTTGCTTTTTGGGTCCAGGCATTGTCCGCGGGGGAATACTGCCACATATCTTTAAGCAGCAAATCATTTTCGTAATTATATCCGCAAGTTATAAAGCCATTGCTTCCGATAGCGAAACCACTTGCAAACTCCCTAGTTGATCCTCCAAATTCTGACTTTTGAAACCATGAATTGGATGCAGGATTGTATTCCCAAAAATCTTTAAGATCTACATCATTATCATAATCATATCCTGTGCCAATGTATCCTTTGCCCTCTACTGCAAAACTGGCAGCACCTTGACGTGCATGTCCACCAAAATTTGTCTTTTGCGTCCAGGTATTGTTGGTAGGATTATATTCCCAAAAATCTTTCAGGTCTTTATCTGTTTCAAAGTTATAACCCAGTCCTATATAGCCTTTTTCGTCAATACTAAATGCACTTCCTGACAATCTGGATGGGCCGCCCATATCGGCTTTTTGCGTCCAGGTATTATTGGTGGGATTGTATTCCCAAAAATCATTGACAGGATCAAGTCCATCAAAACCACCACCCACATATCCTTTGCTGTTTAAGCTGAAACTAAGAGCATATCCTCTTGGACTCCCGCCCATATCCGCCTTTTGCGACCAAGTATCGGAAATTGGATTATATTCCCAGAAACTGCTCAATGCTTCACCGCTAAAAGAGTCGAATCCTGTGCCTAAGTATGCTTTACCATTAATTGTAAAGGCTGTGGATGCGGAGGTAAAACCTCCCCCATAATCTGCTTTTTGAACCCATGTATTTTGGGCTTGAGACAATGGTAGAATAATAAAAAAGGCAAATATTGTAAAAATATTTTTTTTCATAATTTTCATTTAAGATTTATTAAAAGCTTTTCAATTTCTTTTTGAGAGATAGTAGGCGGCATTTGACCGCTTATAATTTTATTGACTGCCAATTCAGCCACCTTTTTTGCGTCTGTTTCAGTTTTAAATCCATTTACTCCAGCCCTACCGGGTATGGTGGTTTGATGGATCTTAAGTTTGTTATCGATGAATATGTCATATCCATAAGTGGTGCCATTCGATGGAATGATTTGATATGTAACGAATTTATTTTTCCCTGTTTTATTCTTTTCAGCTTCACTGCCTTTGATAGGATGGTTGGGAGTTGAAGATGAGGAGATTACCTTTTGAGCTGATATTTCGTTGGGCATGGTCATGGCCCAAAATAAAATGAATATGACGAAAAGCAGAAATGATTTCATTGATATATTTGTAAGGATGCAAGATATTATCTGGACGAAAATAAGGGAAATAAACGACTGCAGTTATAAGTTAAGAGGAATTAACAAAAGTTATGCATAAATACCTCCTTCTATTATAAAACTTTGACCTGTAAATAATAGATATCTATACACCGATAAAAAAAATATCAAATAATTACGAAGAACTATTTGATATTAATTGAAAGAAAACTCGATTAAACGGGATTTAATTTATCAAATTTTGATAATTATCAAGCTTTTGACTTACCTGAACCTTTAGCATCAGATTTAGAGCTGGAAGCACCAAAACTATTGCCACTTTCTGCCTTATAATCTGAGACTTTTTTGATTTTGTCAACAGCTTTTTCTTTCTTTACATTCTTGGTTCTGATGTCCTTACTCATAAGTATTTTTTTTAATGTTTGACAATATTGGGTGCATTCCCGTGGTAAAAGTATATAATAAATACTTTTAGGGCAAAAAAGGTTCAATAATTTATTGTTTTATGACTTTTACTGTGGTTGATCCTAATTCGGTTTTTATCCTTATCAAATAAATTCCTGGTGTTAGCCCTTCCATTGATATTGATTCCTGATTACTACCTGAAGATTTAACATCCTGATTTACAAAAGTTTTTATCAAATTGCCATTTACATTTAAGAGATCAATAGAAACTTTCGTCTCTTTTAGTAAGTCATATTTTATAGTGCATTCATTGACAAAAGGATGGGGGTACGTTAGAACACTTGAATTAATATTATTTAGTTCAAATTTCCCTAAGGATAGATCCGGTATGTATATTGCTACGAATCCTTTAGATGGGCCAACAAAATTTATGCTCTCACCACAAACAATGATTCGACCTTGCGCATCAAATTTCATTCTGTACAAATTGTCAAAAAGTCCTCCAAAGTCTTCGATATAAATTCCATCATTTCCTAAGGAATTATCTACTTTTCCGTTCTTATTCATTCTTATGAAAAAAATGTCTGCTTCCAGTTCATCTGAATCTTCTAAATCATATACAGACCCGGCCAACATTATATTGCCATCCGGAGCCTCTATTATCTGAAACCCGTTTGGGTTCAAAGACTGAAATGAATCAAAATTTGCAAAGCCATTTTCCCCAAAACTTTCATCAGCAGATCCATTTGAATTTAATCTTCCTGCGATTAAATTATTTTTAAACTCACCTGAACTATCATCTATTGATCCTCCTGTAAATAAAATCTTACCGTCAGACTGAAGTGATAAATTATCAATGGCATCATATCCTCCACCATCAAAAATAAAATAACCGTTTTGTCCAAAAGAACTATCTAAACTGCCATCTTCCATAAATCTCATCATGAGCATGTCTTGGCCATTAAAACCTTCAATGTGACCGGCTATAATTATTTTACCATCCGGTTGAGGTATGGCGTAATAATTCTTGATTGAATAATTAATATCAGGATATTCAAAGACTTTTACGCCATCATCACCAAAATCCTCATCGATCGTTCCATCATTATTTAGACGAATTAAACTAAAGGCATCTCTGCCATTTTCGAGCCATTTTGTAGCAGATATTATTATTTTACCGGATGGCAATTCGAAGACATTTGTTGAAAGGTAGGGCTCCTCACTTGAAAGTGTAAATGTACCAAGATTTCCAAATGTTAAATCCTGTTTTCCGTCTATACCATATCTCTGAGCTACGGTTAATAATTCTCCGGTATACATATCAAATGTGTGACCAGCTAATAGAATCTTACCGTCACTTTGAGTATAACTTCCATCCATATATAATTGACTGGAATAATGTTCTGTATGTACAATTCCATTATTTCCGAATTGTGAATCAAAATTGCCATCAGATTTCAATTTCCCTAATGCCAGATAAATAAATAGTGAATCAGCGGTTAAACGTTCACCGCTTCCGAGCATGTAAATATTTCCATCTCCATCAAATTCTATATCAAATATTCCTGAAAGCTCCTCTTCGTTGGATGTAATGTATTTACCCACTTCAGCAAAGCTACTGTCGGGTCTTAAAGTTTGGGCATTTAAAGAATTCAAGAATAAAAGTCCTAAGACGAAGGAAAGAGTTTTCATAAGTTTAAGTTTCAAAGTTTCAAATGCAATATCTCGTATAGGAACGAATTCATATTACACAAAGTTACTTTTCCAAACTTATAAAACTAAGAAATATAAAACTTTAACTTTTGATAATTCAATAATCTCTAAGTACTCAAGATCTTAATTTCTACTCTTTGATTCTTTTTCCTACCTTCCATCGTTTTGTCAGATGCTAAAGGATTGCGCTTGCCATACCCTTTATAAGTAACCCGAGTTTTATTTATTCCTTTCTTTGTTAGGTAACTTGCCACTTCCTTGGCACGTTCCGTGGACAACTTATCGCAGTACTCTACTGAAGGAACTCCATTTGTATGACCTCCGATCTCAATTTTTACTGATTGGTTTTTTGCCAGAAAAGCATATAATTCATCCAATATCTTAAAACTATTTTTGTTCAAAGTAGCATTATCAGCTTGAAAATATAGTTCATCCAGCCTTATTACCTGTCCGGGAACTATCTTTTTTGTCAAAGCCTTGATGGCAATTGGCTCTTTTGCTTTAGGAATGATCTCTGTGATAGGGGATGCATTGTCTACAAGAAGATTTCCGTTGTAAGGCTCAAGCACCGGTGTACGATAAAATGCTTCAAGTGTGATGTAACTTACATTGCGAGTAGGCTTGAAAGTGAAATTGTATTTTTGCCATGAATTGTTTGAGATCAGTGGGCTTTCACCAAGTAGGATTGCTTTATCACATAAGGAATTGCCCCCCCATATCATTAATTTGGCAGGCGTAACATAATTGTATTTTGCTCCCCCTTCCAAAGCACTGGCTCTTGTGGCGCTCAAATATTTTTCAGAGGTACATAAGCCAATTTCAAAACTATATGATTTCCCTTTTTTTAATGGGCCGGACATCGCTTGAGAAACTGATTCATATGTTTCATTTTCACGAACCACCATACCCAGATAAGTATCACCATCCATGGCAGGCTTGTATACTTCCCATGATCCACTTGGCTGCACATCAGGTGGGGTCTCTCCTACAAACTGCCCACCACAATCCCTCCATCCAACAGGAGGCCTGTTAGGTCCAGGGCGATCCTCAAAAGAAGGGTTTGTAAGATATACCGTTTGCCCAATAGTTTGAAAGGCTAAAAAAGTACAACAAACGAAAGTCAAATATTTATGAAATGATTTCAAAAACATACATTTAGATTATTCAAATGTTGAAAATGTCGATAACTGTTAATTTCAAATCAGAACGTAATAGTTATTGATCTTGTGCTTAATTCTTAGGTTTTAACAAATAATTTAACATTAATGTACGAATTGTGTTTAAAACAATTGACTAAAATTGGATTAATATGATTGTATTTCAGACAAAGCACGCTTATTTTCCCTTTACAGAATTTTTTGTGGCTTCAGATTTTTTCAATGGAACGAATGCCGACGCATTATCTATCAGTATATTTCCATTGTATGGTTCAATTTCGTCGTTAATATAATATGCTTCTAAAGTTATGCATGTTACATCTTCGACCGGCTTTAATATAAAGCTGTGCTTTTCCCATCTATTGCTTTTAATTACTCCACTTTCAGCAAGAATTTCTCTTCTGTCACATAATTTATCTCCTCCCCAAATGACTAATTTGGCAGGTGTCGTGTAATTATATTTTTTGCCATCCCAAGCACTTTCTCTTGTCGCACTTAAATATTGATCTGATGTACAGATCATAATTTCAAACTGATAGGAAGAATCTTTAAGTAAAACACCTTTAAGTTTTTGAGAAATAGCCTCCCATGTATTATTTTCTCTCACGACCATTCCTACGTAAGTTTCTCCATCCTGGGCTACACGAGTTACATTCCAACTTCCACTTGGCTGCACATCGACAGGAGTTTCTCCCGGAAATTGGTAGGAACAATCATACCAGCCCTGAGGCGCCCTGTTGGGACCTGGCCTATCTTCGAATGATGGGTTATCTAATAATACATTCTGAGACGTTCCCAGCCTTTCAAGAAAGAAAAGAAAAAATATTATCAGGTGATGTCTCATGTTCTAAAATTTATCCAAACGCATTCAATCCTGTCACATCCATACCTGTGATCAATAAATGTATGTCGTGCGTACCTTCATAAGTTAATACCGTCTCAAGATTCATCATGTGTCTCATGATTGGATATTCATTGGTGATGCCCATACCACCATGGATTTGACGTGCTTCACGAGCCACCTCAAGAGCCATCATGACATTATTTCTTTTGGCCATTGAGACCTGTGCCGGAGTCGCTTTACCTGCATTGGCAAGTGTGCCTAACCTCCAGGCAAGTAATTGTGCCTTGGTAATCTCAGTGATCATCTCAGCTAATTTCTTTTGGGTCAACTGGAATTGTCCAATTGGTTTACCGAATTGAATTCTTTCCTGAGAATATCTCAGCGCACTGTCATAACAATCAAGTGCAGCGCCAAGTACACCCCAAGCGATACCATATCTTGCTTTAGAAAGACACGAAAGTGGACCTTTCATTCCTTGTACATTTGGAAGGACGTTTGCTTTAGGAACTCTGACATCCTGAAATACAAGTTCACCTGTTATCGAAGCTCTCAATGACCATTTACCATGGATCTCAGGTGCGGTAAAGCCCGGCATGCCTTTTTCCACGATCAAACCTCTTATGATTCCATCCTGATCGCGCGCCCATACGACTGCTATGTCTGCAAGTGGTGAATTGGTGATCCACATTTTGGCGCCATTCAATATATAGTGGTCGCCATCATCGACAATATTAGTTTCCATACCGGCAGGATTGGATCCATGATCAGGTTCGGTAAGTCCAAAACATCCGATAAATTCACCGGTGGCTAGTTTTGGAAGATATTTTCTTTTTTGTTCTTCGCTTCCGAATTTGTAGATCGGAAACATAACAAGACTACCTTGTACAGATGCCATGGATCTAAGTCCTGAGTCGCCTCTTTCGAGTTCAGCCATGATAATTCCATAAGCGATTTCATCCATTCCTCCGCCACCATATTCAGCTGGAATACTTGGGCCGAAAGCTCCGATCTCGCCAAGGCCTTTAAATAGATGCACTGGACATTCTGCCCTGTTGGCATAGTCTTCAATTATAGGAGACACTTCTTGCTTAACCCAAGCTCTGACTGCATCTCTCGCCAATATATGATCTTCATTTAGAAGTTCATCTATCGCGTAGTAATCATGTGATTGGAATAAATCCGTCTTAGCTTGTTTGGTATGTGAAGCAGTTTGCTGATCCATTTTAGGTCTTTTTTGATTTTAGGTCGCAAAAATACGAAAAATTGACATTCAAAAAATAAAAGTATCTCAGTTTGTGAAGTAAGTCTTAATGTAACTGATGAAATACATTTTATTTTAAATTTGTCAGGTTTCGATACTTAAATGCATTCCTTATTTAGATTAAATTTAGGTTTTATATAAAAATAGGATAGTAGAAATACTAACAATCGTTAGGAATCCAATAGGATTTAGATGGGAACAACTAAATTAAAATAAATGTTTTGCTAAGAAATTGATTATTAAAAATAGCCCAATTTAAGCAAGACATAAATTCTTATGCTCACTTACAGCAAGATTTCAACATTTATTTATCAAAGAAAAAACTGGTCTGAAAGACAAGGGTCAGACATTTACTTTCTGCGTAATAGGCTTCTTGGTAACTTTCTTAGACTTTTTCGCTGGGGTTTTAGGCAATATTCCCGTTGCTGTCGTCTTAAATTTCAAGATTTCTTCCTCAGAAACGTTGTCGAACAGTGCGTCTAGATTTAATGCATCATTAAATGAAAGGATTGCCTCAGCATTTTGATTCAACTGCATATGGGCTTTGCCAAGACTAAAGGTGACAGCCCTTTTCCAATAATGGTTGGAGTTGCCTTTTTCAAAAGCTTTGGCTGCAAAAAGTTTCCACTCGAAAACTGCTTTGTCATAGATACCCATATGGAAATAACACTTTCCTTTTAGTCTTCGACCTATCCAATGGATGTTCTGATGGGCAATAGCGTATTTAGTCAACCTTTCAAGCACAGGAAGGGCTTTTTCGTAATTTTCTTCCTTAATATATAATTTACCTTTCCAAAGGTAGGCTTCGCTTAGATATTTATCAAGACTGATAGCTCTGTCAAATCGTTCAAGCGCCAACTTATCATTGCCTTGTTTTGAAGCAACTCTTCCTATAAGAGCATGGGCCATAGCATGTTGAGGATATTTCTCGACAATACCATTAAGTATCGCCATAGCTTTATCCAAATCATCCGCTGCATTGACCATATCATTAGCCTTATTGAATGCAGCCACAATACTTTTGTCGCTGGAAGGCTTGATAAGTTCGTGTTTAATTACTTTTCCGTCTATCATCATCCACATCTCAACACGGCCTGTGAGAGAATATTCAGCAAGATTTTTAAGTAAATGAACAGTATTTCTCCAATATTTATCAGATACAAGGTTATTAAAACGCTTGACGAAGAAAATCATTTTTTCATCATCAAAACATTCTTCAGTTTTATTGAAAACAACTTCATTTTTGTAATATACGTCTTTACGTTGCACATACAACTTAAAGGCTTTTTCATACGTATTTGCGTTTCCAAAGTCCAACCGACCTTGAACAATAACTTTTGAGAACATATAAATTGATTAATTATAGTAGCATTTGCCCCGAGAAAAGAAACTTAATGTATAAAGTGCTAATGGACTACTCATGAGTTACAAAGATATTGCAACCAAACGTCGAAACCAAGCAATTATAAACATATTATTTATTCATATATTAAATAATTGATATGTATTTGATAAATAAACAGAAGAATTTATCTTTACTTTGATGTTAAGACGATTTAGCGCTGACTTTTAAATTTTTTATCGTTTTTAGAAATATAATATTCAATTCAAGTAGTAATCCAAGATGAGATTCATTTAGTTTTTTCAGCTGGTAACATTTGGATGTGATATTTATTGCATCTTTAAGCTAACATTAATCTAGCATGATACTTAATAATCTTATGATGAAACAAATTATCTTGTCTTTTTGTTTTTTGTCGCTGTGGAATTTTGATCTTTTCTCACAACCATCTTTTCAACCAGAGACTATACAAAATAAAGATGGCAAAACGATTGTCTTTAGAAAGCTTGATCCTTCGAAATTGAAGAAAAAGAAAAAATATCCACTGGTCATTTTCCTTCATGGATCTGGAGAACGTGGAAGCGATAACATAAAGCAACTTGTACACGGTTCAACAATGTTTTTAACAAAAAAAAACCGTAAAGATTATCCTGCTTTTGTCGTTTTTCCTCAATGTCCGGAAGAATCGTATTGGGCAACCAGGAATAAATCAAAAGAAAGTAGTCAGATTAAATATGTTTTTGACTATTCGCTTCAGCCTTCCTTTGCACTAAATTCTGTTTTTGATATCATAACATATTATAAAAAGATGTCTAATATAGATAGCAATAGAATCTATATAATGGGGCTGAGCATGGGAGGCATGGGCACCTTAGAGGCTATTAGCAGGCACCCTGAAATGTTCGCGGCTGCAATTCCCATATGCGGCGGTGGTGACCTTGGTTATGTAAGTAACTTTGCAACCAAAGTTCCGGTTTGGTTATTTCATGGAGCACAAGACGATGAAGTCTTCCCTAAATTTTCAAGGGATATGGTGGATAAGATTATTGCGAATGGTGGATTTCCTAAATATACAGAATTTCCTTATGCCAATCACAACTCCTGGGACGCGACCTTTCAGACAAAAGATTTATTTAAATGGCTTTTTGAACAAAAAAGGGTGCAGCAAACAAATTATTAATACATTTGTATTGGTGCTTTTAATTTTAAATGGCCTATCTAACATCGTTTCATGAGTTCTTTTGATGACCATGCTATCCTAATCAGCAGCTTGAAATCCAAGCAGGAAGCTGCCTTTGAATATCTGTACGACAGGTATTCAGCAGCACTATATGGTATAGTACTTAAGATTGTAACTGATGCAGATGAAGCAAGTGACGTGTTGCAGGATGCATTTATTAATATCAGCCTCAAGATAGATACATATGATGCAACTAAGGGATCCTTATTTACTTGGATATTAAATATAGCCAGAAATAAAGCTCTGGATGCTTTAAGAAAAAAGGAAAGGAAATATAAAATCCAACTTGACGATCAAATCGTAGGTACAATAGAATCGAAAGGGGCGACAAATAGTAATAGTCAAACGGATACCATAGGGTTGAGGGAGATCGTTAGTAAATTGAAACCTGATCTGAGAGAAATGATTGAATTGCATTACTTTAATGGCTATACTCAACAGGAAATAACGGATATGAAAGGAATACCTCTCGGCACTGTTAAGACCAAGATTCGAACAGCGATGCAATCTTTAAAAAAAGTATTTGACATTAAATAATGAACATTCAAGAATACATAAACTCCGGAATAATTGAGCAGTACGTGCTCGGAGATGTCTCTGCTCAGGAGCGGCAAGAGGTGGAGTGTATGAGCCACATATATCCTGAGATACAACAAGAACTATTCAGTCAGCAACAAGTAATTGAGAGATTGGCTATGGCTTTCCAGGTGGAACCGCCTGTTGACTTAAGGGCTAAGATTTTAGGCCGGTTAAAAGAGCAGAATAATTCAATTGAAACTGAAGCGCAGATAGTGGAGGTAATTCCTGATCCTATTGAAGATCAAGTAAAAGTAGTTGAACCCCGCAAAGACAATATCATTAAAATGTCTGAAGCGCCACCTAAGAGTAACTTCATTAAATACCTGGCAGCAGCCTCTGTGGTTTTTTGTATAGCCTTGGCTGGTCTTAATTTAAAAAATAGTAGTGATTATAAAGAAGAGCTTAATAAAATGAGCGTTTCTAATTCCGGCCTTGAAGATCAAATGCATACTATGACTCAGAAGATGACTATCATGCAAGATCCAAGTTTCCAAAAGATAGCAATGCCGGGGATCAAAGAGAAAAGCCCAGAATCTGTGGCAACTGTATATTGGAACAAAAAGGAATCTATAGTTTATCTGAATCCTAACAGCTTACCTAAACCTCAGGATGGCAAACAGTTCCAACTTTGGGCTATAAAGGATGGTGTTCCTATGGATATGGGAATGTTACCAAATAACTTTGACAGCAACTCGTTCGTCAAAATGACCAATATTGATAATGCTCAAGCTTTCGCTATAACTATGGAAAAGGAAGGTGGAGTGCCTAGCCCCACAATGTCAGAAATGTACGTAATGGCAGCACTGTAGTCTTGATCTTATTTCATCTTTAGTAACGATGCCAATGAAATCATCTAGTAGATTTGAACAATCTACTACAAATTAACTTATGTTTGCAGCATGGTTAATTATGAAAGATTTATCCTAGACAACGGTATGACAGTAATCCTGCACAAGGATTTATCCTCACCAATGGTGGTAGTCAATATATTGTATAAGGTAGGATCCAAAAACGAAGACCAAAAACTTACAGGACTCGCACACCTATTCGAGCATCTTATGTTTACAGGAACAGAAACTGTTTCGGATTTTGATATTCCAATCCAACAAGCAGGTGGTGATAATAACGCCTTCACTTCCAATGATGTAACCAATTATTACAGCTATGCTCCTGCCAACAATCTTGCATTGCTTCTGTGGCTTGAAGCCGATAGAATGACAAAGCTTAGTCTAGAAGCGGAAGAGTTTAAAGTTCAGAAAAAAGTTGTTATCGAAGAATTTTATGAAACTTGCATTGATGAACCATATGGGGACATCTGGCATCATATTTGTAAGTTGGCATACAAAAAGCATCCATACAAATGGCCTGTTATAGGCAACAGACCTGCCGATATCAAAAGAGTTACACAACTAGATGCAAAGGATTTTTATTTAAGAAACTATCAACCATCCAATGCAATTCTCACAGTCACAGGCAACTTTTCAGAGGCTAAGGTCAGAAAAATGATCATTAACCAGTTTAATGAAATTCCCAATCAACCAATTGACCAGAAAATCATACCAAAAGAGCCAAAACAAAGGCAGCAAAGAAGGAAAATAATTTATGCTAAAGTAAGTGTCCCGGCTATTTATATAGCATTTCATATTCCTGCAAGAATAGACGAAGAGTTTTATGTATGTGATCTGCTTTCAGATATCTTAGCAAGTGGTAGATCTGCTAGATTGCATGAATCACTGGTTAAAAAGAAGAAATTATTCTCCTCTATTGATGCTTACACGAATGGAACAAGTGAAGAAGGCCTTCTAGTTATAGATGGCAAAATATCAGAAGGTGTAAGTCCTGAGGAGGCAGAAGCTGCTATCTGGACTGAAGTAGATGATCTGATGAACCATATTGTCGATCAGAGAGAACTGGATAAGATCATTAATAAAAGCATTTCTACTCTTACATTCTCAGAGTACTCTCTAACCAATAAAGCGATGAACCTTGCATATTTTGAAAGTATCGGTGATATTTCACTTATAAATACAGAGTATGATATTTACCAAAATATTTCAGCGTCCTCATTGCAAAGAGTGGCTAAGAAGATCTTTGATGTGAGGAATAGCTGCGTAATTTATTATTTAAAAAAGGAAGCTTCTCCTGAAAAACTAGTTGCTCTTGTCTAGAATAGTTGGAATAGATTATGGTACAAAACGAAGTGGTATAGCCGCGACTGATATATTGCAAATAGCAGTTCATGGCGTAGATACTGTGCCTACAGGAACTTTGTGGGACTGGTTGGAAGCATATATTAAGAAAGAAGAGGTGGAGAAGATTGTGATCGGTCACCCAACACATGCTGATGGAAATGCAGTTTCATTTATGAATCAGATCATTGGCCTGGAACGAAAAATAAAAAAAACTTATCCACACATTGTTGTTGTATTGCATGATGAAGCCTTTAGTTCTGTGCGAGCTAAGCAAGTCATTTTGGCTTCCGGAGTTGGCCAGAAAAAAAGAAAAGACAAATCTTTAGTGGATAAAGTCGCAGCTATATTAATTTTGCAGGATTATCTGAGATACTAGATACTAGATACTATAGGTGAGAAGGTGAAGAGGTGAAGAGGCGAGAATGAAATCTATTGAAAGGAAATTGGCAGAAAGGCAATGCATTGCCCTGTAATTTTCAAATTTATAACAGGAATTAATTTTGATTAAAATATGATTTTACCAATATACGCATATGGTCAGCCGGTGTTAAAGAAGGAAGGAGTAGAAATTGATGCAGATTATCCGGAGTTGAACAAGTTGATAGACAATATGTATGAGACTATGTACAATGCCAATGGAGTTGGTTTGGCAGCTCAACAGATCGGTTTGAACATTAAGTTGTTTATCATCGATACGGTTCAAGTAGAAAAAGAGGAAAGCAAGGGTAAGGGAATTAAGGAAGTGTTCATCAATGCGGAGATTATCGAGGAGGTTGGGGATATTTGGGCTTATGAGGAAGGCTGTCTATCCATTCCAGATATCCGGGGTGATGTGGAAAGATTACCTACTGTTAAGATAAGGTATCAGGATCAGTCTTTTAAGGAGTACGAAAAAACATTCGAGGGGATCAATGCGCGCGTCATCCAACATGAATACGATCACAACATGGGTGTTTTATTTACAGAGAAACTTGGTCCGGTCAAGAAACAGATGATCAAAAGAAGGCTGGAAGCAATTAAGAAAGGTAAGGTAAGTGCTGATTATAGGCTGAAGTTTGCAAAGTTTTGACAACAGACACTAGATGTTAGACACTAGACACTAGACACTAACTTCTAGACTCTCACATCCGCCTCACTTCCTCCCAAAATCCGCCGGTATCTCTCCCCAGGACCTTGTCTCCCACTTGGCGATCGGGTTTTTAAATGAATTGGACTGTAACCATTTTTCTGCACGGTCGATGAGGTCGAAGATGATCTCGTTTCTGCCGGTAGGCTCCAGCTTTGTATTTGATTTACCTTTTTTGACCCAACCAATAGCGATTTTAGAATCAGAATAAATCAGCACATCTTCTTTTCCTTGTTTCTTCAATGCTGCCAATGCATGCACCAGCGCCAGAAATTCACCAATATTATTTGTTGCATCTTTGTAAGGTCCCTGATGAAAAATCTCTTGCTTATTGTGCGTATAGACACCCCTGTATTCCATCAAACCCGGATTGCCACTGCATGCCGCATCTACAGAAATGCTGTTTTTAACAATATTACTTTTTGAGACAATTGCGCCAGAACCCGATGAAGCTTTAGTCTTTGTGCCTTTGGTCGCATTGTACCCGGCATTGAAGGCCATAGTGGCTTCGGCTCTTGACGGAAAACTTTTATAAGAAGCATCTTCAAACATTAAGACCTGCGCTTTGCATTCATCCCAGGTGTCGAAAATGCCGGTTTTACGACCTTTCCACACCACATAAAATTTAGGTTTCTTCTTTGCCAAGATCAAATTTTTTTTCAAAGTTAAGAATTTGATTTCAAATGATGCTGCCCTTAATTAATACGGGTTATTTAGAAATTGGCATAATGTATTAAATTATTAATATTCTTTTTTAATTAAGTCTTTCAAAAATTTTATTTATTAATAAATATATTTACCTTTATTTTGTTATTAGTTGAATCACCTATTCCACTACATGATTTTAATTTTATATAAATATAACTTGGAGGGTGATCTATCTTCTTTGTTAATTTAATTCAATAACTATAAAATTTTTAAAACATGAAAAACAAAATTAAATTTCTTCTATTCTTATTCATTGCTACCGGGCTTATGACTTCGTGTAAGAAAGATGAAGAAAAAACTGTAACTGAAAAGATTACAGGTCCTAGTTGCTGGAAGATAGCAAAATATGAAGAAAAAGATGATTCCGGCAATTACAAAGATTATACTAATGATACTTATGATGCGTGTGAATTGGACGACTGTACAAAATTTAATAGCAATGGTTCTTATATCACGAATGATAATGGAGAGAAATGTGAAGGAACAACTGATCCTGTGGAAGAGGGAACATGGACACTTTCAAACTCTGACAAGACCCTTACTCTTCTGTCCGGTGGATTTGGGTTTGCTACAAACATTGAATCGATTACTGAAAATCAACTAGTTGTTACAGCAACAATTTTTGAAACAGAACTTAGGATTACCTATAAAAATTAATAATAAACTTAGGTTTTAATAGCCCCCGAATTGGGGGCTTTTTTATTTCTTTTTTCCGACCTTTACAACTCTATATCTTACTCATTGTTATAAGCCAAAAATCAGCTGATATTCATGTTCATAGATACACACGCGCATTTATACTCCAAATCTTTTGATAATGACCGCTCAGAAATGTTGAAAAGGGCTAAAGATGCAGGTATTGAAAAGGTCTTTTTGCCAAATATCGATCAGACTTCGGTAGATGTTATGCATGATCTTGAAGACAATTCTAACGGTTATTGCGTATCAATGATGGGCTTGCATCCATGCTCGGTCAAGGAAGACTATAAAGATGTCTTGGCAGGATTGAAAGGATGGCTTGATAAACGAAGGTATGCAGCCATCGGTGAGATCGGAATCGACCTTTATTGGGACAAGACAACCTTGGATATACAAGTGGATGCTTTCAAAATTCAGCTCGGATGGGCAAATGAATACAATCTTCCTATTAGCATCCATTCGCGTGACAGCACTCGGGAGATTCTGGATGTGCTTTCAGAAAATCGAGAGATCTTGACGGGCGGCGTCATGCATTGCTTTACAGGAAGTTCAGAAGAAGCTGAAGAGGCAATTAGTCTTGGGTTTGTACTGGGATTTGGAGGTTCGAGTACTTATAAAAATACGACTTTAATTCCTGTCATCGAATCGATTCCTTTAGATAAGATCGTTCTCGAGACGGATGCTCCATATTTGACACCTGTACCTCATCGTGGCAAGAGAAATGAAAGTGCTTATATTCCATTAATTGCGCAGCGTCTGGCTGATATCAGGAATATTTCATTAGAAGAATTGGCAGCAGCAACGACTTCAAATGCAAATCATTTATTCAGAAAACGTGAGAAACTCGCCCTGTCATGAAAATGTACCTGGCAGATACCATGCACTTCCTTTCGAAGGTGCGAATCCGTAAGGTGGTGAATGCCGCTCAGGTATATTTATCTTACCAATACACCAAACTTACCGGTAAGCCGACTCAATGGGGCAAGCCATTTACCATCAGCTTCGAACCTACCACTGCCTGTAACCTTAGATGTCCTGAATGTCCAAGTGGATTGCGTTCTTTTTCGCGCCCTACCGGCAATTTGAAAGCAGATTTTTTTAGGACGACGATTGATGAAATGGGGGCTAATTTGTTTTACCTGATATTTTATTTTCAGGGAGAACCTTACATCAATCCCAATTTTCTGGAAATGGTGCGATATGCAGCCGACAAAAAAATATACACCATTACCTCAACAAATGGGCATTTCATGTCAGAAGCCAATGCTAAGAAGACCGTTGAGTCTGGCTTAAGTAGAATCATTATCTCAGTAGACGGTACTACCCAGGACACGTATGAAAGCTATCGCAAAGAAGGGAATTTGGAAAATGTCTTACAAGGTGCCCGCAATCTTGTGAAGTGGAAAAAGGAACTAAAATCTGCTACACCTCACATTATATTTCAGTTTTTAGTGGTAAAGCCCAATGAGCATCAGATTCCTGAGATTTATAAACTCGCTGAAGAAATCGGCGTAGATGAAGTAAAACTAAAGACTGCGCAAGTCTATGATTATAAAGACGGCAATGAACTGATCCCGACCATTGAAAAATACAGCAGGTATAAAAAGCAAAAAGATGGAAGTTTTTCAATCAAAAATCAACTGCTGAATCACTGCTGGAAGCTTTGGCACAGCTGCGTCATCACCTGGGATGGAAAAGTAGTGCCATGTTGTTTTGACAAAGATGCCACCTATAGACTCGGTGATCTTAAGCAAAATAGTTTTAAGAAAATATGGGCGGATAAGCCATATCAATCATTCAGAAAGGAACTATTGAATGGGCGCGATAAGATCGATATTTGTACTAATTGCACAGAAGGTTGCAAGGTGTGGGAAAATGCCTGATAAGAAAATGAATAATGAGCAATGAATAACTTTTGTATCTATATGATTATTGAAATATGCTCTGATAAATTGCAGTTGGTTTTAACCAACTGATCAAATATAATTCTTCTTCGACTTTAGTCGCATTAAAAAGATTTCGAACTAATTGCTTTAGCTATTCAAAAATCCTCCTTCATTTCATCGGATATTTCAAACCATTCATCAAAAGAAATATAACAAGACAAAGGTATTTTTTACCTTTATCAAATTAAAGTCTAAAAGATCAATTTTCGTTGAATCCATTTGAAAATGTAAGGCTGGCCATTGCGAATGTGCGCTCCAATCTGTTGAGATCACTGCTTACCATGATGATCATTGCATTTGGCATCATGGCATTGGTGGGCATTCTTACAGCTATTGATTCTATCCTTTTGTCTATGACAAATAATTTTTCGGGTTTGGGTGCTAATTCATTTGGAATCGTCAGAAAGGGAGACACTTTTAGGAATAATAGAGGAGGCCGACAAGCCAAACAAGGAGCTCCTATCACGTTCGAAGATGCAATGGCTCTTTCAGAGAAAAACAAGCTTCCCACAAAAATTGGTATTTCAGGATGGGCCTCTGGTAATGCGTCAGTTACCTACAGTGATAAGAAGACAGATCCCAACATCGGTGTCATAGGAATCAATGAGAATTACCTGGATATTAATGCATATGAATTAAGCGCTGGTCGTCCTTTTTCTGCAAATGAATTTTTGTACGGTACTAATGTCTGTCTTGTAGGAAGTGAAATTGTCAAAAAACTATTCAGTGGCAGAGAATTGGCTGCTCTAGATCAAAACATCTCTATCAGTGGCAATAGGTTTCGTATTGTGGGAGTGTTGACTACTCAAGGCTCTAGTATGAATAACAATGTGGACAAGCAAATCGAAATACCTTTGCTAACACAGAAGAAGATCTATGGCTATACCGATCAAAATTATGACATTACAGTTGGAGTGCCTGCTGGATCTATTCTGCAAGAAAGTATAGATTATACCACAGGTTTATTTCGGACAATCAGAAGACTGAAGGTAGTGGAAGAGGATGATTTTCAAATAGAAAAGTCTGATGCCATCATGAGTATTTTGGAAGAAAATACCGCCACATTGCGACTTGCTACTGTTGGAATTGGACTCATTACACTTCTTGGTGCTGCTATCGGCCTTATGAATATTATGCTGGTTTCCGTGACAGAAAGAACAAGAGAAATAGGCATTCGAAAAGCTCTTGGCGCTACAAAAAACAATATATTATTTCAATTTCTGATCGAAGCCATTGTCATTTGTCAAATCGGTGGATTGATTGGGATATTCCTCGGTATCTTGGCTGGCAACTCCATCAGTATATTTATGAAAGGAGCTTTCATCATTCCTTGGGCATGGATTATCATGGGCATCATTACTTGTGCTCTTGTTGGCCTTATTTCGGGAATCTATCCGGCTATCAAAGCAGCAAGACTTGATCCGGTAGAGTCGTTGAGATATGAGTAAGTAGTGGTCAGTGGTCAGTAGTCAGTGGTCAGTAGTCAGAGGTCAGTAATCAGAGGTCAGTAATCAGTACAAAACATCCTCACATCCTCTCCTCCTAACTTTCTCACTTTCTCACTTTCTCACCTTTTCACCTTCTCACCTTCTCACCTTCTCAAGATTTTCAGCGTATTCCCTCCATTGACCTTAACAAAGTAAGCGCCAGAGAAAAGATGGTTGAGATCAATATTATTGTCATTATTTAAGCTAAATTTCTCAACTAACATACCGCTTGTGTTATACAAGAATATATCGCCTGTATAATTTTTACTTAACTTCAGCAATTGGCTTGTCTGGTCATAATACATATCAATGTTGGGTATTGAATTTGTAGAAGAAGGTGTGCATTCTACACCGGAATTGCCATATTCACAAACAGTCTCCCAGGCAAGTTCCTGAAGCCTCAGAGCTATATCCGGACTAATTGCCGGATAAGGCGAACCCCATTCATCATGAAGTTGATTCGTCAGTCCAATCGGACTTCGCTCATATATGCATGCAAACATGATGCATGCGATAAAATAATTTCCATCGTTATTGGGGTGAATGTCATCAGAATAAAATTGACTGATGTCATTTCTTCCGATTATAGTGCCAGCCTCAATGGCATCATATAAACGCGCCATTCCTTGCCCTCCGGGTATTAATTTTACATTGAATCCCGGATTTCCAGATAAGACATAATTTGCTATGTTTTCCCATAATGAAAGATCATCGTCCAATCTTTGTCTCCAGCCAATATTGTTTCCAGGATCCCATTCGCAACCTTCATTTGTACCACTTTTCAGACAATGCCATGTTTCATAAACATACATGGCAATATCAGGATTAAAAGAATGTGCATATTCACAAAATTTATTCGCGTATCCGTAAGTGTCAGACCAATCTATATGTCCTTGCAATGCTATTGCTTCAGTAAATATTAGATTGTCGTATGTACCGGTAGGTAATGCTTGCTGATAAGGCGTTCCTTGTTCATTGCCAATCAAAGTATCCCATTGATACCAAAGATTTGCGCCATTGCCTATCTGATATTTATAATCGTCGTTAGATATTCCAGCATCCACTGATAACGAATGAGTCATGGCAGGAATATTGAGATTTATTAGGCTATGGCCTATGTAGAAAGTGTTTTCAGCTTCTTGAGCGAAAACTTTATTCAGAGAAATTAATAACAAAAAGAAAATTAACTTATTCATTCAAAAATGCTTTATCTGAAATATAAAATCGAATCAAATTTATAATATTTATGTCAGACACTAGAAACCATAGTCTAGAATCTAGCGTCTAGAATCTCTTACATACAGCGGATGGTACCTCATTAATGTCTCCCTCAAGTATCCCATGTCGAGATGAGTGTAGATCTCAGTAGTGGTAATACTTTCATGGCCCAGCATGTCTTGCACAGCTTTAAGGTCAGCTCCTCCTTCCACAAGATGTGTAGCGAAAGAATGTCTGAAGGTATGCGGACTGATATTCTTTTCTATACCTGCTTTTATGGCATAATCCTTGACCAGCATAAAAATCATATTGCGTGTGAGGCCGGCGCCACGACGATTCAGAAATACATAGTTTTCAAATCCGGGTTTTGGAGTGACTTGACGTCGTTCGCCTTCCAGATAGAAATTAATTTGTTGAATTGCCGTCTCTCCGATCGGCACGATTCGCTCTTTGTTGTTTTTGCCGATGACCCTCACGAAACCAATATCAGGAAAGTAACCTGCTAACTTGAGGGTTATCATCTCGCTGACCCTTAGTCCGCATGCATATAAGGTCTCAAACATGGCGCGATTTCTGTGACCATGGGGATCACTGAGATCTATTACTGAGAGAAAATTTTCTACTTCCTCTACGGATAGGACTTCAGGATATGTAATTGGCAATTTTGGTCCCTGGATCAACTCAGTAGGTTCAACTTGGATCAGGTCTTCTATCAATAAGTATTTAAAAAATGCACGAATACTGCTTAACATCCTTGCCTGGCTGCGTTCACCGATTCCAAGGCTATTGAGATATATAATAAAATCAATAACATTCTGAGGCTTTAAATCGATGGGTGACAACTTTAATTCCTGCTCATTAAAATACCATTCTAGTTTTCTCAGATCACTCACGTAGGCGAGACGCGTGTGGTTGCTTAGTCCTTTTTCTAGACTGATGTATTGTCTGAATCCGTTAATGAGGCTGTTCCAATCCATATTTTATGAGTAATGGGTAATTAGTAATCAGTAATCGGTAATCCGTAATCTATTCAAGTATCATTATTATAGTTCAACCATTTTTTGTTATTTATTTTGCAATATTGAACTATTGATTCTATTCGAATTTGAACCTTATCACCTTATATCTCACCCTACAAATCCTTCTTTCCTATGGCTACCATCACAATATGGTTTATTAGTGGAATGGCCACATCGGCAGAAAGCAGTTACATTTTCCTTTATTGATTCATTTCCTTGATTGTCTATTACAATACAGTTGCCATGGAATAAAAGAGGACCGTTTGGTTTGACTTCAACCCGAGCTATATCTTTAGAAGGCTCTGCTTCGATTGCTGCTTCCACTTCATCATTCAAGAAATATGTCAAAGCACCAGATGGGCAAAGTTTGACTTGATTGATGATGGCTTGAGTTGATGCACCTTCTGGTTTGATCCATGGCCTTTCTGCTGGATTGAATACGGAAGAAAGGCCATTAATTCCTTTCCAGCAGATGGTAGAATGTATGCAAGTAGCTGGTTTCCATACAACTGTTACTTCTCCATTAGAGTATTTTTTAGTTTTATCTTTCATATCATATGTTTCAATTACACAAAAATACTTCAATTATACTTAATGCCACATTTCTTATTCTATTCGTAACCGATCTAAAGATTAAATAGGTTTTGGTAAATATTAGATTAATATTTTATTGAACTTGAGTATTCTTCGTAATTAATTGATATGCAGTTAAATAATAAGCGAATTGGGATTTATGAGTTAATTATTTACAATTATTTTCATACTTTTTAAATCCAAATTTTAATCCCCTCCGTAGGTAAAGCATTAACGAAATAAAATAAAATAATTAAAAATGAAATCATTAATCTTAACATGTGCAATCGTAATTGCACTTTTCACAACAAACACTTTTGCACAAAATGTAATGGTCGGTAGCGCTGACATGTATCCTACGAAAGATATAGTGGACAATGCAGTCAATTCTAAAGATCACACTACATTAGTAGCAGCAGTAAAGGCAGCAGGTCTTGTTGAAACATTGAAAAGCAAAGGTCCTTTCACCGTTTTCGCACCGACTAACGATGCATTTGAGAATCTTCCGGCAGGTACAGTGGAAACTGTTTTGAAGCCAGAAAATAAGAAAATGCTTACAGGTATCCTTACTTACCATGTTATTTCAGGAAAATATACCTTCAATGATGTTGCAGCAGCAATTAAAAAAGGTAAAGGTAAAGTATCAATGAAGACAGTAGCAGGTGGTGAGTTGACATTCAAAATGAATGGTGCTCATAACATTACTGTAACAGACGAGAAAGGTGGAACGGCGAATATCATTGTATATGATATCAATCAGAAAAATGGTGTTATCCATTCAATTGACAAAGTTTTAATGCCTAAGTAACAGAAATAGTACGATCATAAATGGTTGGTCATAGGATTTTCTATGACCAGCCTTTTATGGTTTAATTCAAATACAATACATAGGCAATTACACACTATTTAATCATATGGATTAGCAACCATGAGCGTTAAGAATTGAGAAAAGCTACTGTTAATGCTTAGTTTAATTTAGAAATGCATTCCAGATTAATTAATTTATTGTAAGACATTTTATAATATTTATATGTCGCTTTAATCAAACTTATGATCAATAAATTTAACAACCGTTGGTCCGGGTTGCGTCCTTTTATTAATTTTTTTTAAAATATAAATAAATGAAAAAGAGAAATAAGGTTATAAAAATAAGTGTAATTACTATCATGGTTTTATTACTTGTGACCGCGATCCATGTGATATTAATAGTAGATACAACACCTGTGGATAATGGAAATATAGAATTGACCAGAGTTGATTTTAATTCAAAATTAGAACCTGAGGTAGCTAATCCTATGCAAACTTCTATAAGAAATTTACCGGGAGTAACTCAGACCTTACTAAATGTTCAAGATGGAAATATTGTAGTTGGATATGATAATACTAAGACTAGCGTCGAGGCTATTCGAAGTGCATTGGAATCAAATTTCCCTAATATGTCATCCATGTTTATTCCTACAGAAGAAGATCTTGCAAGCAGCTGTCCAGTTATGAATCGAAATTCAGTTACGTTTAAAGTAATCTCAACAATCAAAAATATTTTTTAACTATTAAAACTTTTGAAAATGAATGCATTTAAAAAATTAATTCTGCCAATGGTGGCAGTAGTTATGTTCTTCTCATCTTGTAAAGATGATGATCCTGTAGCTCCTGCAGCTACTTTGTATGACGAATTAGGCGGTACGGCAATGGTTGCAGATCCAAACAATGCCGGTTCTCAAATAGAAAAAGGAAGATTGGGTATCCGTTCAGTAGTGGATAGTACCATCTTTATTATCGCTGGAGATTCCAGATTAACTAAATTCTTTCCTGTACTACTTTCTGAAGTAGGTGCGGGTAATTTGTCTGGTTTTTCTGCATTATCTAAAAACTTAACAGACTTTATTTCTATCGGAGCAGGTGCTACAAGTTACACTTATACAGGAGATAGCATGAAGGACGCACATGATCCTGCAAAAAATCCAAGGATGGCTGAAAAAGCAGCAAATGCTGATATGGATGCATTCATCGACGATGTCGTGAAAGGTGCCAAAAAAGTAGGTGTTCCTGATGCTCAGATCGCAAAGGTTGGAGCAGTTCTCGAAAGTTTGAGAGCTGACATAGTTCAGAAGTAAGAATTTTGTGAATTTATATTTGCCCTCAATCCGGTTTAGGCCGGGTTGGGGTTTTTTATTTTCAGTTTTCCGTTGACTGAAGTCAA